>ERZ724508.1966-NODE-1966-length-11318-cov-5.643789_pt1 | contig 11318 bp, 14 predicted proteins | sample MGYA00376041_ERZ724508 | MGnify/ENA primary metagenome ERZ724508 (study PRJEB28724, sample SAMN07190887) | wastewater metagenome | isolation source: effluent of sewage treatment plant in Hong Hong | place: USA: Christiansburg, Virginia | collected 2016-03-01 ... | reverse complement strand
CCCAACCCCAACCCCAACCCCAGCCAGACAATGTTGATGGTTGATTTGAGCAATAAAGTACAGTCGAGGGCAGAGAGGTATCAATAATTGTTGCTACACACATTAACGCGAAACGACAAAGAAAGCAAATATAAGAGCAATCAAATTAAGTTTATCGTAGTTGATTGCTATCTTAGCGGCAGTCGCATTACATGGCCTCTTGCGGTATCGCGTGGTCTCGGAGACTCATGGGTTCTGTTGCGAACTATTGCAACCCCGTTCTGGATGTCTCGGTTTTGTGGTGGTCCATCTTGCCCATCTATCTTGTAAACTTGCTCTCTAATACGGGCACGACAGCAGCACAGAACGATCAATCCAATGGCCAATAGTACAACCATGGGAATTGTTACGATGACCTCCAAACCTATTCCGCAAGTTTTGCTGTCAGGCTGCCAATAGAAAGCCAACTTGCAGTTGCATTCTTAGTTATTGGCAATGCTAAGAGCTACAGCGTTAGGAATGTTCTAGCAGTCAAGTCGACACTGGCTTCCAGACCAAACATACTTACTCATGCAAACGCAGGCTGTAGCGTTGATGTTCTAGCCTATAGAATTGGTCTTTTGAGAACAGTTTAGGTAACATTCGTACAGGCTGATGTTCCAAACATATCCGGGAGGGCAAGTGCACGAAGTGGAACTGAAGTTAACAGGAACCACCTGTGTAACTTCTTGTGTGAGACGCTCATTCACAGCTCTCGTGCAGTTAATGTCGCAGCTATTTGTAGGGATACTCCAGTCGAATTGTGATAGGCACATACAGTTGGAGCAGTTTGTTTCGTCATATCTCAAGCCTCCAGGTATGCTGCAGTTCCGAACGCATTTACTGCTCGGGCTATCCCATATAAAATTGGATAGACAATAGCATTCCCGTACGGACCTGTTGGTGCCATTGCTGTAGGCATCAGCGCCGCAGTTCCGTGTGCACTGTCCATTCATCCAACTGAACCCGTTGTGACATGCACACGTACTCGCAGAAGTATTGAGCCTAGTGCTGCTGGAATCGGCCGAGCAGTTAATCAGACATTGTGTAGAAACCCATGCGAAGTTGAGGTTGCAGTAGCATTTTGATTTATCGATGTTTGTCTTGTTGCTATACGCAACGAGTGTGCAGTCAATCCAGCACACACCTGCTGACATGAAGTATCCCGACTTGCACTGGCAAGTTGTGTAGTCGTAGTTGCTGTCACCCGTGGGCTGGTTTGTGCAGGTTGGTACACAAACATTGGAGCTCCAGTTGTAGTTTGCAGAACACTCGCAGGTCAGTCGATCGATATTGTTAGTAGTGGAGTGGGAAACAGCTGAGCAGTCGATAAAGCATTGCCCGTTCGCCGCATTCCATACGAACCCGCTGGTGCAACTACACGCACTTTGGCCAGTATTGGTGCTGGCATTAGCAATAGCTGAGCAGTTTCGCCAGCAATTCATTCCGGTAGCGTTCCAGAAGTACCCTGAGATACAGCCGCAAGTTACAGCATCGACATTGGTCGATGTTGAAAAGCTGACACCACTGCAGACATACCAACACGCAGTGACATTCCATGCATAGCCACTAATGCAGTTACAGCTTGTTGAGCTGGCATTGGTGGTGGTATGACTGAAGGCAGTACAGTCCAACCAACAAGTGGAAGGCTGCCAGATATAGTTCGTATTGCAGTAGCAGCTGGTTGAGTTCTGATTTGTACCGTTGCTGTTGCTGATGAGCCCACAGTTGATTGTGCATGTAGCCGCCGACCAGTAATATCCCACAATGCAGTTACAGTCCGTTCTATTGTAGTTTCCCGAGCTGTACTGAACGATGGAGCTCGAGCAGTTGCGGTAGCAGACTCCTCCGACAAAACTGAAGCCGGTGTTGCAGTTGCAGCTGGTGCTATCGATGTTGGTGCCGCTGCTGTCGGCGATGATGGAAGCACTACAGTTCAGCCAGCACGCACTGCTATTCCAATTATAGCTGGTGTCGCAGTTGCATGCAGTAGCGTTGGCGTTGCTTGCCGAATGTAATATTGAGCTGCAGTTCAAGTAGCAAAGTGCTGCCGTGGAGTTCCAGTAGTAGTTTGCTATGCAGTTGCAGCCTGATGCGGATGCAGTGCCTGTCGAGTAGGCAGCTGAGGAACAGTTTAAACCGCACTGGGATGTGGTGGCACTCCAAACGTAGGCTCCAGTGCATCCACAGGCAGTATCACCCACATTCACGCCATCGCTATAAATATCTTCCGAACAGTTGAGTCGAAGTGAGTATACTTGGCAGGTCGATGAGTTGTAGCCACAGGCTATAACATGCGTGGTGTTATCGATATCCAATCCGTAGATCGCATTGTCTGCGTAGCTTCTGAACACAAAGACATTGGTGGGTGTATTGTATGCCCAGAGGGTCAGCCGACTGCTCCCACGACCAGCAACAAGCAGCCTGTCACCCACCTTATTGAACCGGACGAATGTAACTTCGGAAGCATTGCCAGAATAGCCCGTATTGTAATAGGTGATGTTTTGAAAAGGCTGGTAGGCACCACCAGCCAAACTCCAGATCATCACAATACCGTTGTTGAGACTAGCAGCTACGAATTTTTCATCGAAACTGAGATCCACATCATTATGTATAGCTGAGCTCGAAAGGCTTTGAGAGAGGTTGTAGCTTGTACCGTTATAGTTGAACACCCTCACGATCATGTCGATACCTCCCGTAATCAACACGTCGCCTGAACGAACAGATAAGGCATACAAGCCACTGGGACTGGCAGGAATGCTTTATTTGAAGATGTATGAACCTCCTGAGAGATCCCAGTAAGATACGAAACCATCTTCGTCAGCAGCCAATATCCTCGAGAGGTTGGTGGTTGTCATCACCTTCCATATTCTTCCGTTGACGGCATTATTTGTGAGATTTGTAGAAGTGTTGCTGTAGCTTCCAGCGCTCGAATTATACTTCCAAAGGTAGACAACAGCTCTTGGAGCAATAGAAGTATTGAAACCACCAGCAAGCAGAAAGGATCCATCGGAAGAGAACTGACTGCTCCACAATCTTGATGTTGTAACTAAATTGGCTGACAAGTTGTATGCTCCAGTTGAATCCTTTTTCCAGACTTCCACGCCAAAGTCAAATGCCATGGCCACAAAGTTACCGTCTGGACTGATACTGACCTGATCAATGGTTGTCGTGGATTTGGGTGTGAAGCTATTCGCCAGATGTAGATAGTCCTGAGGGGCTGGCAGAACCTCGGTGATGAGTAGCAGCCAGACCAGCGTTCCGATGAGTGATGCAACAGGCATTCCAGCCAGCCATTGGGTTGTCATGCCAAACGAATAATTTTTAATACTTGCGCTTTTCTTCGAATAAGCGATGAAACTTGCAGTCTATAGACTTTTCGCTGTTTGGGGGTTAGGTATGAGAGTTCCAGAAGCCATAATTCACTAGGTAAACTGAAAACTGCTTGGGCCGTCGTCGGTGAGGAATGCGAACACAATCGATAAGAAACTCCTCAAAAGAGAGGTTTAATTTGTTCGGTAAGGGTGCATAAATTGTGTGATTAGCGTTGGAAGTGGGTCTCTCGAGGTGCTTTAATACTTTAGTAATCGACACTCTTCCAAAGAACGAATACAGAATAAATCGGCAGGTTGTTAACACAAACCGATGTTCAATGCTGGTTCATCAAAGTTTCGATCGAGGTTCTTTATTATGCCTGCTAAGCCTTGGCCACGGCTCGTTGAGTTTAGGTTCGGGAAGCTGCTCCACCTTGCTCACACACGTATCGTACTTGCTGAAGATGCCTATCCATTCCTCTGTGGTCTTCTTCGAGAACTCCTCCTGCAAGATTTCCTTCATCTTCGGCCATTCCTCCTCATTCATTTGGTTCTCCAGCAGATACTCCGATCGTTGTTCTGGGAACTTCATAGCTGCTATCATCTCTGCATAGAACTTAGCTTCAATATTGCCGACGGTGATATAATGGTCCAGTGTTCGGTAGATCCGATAGAAAGGAGCTGCACCATCGAGGATGTTCTTGCCTCGCGTTGCCTTCGTCATTCCTGTTAAATGACTGGTCAGGTTGAAGCTGTTCAGATACATGTTGGCATGCAGAACAGAAAATCTCAGGATTTTTGGTTTGGCTGGTTGCGAACCTTGATGCTCTAAGTTATAGAGATGAGTGGCAAGAGTGATTGCCCCAGCATTCGCACCGACCAACGTTGCTATGACTGATGGGTACTGCGGAGTATTATCCACTGCATTGTCTGTCTGCCCGAATTATGAAAGTATGCTCGCAAGGCTTTGAATGTTTGCATCGTGAGGCTGTGTTGATCTGCTCTGTTAGGAAACAGATGGGGTAAACCGGTATGTCACTAGGATTAGCAGATGTGGGTATGATGATGCTAACCTATCGACTGTTTCGCTCAGTTTGGGAAAATCCTCATGGAGGAACAGTGCCTTGGATTCGCGGATGTGCTTATCAGTCTCAGGTGAGAACAGTTTGCTGGTTAACAGTACCTTGTTTGTGTCAAGGTCAATATCAGGCTGGTACCCAACTTCCGCCGTAGGATCCGCCGTCTTGATAACTGAGAAGCCATAGTCAGCAAGAATACGCCCCATGGTATCCAACAATAGTCCATTACCAGCTTGAACCACCTTGATTTGTAGTGCACCCACTCTCATTTATAAGGAATGATAAGGATAAACTCAAAGTCACAGCATGTGCAGATTGTTGACATGGGTACGACGTGGCTGCTGTGGCTTGAACAAGTAGCTATGCTTGTAGGCCTACTTGACCAATTGGTAGATCTCGCGAGTACGGTCAGCACCAGCATTAAGGATATCCTGCTCGTCCAGTGCCTCGAACATTTTCCCATTCACTGATTTTTTTAGCTATTTGAGAACTCTCCTGACATTGCCGAGCATCTCCCCGCGAGTATGAGGAGAATAGTTGACTCCTTCTATTGTACGCATCGTCAGCTTTTCGACGAGCCTGCATAGAATAACTCCAGAGTTGACTGCTAAACTGCAGGTAAAACCTAGCCTCCTCATCCAGTCAATTTCCACTTCGGGTTCTTCTTTCTGCGTGCTCGCTGCAGGGTTAGAGGAGTACTGATGCCCGGCCATGGTCGTTTCGAGGGGCTTACTCACAGAATTCTGCATCGGAGCATTCTCAAAGGTATTGTTAAGATTCAGCGTATTGTAGTTTTGATTAATCTGCTGGCTGCGGAGCAGTTGGTTGAACGATATCGATTGTGGACGAGTCGGAATGCTTTGTTCATGTGGTCTCGGTGTCTCCAATTTTCTAATTTCCTCCAGCAAGCCTAATACGGTTGTTTCCTCACCAGCAACTAGCTTGTTGATCTTCCAGGTGTACTTGCTGGTCTGACCAGTATACTCGTTTAGGTACTGCATTGCTTTAACAAGGTTGGCCTAGCATTGAAATTGGTATTGAGGTTGTTCGTGGATTGCTTTCAACTCCTTGCCAGTAACCTTGCCAAGAATCTCAACGATCAGCAATCCAGTCTTCACTGCTGACTCCACCTGATAGTAGTTCTTGAGTTTCGGAAACTTTTAACCAAGCCATTGCACGATAGATGCCTGCAAAGACGGACATTCGTCAAAGCTGCAACTTCTATCGAAGTCAGTCTTGAGTAGCTGCTTCCTGTTGGAACCCACTGCTTAATTCTGGCCAGCTGAAAGTTGCAATATCGTGTAGACCATACCATAGAAAAGATTCTTCTCGCCTTTGATGATCTCTTCGGTACACTCGCTGTAACCTTTGGGGAAATTTGGAATGTGTTCTCTGATGATCTTGGTTGCAGTACGGTAGTTGTCACGACAATCCTCAATATTCTTTGGTTTTGGTTGGAACTGTGCCCGACAGCCAAATCTTCGGCATACCACCAATACCAGTAATGTGCCATTGCGAATTGGATCTTCAAACAGTTCCTTGTAGACTCGCACTAAGGGATAGTTGCATTCCTTTAGGTAGTTTAAACAGGCAATTTACATATCCAGCGTCACCTGTGGTGGTTCAGGCCTTTACGAGTGTTGTTTTGGAGTATTCCGAGCAGATACCCTTGAACGGCTCATTGAAGTATTATGGCTATTCCGGCTTTTTTATGGTCTGTTCGGAGTCACCATCAACTCCTTCTTTGCTCGGAGTTGAAGGTAGCTAGTCGATGTACCCATCAGCGAGGTATTGATGTTGTTAGGCTGATCACCTTCGAATTTCTCATTGGTCGGTGGTTCGGTGACTCTCCGATCACTTGCCTGCTCAGAAGGTTGCTTGAACCGTTGTACTGGTTCCCGAACTTTTGGCTCACTGCTGTCTTAGGAATGAACGCTACTTCTCGTATTTTGTCTTTGGCTCAAACGACTATGGCTCTTTCTTTCTTCAGATGCAAACCTTATTTCGTTGTAGCCTTGTTGTCGGTCAGTCGATGGAAACGATGCTTCGGGATGCTTGAGACTGGCAGTACTCTTCAGCTTCTTCGGAGAGGTAGCAGCTATGGTGAGATCTTGCCTACCTACCAGCTTCGACCGATTAACATAGAACATATGCAACTGATTGAGCAACTGCCAGAATGCCGCCTCATTAACATCAGGAACAAAATATTCGTAGCGGAATAGCAGTTCTCGAGGAAACTGAGGAAACTCCTTAAGGTACTCGAACAGTCGTTTATAGTTTGAACGAATTTCAGTGGCATTTGGATTCTTATCTTCGTACTTAAGTTTCTGCTCGCGCCCTTTCTTGTAGTTTACTACTTCCGGAAATATCACACCGTTCCGGCAGATGAGGTGGAGGTTATCGTAGTTACGCAGTGCCACTTCCTTCAGAAGGTTTATGGAAATAAGCCATTCCACCAGCTTCTTGCGTTGTTCCAAGTTTACTTGCATGAATTCCAACGGTTTCTCTTTTGGGCGCAGGTATGATGGGAAGGGTTGTCGTTTGGCATGGTCCAGCTCCTTACGTTACTTCTTTAAGCGAAGTTCAATTGAGTTGACCTCTTGCTCGAGTTTCTCGAGCTTCCCGTTCGATCTTTTGCTGGAGTGCTTCGAGGATGTTTCAAAGAGGTACTGCTGATGCAGCTCCTCCACTGGCACTCGCTTTTCGGAAGTCTGAGCAACTGGTCTGATCCTTCCCGATTGTGGTTCAGGAAGCGGTGAATAGCTGAACTTCTGACTCTCATCCAACTGCTCTTTGAGAGATGCATGCCGAACTGGCATATTGTCGGCATCCCGTAAAGATTTGTGCTTATTCGGATCGAAGAATCTTGGAATCGGTGGTCTTTCAGTGCTTCGGGTTGGAAATTGGTTCACCGGAGAAGCATCATTGAAGTTGCTCGGTTGTTGCCGGTTCTAAGTTTCATCGCTGAAACTTGATTTTGTTTTGGGCTTTAAAATCTTTGCAGAGCTACTGGCACGCACTGGCAACTAAGCCACGTCCTACACAAATTCGTGAGGATGCTGGTCGTTCATGGGTTTATCAGGTGAACCACCATCGTAATGATGCGAGGGTTTAATAGCACTCACGAAGTACAGGTTGTCCAGTGCATTGCCTTCTCTCTCTTCGTCGATCGGATGCACATCCTTATCGGATTGCGACTCTAGCTCCACCAGCCACCGAAGCAGTAACAGCAAGCTCTCTTAATTCTGCATATTTGAATTCATACCTCAAGGAGGTTGAATGCTGTGAGCTTTCTCACCTCTTCCGGACAGCGTTCGCTCTCTCTCACTGCCTTGAGAATGACATTCATATTGATTATTCTGTTGGCGATGTGCTGCAAGTTGCTGGTCTTTATTCGAGTTTCAAGATCACTTGGTGGGTTGGAAAGTTGCCGCGTCACAAGCTTTGCCAGTAGCACACCTATGTAAGTTTGTAGGTCATACCATCCTTGAGATCCGCGAGTGATTCGACTTGTAAATCAAGGATCTACGACAGTCTTCCTTTCAAATCTGAGTCCATTCTTAACAGTTTAATAAAGCCTTTTCTAATTAAATCTATTCGCAAAGGAAACACGATATGGCCATAATGATTGATTTGCCTCGAACATCCAAATCACCATCCTCCCCAAGCGGTACTCCATCCTCCGCCCATTCCGCCCACTCCGCCCATTCCGGTACCGTAAGTCGTGTAGGTTGTTCCGGGATAAGTGGTCGTGGTGGTGGTTGACGAATAGCTTCCTCCATAGGGAGCAATTCCTCCACCGAAACCAGTTCCAACTCCTCCAAGGCCGAAGCTTCGGTTACCGTAACTGTAGCCGATGGGTGAGTAGTTTGGCTGAGTCATATATCTGACGTGTTTGAAGAGCTCGTATTTCTTGATCTGACCGTCCCTGTTGGCATCCATCGCCATCAATGCATTGTAGGCGTCTCCGTAAGAAACAGTGTGCATGATTCCGCAAAGACTGAACAGTTCGTTCAGGAACATGTGAAGCTCTTGGAGGTTCAGAGTGCCGGTCCTGTTGAAGTCATAGCGCATGAAGACCTGATCAATGTACTGGCGAAGCTGCATGTCGTTGATCATGCTGGCGGTTTGCAGGGCACTTGGATGCATAGTTGTGTAATATGGGGTATAACTCCCTACACCTAAGCCCATTCCCATTCCCATACCTCCAACGTAGCCGGTATTGTAGCCAGGATTGAAGCCTCCTCCGAAACCAAAGCTCATTTTCTTGAATCGATTTATAAGCTCAGGCGGATCTTGCGGATTTATAGCGGCTTCCAAACAGTTACGTGCCTTTCGATTGATCGGATGGTCTCAAGAGCAAATAAATGTCGATCTTCTCGGAAAAGACCTCTTCAGAAGTCTGCCTATCACCGAAAATAAGGATGTTTAGGAACGACCTGTCAGACCATCTCTACTCAAGAAATAATCAGCAAACACATCACCAATCGAACATTCCGAAGCCCATATTCATGGGACCGCAAGCGTCGAACTCCACGACAGGCATGCCTATCCCCATTCCAATAACTGGAGCTCCATATGTCATTGGGCAGACCGGCATTATTCCCATCATTCCTGGTATGAGTGCAATTCCACCCGCCATCGGCCCATAGCCTGCCATTGGATTCATCACCGGTGGTACTTGCCTGTTTACACCTTGGGCTGGATAGCTATTGATCGTTCCATGCTGACCTGTCATCTTCTGCGGTATCTGTCCATTTGTTCTGTGAGTCGCGGTGAGGTATTTGAAGCAATGAAACAGCTCGTACTTGTTGATTCGACCATCACCATTCTGATCGATTGCTCGCATAACATTCTGCGCCTCCTGGGAAGTGACCCTATGACTGTTTCCAGCCGATGCCAAGAGATCATTCAGGAAAACGTGAAGTTCCTGCAGTGATAACGTTCCATTGTGATTGGTGTCATACTTTTTGAAGATAGCATCAATGCGTTGCTTGAGCATCGCATCATGGGGATTGTTTGGGTTAATCATTGATGCTTAACGAAATTCGAATTAATATAGCATCGGCAGATCGAAGCCATTAAACGATGTGTCAGTCAAGAGTCTCTATGAAGATCAATGGACACGGTTACGTTCCATCATAGCTCCCACGTCCTGGGCTATCTTCTTATTCTTTTCGGCGATTCTACTGAGTAGCGCAGCACTACCCATGGCCTTTACCTCCCTCATCATTTACTTCAGCTCCTGGGATTTAGCTTCGAGCTGCTCAATATTCCTCTCTTGCTGCTCACCGAATTTGATCTTGTCATCCTCCAAACTATAGATGATTTATTTGAATGCGTTGCCGAAGTCATCTCGCTTAGCAATGTACTCGTTATTGTAGCGGTTGATAAGGTCGTGAATTTCGTTGTATATCTCTCCCTCATAAGTTTAGGTGTAGGACTTCGGAACTGGCTCTTCCTGAATTTGCTAGAGTTTAGCAACGCTGCGCTGCTCCTTCGCAGTCTGCTGCTGTTCATCCTTCGGAAGAACGTTGGCGTTTGGGTGCTTGATTCCACGAACACTCAGGGATCTGTTATCACTGATCATTTCCGAGTCGTTCTACGTTCGCTCACTGATTGGATGGAGATTGGACTAGATCTTCGTCCCCACCTTAAGTTCTTTTTCTATGATGTTGACTAGCTTGTTATTGTACTCCAGTAAGCTTTAGATGTAGTTCTTGTACTGTTCATTCTCAGCTATCACCTCCTGGAGCTCTTTGTTCGTAGTCTCCAGCTCCCTTCTCAGACGAACAACCTCGGCCTGCACAGAAGACATAAAAACAAATATAATAAAGTGAGATCAACGCAGCTGCATCCAATAATATCATGTCGTTAGCGAAGGAGAAGGTGATCTCGTCGGCTATATTTCCATTGGTAGAGATTCTTTCAAAAGTAGGAGTCGAAGTGTTTAACCAGTATAATATTTTTGCGGCAGTAAATGGAGGATTATTACATGCAGCGAGCGGAGGATGACTACATTGAGCAAGCTGACATCGACAGTACAATGATTGTTAATGAAGTTGCCGAACAAGTCGTTGCTGATGAATACGTAGACGATCGTGAGCAGCAGGTGATGGCAATGGATGCCAATCGAGTGTACCAAGGTGCTGATGATGTCGCAAGAGAGGATTACTTGGAGGAGCAAGTGGTCGGGATGGATACAGGAGGATATAACCAATTCGTCCAACGAGATGATGGGTTCGTGGATGCAGGCTATCCCTCAGTGGCTGAGGATATTGCTGTTGATGCAGTAGCAAACGATTTCGCACAAAATCAATATGGAGGAGATCAAATGTTTGTGGATGGAGGGAATACGTTTGGTCTTCAGCAAGGAATGGAAGATCAAATCATTAATGATCAAATATACCAAGAAGAAGCCGTGCAAGACGAAATTATACAAGATCAATACGTAGAACAACAATACGCGCAACAAGAGCAATACGTAGAACAAGACCAATACGCAAAACAAGAAATGGCGATTCAAAATGTTGAAGAAACAGATATGATGCTTCAAGGAAATAACATGCAGGGGCAATAATTCTATGAAGCAGGGATGAACAAAAGGTATATGGAAGAGGGGTATCAACAAGAAAATGGAATGAATGATAGGGAAATAAGAAAAGAAGAAAGAAATACAGAGAGAGATGATAGAGAAGAAGGACGAAAAATACGAAGAGATGAGAGATAATAAACAAGGTGGACAAAATAGTAAGAGAGAGGAGAGTAAAGGGAAAATCGTGAAGAAGGACGAGAAGTAAGGAGGGATGACAGGGAGTAAAAGAGGGAAGTAAGAAGGGAGGACCGTAAGGACGATCGCGAAGTGCGCCAATAGGACCGGGAAATAAAGAGAGAAGACCGATCAGAG
>ERZ724508.1965-NODE-1965-length-11318-cov-10.246737_pt1 | contig 11318 bp, 3 predicted proteins | sample MGYA00376041_ERZ724508 | MGnify/ENA primary metagenome ERZ724508 (study PRJEB28724, sample SAMN07190887) | wastewater metagenome | isolation source: effluent of sewage treatment plant in Hong Hong | place: USA: Christiansburg, Virginia | collected 2016-03-01 ... | reverse complement strand
TGTTTGGCCGAAAACAAAATATTATAAAATAGATTAGGAAATTTATGTAAACTTTTTTATTGATATGCTGTTAACGATAAAGATTTTTATCAAATAATAATATAAAGATTAATATAATAAAAATAAATTTATTCTAAATTTTCCATACAATGAATAATAAATTATTTAGTCTCAATTATTTTCATTTTCTATCTTCTTATATTTAGCATGCCTTAAAACTTACTTTCTTATTAAAATTTCTCTTTCTCTATTTCTTTATCTAAATTGCCAGCTAGTTGATCAAAATTAATCATAAGATCTTGCAGACAATTCTAAGTGTTATTTTATGTCCCATCCATAACCTCATTAATTATCTTGATCTATTTCTATCTTATTCTTTTCTTCTCTTTAAGACTGTATTCTTTAAATTAGTTGCCTTATTCTTATTTACTATTACTTTCTCTTTATCACTCTAATAAGCTGTTTATCTTTCTATTGGCTAACAATATTTATAGTTTCTCAACAAAGTATTATTTAATGGGATCCTTAATAGAATCATAGTACTCTATTAAGTCTGTAATAATAGTGAATGATTTCTACAATACCTCAATGCTTACTTAGTCATTAACTATTTACTCCTCTAAAGTAACCATTATGTTGAGATTATCCTCCATAAGAAGTGGATTAGTTTTATTATGTAACATTTATATATAACTTTAAAATTATTAATATGAGTTTGAGTGTAATAAATCCTTGAGTTAGGTTTCAAAAGGATCTTAATCTTCTTCAACAATTTATTCCTTAATCTCATCTTTCTTCTAGAAAATTAAAATGTATTTCTATCACTCAATTTATTACAAGCTATTATTTAGTCTATAAAAAAACTCTTGCATAAACAACTAATAATAATTTGTTATCTCTATTTAAGCCTTTGATAATTTTTAATCATCTTATTCTTTATATGTTCCTTATAGTATTTATTAGAAATACTAATAAAACTCTTATATTTATTTCTAAACTTATTCCTAGTCCTTATTATGTTAATTAAATAACTCAGCTTAGTAATTATTAACTTGCTTCATAATCATACTTCAATATAACTTAATTGTGTTTTCTTTCAAGTCTCTAAAGTTGTTGTTTATCTAAGTGAAGTCTTTATTCTCTTTAACAACTGTATTATTTTACTCATTAAGATTTATAAACTATTTACTTAATAATTCATTTGTCTCCTCAAACAGCTCCTTATAATAACTACTATCAAATATTAAGACTTTAAAATTAAAACTTAAAACTATCAAAAAATACATAATTTTATAGTTAATTTTAAACTTATTAATTTCTTTTATAAATGGTGAAATTTTCAAAATTCGGAATTGAAAACTTTGTTCTAAAAGCCTTATATGAGAAGGACATTACCAAGCCAACAGAAATATAACTTAAAATGATCCCAGTGATTCTTAAACAGCAAGACATTATTGCATGTGCCAAAACAGGTTCAGGAAAAACTTTTGCTTTTCTAATTCCTATTTTGTCTATGCTTAAATAGAAGCTTGATCAGGTTGGCGTGAGAGCCTTGATTTTGGTACCGACAAGAGAACTTGCTCTTCAAACAGCTTAAGTTCTCAAACAGCTAATTAGGTACTCAAATCTAAGCTACACTCTGATAATTGGTGGTCATGATTACACTGGACAGTTTGAGTCTCTTGCCATCAATCCAGACATTGTCATAGCAACTCCAGGAAGACTTTTGGAGCTTGTTCTTTCAACCTAGTTCTAGTTTAAAGCTCTTGAGTATCTGGTCTTAGATGAGGCTGATAATCTAATGGAGAAGCAGCATAGAGAATATGTTTATTAAATAGTGGAGAAATGCAACAAGCATAGAACAACAATACTTTTGTCAGCTACAATTCCTGAGACCCTTTAGGACTTCTCTGTGGTTGGCATGAAGGAGTATTAACTAATAAGACTCTCAGCTGAGTATTAGTTAAGTGATTAAACCTACATGCATTTTATGGAGGTCTAATCAGACTAAAAAGCCAGTCTTTTATTCTACTTGCTGATGAGAAAAATTAAGCCTAGAGAATAAGTCATCATTTTTGTTAGTACTAAATACACAGTTGATTATTTGGAGGTTATTTTCAATGAGCATTTTCCCAACAAAGGAAGCTTCTTGTACTCAAAAATGGACATGGAATAAAGACAGTATAACTTAGAGTGATTCTGAAACAAAGAGTCTTAGTTTCTTGTAGTGACAGATCTTTGTGCAAGAGGTATTGATATTCCAAATGTCAACTATGTGATCAACTATGATTTTCCATCCATTATGAAAACCTTTATACATAGATGTGGATGAACTGCAAGAGCCAATTAGTCAGGAACTGTCTTTAGTTTCTTAAATCCTCAAGAATGACCCTATGTGTTTGAGGTACAGAAAAAGACTCAAAAAGAACTCAAAATGGGCTCAGCCGAGGAGAGCTATGATTACATTTGTCTTGGCTCTGTTCCACATGAAAATTTGTTGACTTTTTAAAATGAGCTCAGAATTCAAGAGCAAAAAGATCCACAGCTTTTGCCATTGAAAAAATATGCCAAAAATGCTAGTCATAAATTTGAGCTAAGCAGATTTTCTTGGTCCAAAGAAGCCTATGATAAGTCGAAAGAAATTATATAAATTCCAAGCCATTTTTATTTCCAAACACAATTCAAAGATGCCGAATAAATGAGATAGGAAATAAGTTGATTTAAACCCTAATAAACACTCATGGAGCTCAAGGATCTTCCCAACAATCCTAATGAGGAGAAAATTCTCAAGTCTTTGGAGTTTCTAAAAAAACACTAAAAGACCATAGCATGATACTAGTAGGAAAAAGATCTCTTTAAATAAGAGAACAATCTACAGTATGATAAGGTATAAGACAAAGAGATAATACCTTAGCTAAATAAGAAAAGCTTTCTTATAAGCTCAGAACCCAATCAAGACAAGGTCGTGGCCTTGCCTAAGAAAAATAAGCTCCATAAAGAGATCTTTGAGAAGGTAAGAGTTCAAGACACAAACAGAGATCTATTTAAGAGACAAAAGCAGGTCTGGGACAGCAAAACAAAATGATTTAAAAAACTTTTTGTTGATGAAAAAAATGAGAAGCTCAATGGAAATGATCTCAAAATGGATACCACTCATGTCAGTAAGAAATTCAACTCTTGGAAGAAACAAACTGGAGTCTGAGTTTTAGCTGATGGCCAAAAAATTAACTGAAGCCAATAAGAGACTCTTAAGAACAGTTTTCTCAAAAGAAAATAATAGAATTTCAAGCCAAGAAAAGAGACTCAATTTTCAGGTTGATTTTAAAGTACCAATAAGAATCTGCAAGCCAAAAATCTTCAAAAACAAAATCTTAAGAAAAAAATCAACAAATGAAAAAAACCAAAAAGAAAATAATAATAAATATAATTTAAATATATGATTCGTTAAGAAAATAAAAAACTTCATAAAAAAACACAATAATTATTGAGTGAGATTTCCAGCCTAAACTCATAGGTTGAAAAGACAAAATAAATAATATAGGACCAAGGTCTTAGCTATAAAACAAAAATAGACTGTAATTTAATTAGAAGCCTTGGACTAGAAAAATGATTATGAGAGGCTCATTTTGTTAAGAGAAACTGAAAACTAGAATATATAATAATACCAGCATAGCTATGAGTAGTTATAAATAGAGCTTTAAAATCTTGATGAAGAAGAGAAATTAGCCTCTTCCAAAATTGATAATTTTATTAGCTATAAAAATGATCTAAAAAATCAATTTGAAAATGATTAATAAAAATAGCTTGAAAACTTAGTACAAAAAATTGATGAATTAAAACAAGTCTTGGAACAAGAATAATAAACTATATTATAAAACCAAGATAATATTGATCAATTAAAAACTCTATAATAAACTCAGCAAGATAAATACTAGACAAGTAAAATAATTTAAGACTTTTTTGAGTACTTGATTAATCATTAATAGCTCAATGGTCTCAATGCTAATGAAATAATCCAGCAGTATAATAACAATATTTATGAGTAGTAATAAATATCTAATAAATTTTAGTTAAAAGAAAATGAGTTCAGCTAGCAGCTTATTAAACATTAAGAGGAAATAAATAACTATCAAAGACTTTAAATAGAGGAGCAAAACTAGATATAAAAATTACATAAGCAACTTGAGCTCCAAAATATGAACCAAATGTCTCTAGATAACAACTCATTTTTCCATAACCAAAAATTCCTCTAAAAACAAAAGAGTTTAGAAGAGGCTTGACAAATTGAGCTTGGCCTGATAAGCATATATGAAAAAAGCCTGGAAGTAATCAATGAATAAAATCTTAAGAATCACAAAGAAATTTCGATACTTCAAGACCATGATACTTTTAAAAGAATAATAAACACTATCATAAAGGCATTTTTATTGCTAAATTATCTCTAGTAGAAAAACTCATAATCTGAAGAGACATTTAAAAGCAAGCAAACTCTCAAGCAAAAAGAAGAGCATTCAGTATCAATAAATCTCAACCTAAATCCATCTAACTTTTTGCAGCTGAATGAAGAGAAAATAATGAACATTTTAAAACTCTTCCAAAATCTATAATAATATACACGTGTTAAAATTATAATTTATAAATGAAAATAACTTTAGTTCTAGTACTAGCCTTTATTGGCCTGATAAACAACTTGGAAATAAACCTAGAGGATGGAGTCTATTCTCTTGAAGATTCAAATGCCTAGGAATTCATAAAGACTCAGGAAGCAGTCTTTGTTAAGTTCTATGCCCCTTGGTGCGGACACTGCAAGCAAATGGCTCCTGCCTATGCTGAACTTGCTGAGCATTTCCACAAAGATGGCTCAAAAGTCAAAATTGCCAAAATTGATGCCACTGTTCACAAGCAGTTCCCAGAGTAATTTGGAATAGAAGGATTTCCAACAATAAAATTGTTCATTAATGGAAAGCCTATTGACTATAATGGAGAAAGATCAAAGGATGCTATGACTGCCTTTATTAACAAGAAAGTCAACCAAGGAACCAAGATCTTAAAGACCGCTGAAGAGGCCAAGGAATTCGCAGCCAAGAGACTCTCCATAGTTGTTCTTCTTCCAGAAGAAAACTCAGCTGACATGAAGGTTGTTTAACAGCTTACAAATCAATATGAGGATGTTGAAGTCGCTGTGGTACTTGACAAATCATTATTGAACAAAAATATTGACCATGAGAAGGCCTTAATAATATTTAGAAACTTCGATGACGGAATGAAAATTCTCAACCTCACAGCAGAGCTGAACCTTGAGATTATGACCTAGTTTATCAATGCTCATAAGTATCCAGTAATTTCTGAGTTTGACTAAGAGGCTGCAAACTGAATTTTCGGTGAGAAATTAGAATCATTGTTTTTCTTTGATGAAGATTTTAGCTCTCCGTAAGCTGAGGTTTTCAAAGCCTTTGCAAAAGAGCAAACTGAGAAAGGAACTAAGACTGTCTTCTCATTATCAAAAGTTACTCAAGGATTTGGCTAGAAGCTTGCTGAGTACTTGGGTGTTTCTTAAAACCACCAGGCTGTCTTGATTAAGTTTGTGGGGGACAATCTTGAGAAGTTCAAAATCTAAGATATTTCTGCTAAGGGACTTTTATAAGGTCTTGAGGATATAAAGTCTAAGGCTCAATAACCATTTTATAAGTCTTCCAAAATTCCTGCTAAAAATGATGAGCCTGTTCTTGTTGTTGTTGGTGACAATTTCTAAGAGATTGTTTTAGACAGTGGCAAGTTTGTTCTTTTAGAAGCCTATGCTCCTTGGTGTGGCCACTGCAAGACTCTTGAGCCTATCTACAAAGAAATGGCTGAGAAACTCTTGCCATTCAAAAACAAGCTTACTATTGCTAAGATGGATGCCACTGGTAATGAACATCCAAAAATGCCAATTTAAGGATTTCCAACTTTGAGACTTTTCAAGCCAGGTCAAACTGAGCCTGTTGATTATGCAGGTGACAGAAGTCTTGCTGATATGCTTAAGTTCTTAGAGAAAGAGACCGGGCTTGAATTTTAAGTAGAAACTAATGAACATTAGCATGAGCATCATCAACATCATGAACACAAGCCAACCACAGAAGAACTCTGATAAATATTATACTTATTATTATTTTGAATTTATTATTATAATTATTAGTATTATAACTAATCTTCTTAGGTTTCCAGAGCCTGAGAGCTTTTTGAAACTTCCAATTAACTTTCTTTGGTAATTGACTGTCCATGCTGTATAAGATACTGTCCAAGAAATTCTAGAGGGTTTTATGGTCTTGTTAAATTACCTTTGATTAGCGACCTCTTCCAAAGCACTAAGAAGAACAGGCATGATGGTCTTCTCTAAATAAGCTCTTGATGAAATTCCATTTAAGTTTTGATCCATTATAATATAATGATGCAGAGTCAAATGTCTAAGGAGAATGATGCCAAGGATATTATTGGACACTTATATGATCTTAATGTGCTAATGAACAGTGGCTTGGACCACAAGACAATACACATAATTGCCAGCATGGTTGAGAACGGCATTTCACCAGTTGCCATAGCCACTATTATAAAGGAGATCAGAAATGAGCACTTGAGCAATTCCTGAATAAAAATTTTAATATTATGAATTTAAATGTAAGTAATTTTTAAAGCTTAAGATTTATTAGAAATTAAATTGCTATAATTAACAGCATAAAATTACTTAGTTTTTAATTGATCTTTTTTGGCTTTTTTATTTTTATTATTTATTTAAATTGTAATGGAAAAAGAACTTGATAAATTAACCCTCAATTCTCCAAAAACTTTAGACAAGGAAAATACATGGATAGAAAATGAGCAAAAAATGCATCCAAATTCTCTATTTTTTGGAGAATGTTTAGATGAAGAAATAGACGTTGTTTTGCCACAGCTTATGGGTATAATTAAGGAGAAAGAAGAGCACAAATAATATTTTAAAATACTAAATGAAAAGCTTGAGTTTTTGAAGAAGTTTCAAAAAGCTGTTGAAAATCGACTGGATAAAGAACAGATGACTTCTGATGAGTATTTAAGCCTTTGCCAGTCATGTCTTAAAGCTAATGAAAAAATACTAGAATAAAATAAAGAGCTAGATGAGACCAATAAAAAATGAGTTTAAAAATGAATAGAAGTTTCTTCAAAGGAAATTCAAGAGCTTTAAAACAAAATAAATTATAATAGAAAAATTCCAAGCATTGAAGAGTTTAAATCAAGTGCGTAGCTTTAAGAGAATTCTCTAAAGACATAGCAAAGTATAATAATTTAATAATAGGTCATTGAATATCTTAAGCAATATTTTCCCTAAGAAAAAGAAACAATATCAAATTTTGTTTCAAGTACACAAAAACTGATCAAATATTTTATAAAACTATAATAGAATAAGAGGCAATAAGAGGACCAGTTGTTTGTGAGAGAAAATGCTATTGCTTTAACATACTCTAATATTTTTGGACACAGTCTTGAGCATAGAAATAAGCTTATCTAAGAACATATTAAAGAAGTTTAGTAACACTTATTCGAGGTCTAGAAAAATGAGCCAAAACTCAAGCTGCTCATAACTCAAAGCTACAAGACTATTGTAGAGAATTTAATTGAGATTTCTAAAAGACCATTTCAAGTTTGTCCAAGGCTTTAGAAAGTGAGCTAGAAATTCCAAATAAAATTAGTCAATAGTAATGTTGAGTCTGGGTAGATACAGTTTCATATAGAAGAGGTTATTTATCACAAGTCTAAGAAATTCTCTTTTGAAGTGGAATTTAAAGGTAAGAAAATTGATCACAAATAAAAAATAGATTAAATATAAACAGGAAAAAATCAAGGACAAATTGACGTATAGCTTTTTAGTACAAGACTTACTTAGAATAGCACCAGTGATTTATAAGTACAATTTAATCTATATAAGAAGAATCTATTATCAACAGACTGTCTTAAGGCTAAATAGACATTTGACTTTTTGGTGTTTGAGAATGACCCTCTATATTTTATGAATTTGATCTTTGATAGTCATTCAGGAAAGCAGATATAAGTCAAGCTGAAAATTATGATCAGATAAGCTATTAGCTTGACTCCTTATATAACCAAAGATGTGTTTTAATTGGGAGAAATGGTTCCTTAGTTAAAGCTTGTAATTCCTTAGCTAAATGAGCCCTAATAACATTAGTAAAATTCCTAACAAGTTACATAATAAACCAAGGAAAAGACCTCTTAACCAAATGCTTAGTAAAATACATAAACAATAAATCTCTAGTAAATATTTGCTTTGCCACAACAACCTTTTAAATTTTGATTTCAGATCCTGAAAGCTTATGAAAAAGAACAGCTAAAATAACTAGCAATATAAAATAATAAATCTGAGCTTTTTTATGAATTTTAATTGAAGATATTTTCAATCAATTTTCTTGAATAAATTCTTCAAGATTTAAGCTACCAAATATCGTACTTTGCCTAAGATACTCAAGGTTATTTAAACGATATTAAGCAAGCCAAAATAACATATCAATAACTTCTAGACTATTATACTTAACAAATTGAGCATGAACAATTTGATCTTATCGCTTATAAACAACAGCTTGACTAATTCATAAAAATAGATGAAACTTTATTAGCGTATTATCAAAAACTCAATTTTCAAATCGTTGTCAATTTTCTTCATAACTGACTTGAGATTTTAAAGAGTGAAAAAAATGAGCTTAATCAAAAGACAGACTCTTAATACTTATAAAATACTTTAAGTTTGATTTTAATTTTATTTAAATTCTTAATCATAAATAGAATAAGTTAAATTGTTCTTTGAGAATTCTAAAACTTTTGTGCTTATTTTAAATAGACTTTATAAAAATATTGTTATTTGAAAAAAGTTTAGGAAAAATATCAAATAAAATTATTATAATTTGTTTATGGATCTAAGATAGGATTTCATTTCATTATATTTAATAAGACTCATTTCGCATTTTTTCTATAACTAAATAGCGTGCTCTTTGTATTGATCCATTTTGCTCTATTTGGAATTATATTTAGCCAGTAAATTACTGCGTTCATCAATAAGCTCTTTGTTAGCCACTGAAAGACTGTATATTTTTTCCTTCATCTAAGCCTGAGCTAAATTAAGTCTCTCAATTTCAACTTTTTGCAAAAAGCTTTGAAAATTATTTGAGTGTGGATTTTTCGAATTTTCAGCTTGAATTTTAACTTAAATTTGCTGCTTGAGATTTTTACATAGATTATCATAGTATTCAAGTAGTTATTTTTGGACCTGAAGACAGTTGCATTTTTTAATCTGTTCTTTCAGCAACTTGATGCTGAGTCATTGTTGTTACTTATCTTATGGAAGATTTAAAGAGTCAGCCTTAAGAACATTGGTCAATACTTACATGTCTTTAAGAACCTTATTAATTTTCAGGTCTTTGAGATTGTAGTGCTAAATGAGCTCAGCAAGTTTCTTAACTTTTTGCTACATTTATTCAAGTTCTCAGCTATTTTGATAATTGAAGTTTTTCTCTGCATTACTGTCTCTTTTGTTAAGAGTTTAGGTATGCGTATTTTCTGATTAATTTTCCTCATTTTATTGAATCAGTTTGTTAATATATTCCAGCTCGCACTCCTTAAGCAAAGTACTCTCAATAATAGAGTTCTTCATCTATACAGCAATAGTATTATTAAGTTATATTGTTTGGTTGTTTTTATTTGTCTTTGTTTATATAGATTCAATATGCTCGTGAATCTTCTCAACCTAATGATAAAGATAACTGTATGTAGTTTTATCAGGCTGTTGTATGGTATCTTATTTATCTGTAAGAATGTTGCTAAGCTCTTCTGTTATTAGCTAGTAGTCTTTGGTGAAGTTTTGAACTGTTTAGTTTTCGTTTGAGAAATATTGTTTAATTTATTTAAGAATATTTTATATATTGATATTGTCATCTTTATTATTGACTTGTGAAACCTAGCTGATGAGATTTTAATTTTCTAAACTAAACAGTCTTTTTTATTGTTTAAAATCTTCTTTGAAAATTTCATCTTTAATAAATTCATTTTACGAAATTAGACTCAAAGAATTTTCCTCTTGTATTTATGTTGGAATAATTTTTTCCGTTTTGATTAAAATTTGATCTTATTTTACTTACTATTAAATATTTTCTTATTTAGGCTAGTATGTTGTCTGAGACTGCTCTTTGTGCTCTTTTTTCTCTATGATATTATCTAGGCCTTTTTATATTGTATTTCCATTAGCTATAAGCTAGTTCTATTTATCCTCATTATTGTTAGTAAATTAAATTTGCTTTTCTTTTTTCTATACTATTTCTTTTTATTAGTTTTCCTTCTCAATTTAAATCTTTTTCTTTTGCTCATTTTGCATTTATAATTCTTCTTCTTACTATCATAGCTTCTCTTATTCTTCATTATTAATTCTTTACAAGGCTTATTCAAAAGAACTATTTTTTCTTAAGAGAGCCAAGTCCTATGAGCGTTATTTACTAAGACTTTATTATCAAATTATTTGATCAACTTTTTTAGCACTTGAATACTCCTTGTCTACTGGAGTATTATCTCTATTATCAAGCTTCAACAAAGTCTCAACAGTTGTTTAATCAGCCTGTTTTTTACCACCTTCAATAATCTATATTTTTTGTTAAATGTCTTCAAAATCAATTACGTTTTGCTTGGGCTAACTTAGCTGAATTTACATAGGAATTTGGTTGAATTTGAAATAATCTTCTTGGCTCTCAAACTCAACCACAATAAAATTAAATGTCGTTTTAGGCACCACTCTTTTTCAGTTCATTATAATAATAAAAAATAAGTATTTAAATAGCTAGCCCATAGATAGAGATGCAGAAATAAAAGTCGTTAATTGCAATTGACTTACTAACAGCGCCGTCCATTTCCTCAAAATAACCAGTGCCCATTGTACAGAAAGGTTTGTTGACATTCTAGACCATCACACAGGTGACAATATACTTGTACATTTTGTCTAGCTTTATGAGTCCCTTTATGCATTAATCAATGAGCTAGTTGCACCATGCCTCCACTTTATCATCTCAAAAGTAAATATTGTTGTAGACTTCTCTTTCTCTTTCAGAGTCTAAAAGTACTTCAACTAAATTGCTTTCTGAGTTCTCATACTTTACTTTCAAATCAAAAGTATTTTTCAAAGCATCACAGATTATTTTAATTATTTCTTCATCTATGAATTCTTTGTTTTAGGCTACTTACTACATTATTATATAGTTTTTAATTTTTAATTTTTTAAATAATTAATTGGGGTTTGGGGTTTGGGGTTTGGG
>ERZ724508.1962-NODE-1962-length-11327-cov-5.794358_pt1 | contig 11327 bp, 22 predicted proteins | sample MGYA00376041_ERZ724508 | MGnify/ENA primary metagenome ERZ724508 (study PRJEB28724, sample SAMN07190887) | wastewater metagenome | isolation source: effluent of sewage treatment plant in Hong Hong | place: USA: Christiansburg, Virginia | collected 2016-03-01 ... | reverse complement strand
TCTGCAGCCCAGCGTTGGCGCTGGAGACAGTTGGGGCAGGTGCAGTGGTCTTGGTGACTGTAGTGGTGTAAGCCGGTACTCTGGAGACCATGACAAATACATACAATAACGTCATATTGTTTCAATACAATGACCGCATCAGTGACGATGGAAAAGCTTGCTCCTTAAAAACCTTCATTATCTCATAGGGATTTTTGGAACCTAATTTCCATCTGTGTGTAAGTATCTGACCCTTGATTTGCCCTCAAGAATTGGCGTTTAGCAACTCGCATCCGCGGTGGTCCATAAGCAATATCTTCAGGATCTTGGCATGGCATAAGCTCATATTCTCGACACTTTCGAAAGTCATTATCAATAATTAGAATTCTGTTGGGTTGTATTTTTTTAAATAATATCGACAGAGGTCAGTTGAGGTGGCTACGAATCGACTGGCGCAGGCTGAATGGGACGAACGGATAGCCGTCAGCCTTGTAAAACTTGTTCTGAAACTAGACCCTGCATAATATGACAGCTTACCAGTGGAGGCGGAGTGCATGCAAAAAGCACTCCATACCGTCCATGCACATCAGCACCGCGAAGGTGACCAGGCTGAGCAGCACAAAGTTAATAACCATCTTGCTTAAGGCATATTGTACGAGGGGTATTCCCGGATAGCCGAGGATAAGTGGGTGCTCAACTGACTTTTCAAAGAACACCTCACTGAGCTGGGAGTGAGCCAGTGATAGCGCCCACAATCTCAGATAGGATGCTGTATTGGATACGCAACCCAAAATGTACTCGATTGTTTCGATCAACTGGTGCACTACCAACTCGTTTAGGCTTTGGCTACTCTGATCCTACTCGAATAGCCGGAGAGACTCGGAGTTTTGGCTGCGATCAGTGATAAGCCTGGTCAGCTCCAACTCCTTTTCTTTTTTCTATTGTTTGAGGGAGTAGTGTATCAGCACCGGTTTTGGGACCAGCAGCCAAGGAATGCATACTATAGCTGCTATCACCAGCCAGAACTGCACGGTAGTTTGGTGAGAGTACATCTACAGCTCTACCTTGCCGAATTTCAGAGGCATGTCGATGAGAGTGGTAATGACGGAAGGTGCTGTATTCGACCACAACCCCCAATTCGTGAGCCACTTCAGGATAATGAGTGCGTCCATGTAGCCAAACAGCACCCAGAGAAATATCAACTACGGAGTGAACTCCAAAAAGAAATCTATAGGGCTGCTAAAGAATATTGCGTTGAGGGCCTTTGCTAACAGTCCGAGTGACATATGTACAATACCTATGATGACTGCTAACTTCATTTTGAGGCTGTTTGTGAAGGCTAGTGAGTTACCAGCGATACCCCATATGGGATCCAACCCGAAGGGATAGACGCAGTCAGAGATTCTGGGCACGGCATGGCCTTCCTGGCTGCATTAGTGATTGCGTACACCTGCGCAAGCTGGTAGCACGAACCGAAGAGATTGAGATTGACGCTGAGGTACTCGTTGTAGATGAACCCACAGTACAAGCTAAAAAGTCCCATGAGTAAGAGCATGTAACGATGTGGAAGGAAAGCCTTGAGGTATTTCCACGAGGCGATTTCGGCGTGTTTAATGCAGAGCACGAGCGCAAAAAGCAGCAGTACCATTCCATGCCCAATATCCCCGAACATGACGCCGAAGAGAAAAGGGAAGGTAATGCAAGTGAAGAGCCCTGGATTTGCTTACTGGTATCTCGCAGTGCCATAAGTCTCGACAATCTCCTGCGCTGTCGCAGTGAAGCTGTTAGTCTTGAATAAAGTTGGTGGGCGTTTGCTTTGGCGACTGATCATCTGCACTGAGGGTTGGTTGGGCTTGGATAGCGATTGTATTTCCTGAATTGTCCTTTCGCATTGTTCGGTGGCAATGTAGGCGAACCCTTGCACGAAGTTGCTGAACTCGTTAAGCAAACTCAACTGCTGGTAAATGGTCTTCTCCTTTACAGTGAAGGCTTTGAGATACTCGATTCGCGTCAGAGTACAATCGCTGCCGTAGGGCTCCACGAGCTGTGCCATGAACGACTTTCTTTCGAGTGTGTTGATGTTGAGCAGAGAACTGTACTCCTAGATTTTCTGGGCTGTTGCTTCAACTTCGAGCTCATACTCCCGATTGTTCAGAGGAATCTCAAAGACCAGCGAGGAGAATGTTTCAGCAAGAGTGCGTAGCTTAGCACCGAGATATCGCATGCTCTTGGGGTATAAAATCATGAAGATGCATCGTTTGCGTGATTCTTCGGACGACTGAAGTTCTATGAAACGAGTGTAGATTATTCCACGACTGATCCGAAATACAATACGCTCCAGCCGTCTTTCATCTTCTTTGTTGATGATGCCACACCGGCAGTCGAACCTATCGCAGCTTGGTTAATCCTCGTTCAAAGGTGGTGGATGCTATTCCTATCGAACTCCAAAAAACCTCTCGCCAAGAGTTAACTTTGCAGCTTTGAGTAGCTCAGCCCGATCCCGATAGTTCATGAGCTTTGCATGGAACGAATCTACGTTCTTGCTTATCTCGTGGTATCTCTCCCACAAATCCAGGACTGACTGCTCAATCCTATCAAACTGGTAGATGCTATTCTCTACGATGTTAGGGTTGCTCCACTACTCGATCAGCTTGGACAGTTACTCGCTGCCTTTTTTCTCCATATTCGTACCTGCTACGATGGGTCAAATGTGTCCGAATGTTATTGGATTAGAGGATGCCGTCCAACCTCACCAGTTTGTCCAGACATTCATCACAGCGTTTGAGCTGTCTATAGAATGGCCTGTTCTGCATAACACCACTGCTGACGAAGTGGATACTGCCTATGCGTCCTACGTTGTGGTTGGTTGTTACCAAAGAGGTTCATACACTCCCATGACAGCTACCGAGGGATGATGACTTCAAAGTAGCTAATGGCCTCCGACCTAAACATTGTAGAGGCTCTTCACGTATTATATCGGAAAGTGGCAAACTTGCTAAAGTAAGTCTCAATTAAAGTTCTATTGAGCATCAATCGTCGAAGATCTCGCTTTCCTTTTGACGGATCTCCCGTTCGAACAGAGAAGCTTCGTAGTTGAGGTTAAAGTTTCCAGGTTCAGAGCCAGACCTTTTCTTCTTTTCCTGGTAGGCGATGTATTCTTTACTATTGATCAACCGCTTCAGTTATTCAGTGGTCTCGAGTTTCTTCTGTCGCTAGAACTAATCTACAGTCTTGTAGTGTGGGTTGTAGAATCCTTTGAGTTTGTCTTCGCTCTTGGTGATTCGGCGTGCGAGGTAAAACGCTACTATCACAAAAAGCAGTATGGCAATGGTGAGCCAGGATTCGTACGGAGCGAGAGGATGCAATGTGCGCACGAGGAACTCCCAAAGCTGCTTGTGGTAGCTGGTGATGGCCAGGAAGATGGTAAACACCGACAGTCCAAGAAGCATCATTGACATAATAAAATTATAAGAGTAGAGGTGGACAGACTACATAAAATGCGATAATTCTATGAGCTCGAAATGTCACAATGCCGCTGTTCAATCTGTTCTCCATCTGGAAATTTGTTTTTAATTCATGACTGATAGGCAGCTAACCAGCCTCTTTTGCGCCTAGAGCTATGCCTGATACCCATCGAGAATCTTCTGGGCCTAACCGAAATATAAATTAATTATCAGTGCATGGAGCACAGCAGTGCACTTTCGAAAATCGAGTCTGTCGGTGGAGAGGAAGGCGAGTATGAGGAGTACGAGGAAGACCCCAAGGAAGAATTGGCATCATCGGTGAGGTTAAGTGGAGTAAAGAAAGAGCCGTTGTTCTCACTGACACTGCTGGCTGCATAAAGCGGAGATATCACAATACCGCCGAAGGCTAAGGCACCAGTGTAGGCCGTTGTGGAGAAGAGCCCACCTCAGAAGTCATCCTTCTTCGGCTGGATGAAGCGCAAATAAACTCCGAAGAACAAGAAATAACCTGAAAAGACATAGTTGCTGCCGTGCCCGCGTATCTTGCAACTCTGCGACTCGTACTACTGCATCTACAACGATACGATGATTGACATTTACAAGTACAACAATGCACAGAATCGGGAGAAGGACGAACGGCGAAGGAAAAAGTTCCAGAAACTTGAGGGGTTCACCATGAAGTCTCCTATTGTGTTTGCCAAGGGATGCAAGAGCCTCACACTTGGTGGCATGGTTTTAGTCGGGATGGCGAATTCCTTTTAAGTGCTCTTCGTCAACTTCCAAACTCAGGGGCTCGAGAATAGAAGTAGAGTGAACGAACCAACAGCATAAATACTTGGAGGAGGCTTCGATAATGAGGACATCCTGATATTCACTCGGGACAAACTCAAGAAGTATAGGGTATCAGAGAGCGGTGCAGATCCGAAACTGACTGAGGAACTTCCCTTTGTAATGCCTGTTCAGGACTGCAAGTTTATCGAAGTTCTGAAGGGCGAGAAAGATAACTATTTCTTCATCTTCTCGGAACGCCGCATGGTCAACTATGTGGTAGAATCGGAGGTCCGTCTCAGCTAAAAGGACAACGCATAGCAATCGGCTATCACTCGAGCAGGTTAGTCCTTCCACATTGTGGAACTGTACAAGGATAGGGATGATCAGTACAAGTGCTAGCATAACGACATTGCAAAGATCCCCGAGGAAGGCATGTTTAACCTTTCCAAGGTATTCTACCTCGGCAACTACACGTTCCTGATCTCACTGCACGAAGAAATCGTGGTGATTCGCAAGCAACATAAGCGATACATCATCGTAGACAACATCTGTATCACTTCGAACCGCCTCACAGAAGAGTCGAAGCGAGGCCAGTTGGTACTCATCGACGCCCAGAAAATTATCTACAACGAAATCGAAAAGATATATGTGTACAACTTCATGTACGATCGGGACAGTGATAAGCTGAAAACTGAATTGGTCGATAACTTCAAGGGAGTGGACGAGGCACAGATCATCCTCTACGATGGCATTCTACTTAAATCAAATAAGGACACGACCACCCAGGTGCTTTTCTACTTCAATATGAAGAAGATTCGGAGACCTGGAAGGGCTATGGCTACTGGTAACGATCCCATGGACTACGCCGAAAAGGAAGAGGATAAGAACAAGGTTAAATTTTCTGTGTATGGTATAGTGCAACTCAAGCCGTTGGATCGGCTGAAGGAGTTGCTGCAAGCAAGCCGCCCTCAGAACGAAATAAATGAATTTCGCGTTCGTTTTAAAGTGAGCAGTCTCGGATTCTACATGAGTCAGTGGAGTGTATCAGCGAAGAGCTTGAATGACATTATCAACAACTTGCTGGAGATCAACGACGAAAAGTTTATCCAAAGAGAGCTCGACTAGGTGCTAAGAAAGTCTTCGCACACTATGAGCTTTCTGATTAGCATTTAATAGAAGCAAATTCTCAGGCTTAAGCAGGCATTGATAGCCAAGATCAACAACCCAGCCGCCACTGATGACAACATCACTGAGTACATCAAGAGGTTGCTCTAAAGCAAGATGTTCCTGAAAAAACTGAAGTACCAAAACTAGTTCGAAGCCTACAAGGAGGTGGACTTCATAGACATCAAAAAACTTAGGGAAACATCCCTAAAAGAGGAGATCAAACTGCTCAGTTGTAAAGGTTTTTAGAGACGTCTCAAAAACTTTCTTAACGATTTCAAGTTTCTCGCAATCGCCAACTTCGAGCAAATCTTCGATTTCCTGATGGCGAACAAGGAAGGTGACGACATCAAAGTGTTTCTTATTAACTTCAGTTTCATTCTTCCTTAGGCAGGGGAAACCAGCATCGTCAGCATCTTTGCCGACGCTTTCAAGCTTGTTCAAAAGAGGCGCGAAGGGGTCCACGGCGAAGACTGCAAACTCTGGAGGGATAAGGAGGATGAAGAGAGGGAAAGGCGCAAGAAGGAAGCAGACCAGTACGCACTCATGCCGTTTAACCAATTGCTGCAACAGGCGACACAACCCACCACCGAGCAACCTGAACAATCTAAACCAACAGTCCGAGTCGTTGAGAGACCATAGACTATCGACACCTTTATTGCTGAGGTTCTCCCACAAGATGGAGATAGCCCTTCAGAGGACCTACGATCGAAGAGCGATAGATTGCGCCGGCTTTTGCACCAACTAACCCAGGATGTGTGGTTTAAGGATGGTGCCTTTAAGAAGCACTGCATGCTTGTGATCACGGAGCAGGAGCTAAGTCGTGAGTTCGCAGAGCTAAAGAGTCACAAGGTGTGCGATATTCTGTTCCGTTACCTCTACCGCAAGCTCAACAGTAAGCAAAAAGATTTGGTGGTTCGACAGGACATTATAAATATGCTGGTTGATGAAGGAAGAGTCTCCCACAGCTACTACGCCAACGTACGGGTAAGGGAAGTAGTGTTCGACATCATCAGGAGGTTGGATGCCAGTCAGCTTTCCGGCCTGCCGCTTGAAGACTTCATAATTCTTAGTGAACCTGAATACTTTACGTTTCTGATTCGCATCACTCCATTCATGAAGGTGTCCAATACCTAACATTTCCTCCTCACAGTTGTCAAGGAAGCGTATGAAATTTCGACGAGAAGCCGGGGCTTTTTTGAGGAGAGAATCAATGTTTACTTGAAATCTGAATACGTGAATCTGGAGACGTTGAAGGGACTGTTAGAGGCTTTTGAAAAGCTCAACGAAGCCTTTCAAGAATCAAACTAAAAATTCATGACCATCCTGATTGAGAGCATCACTCACAACCTGAAAATTTGTGACGGGTAGATGACTTCGGAATTTCTGAAAATCTTTGAGAAGGCGATAATGTGTGAAACCGACGCAGGTATATGCGAGAAGATGGTTGAGGGATGCTGCTTCAGCGACTTCTTCATACTATTCGAGCTGGACTACACCTACTAGAGGTTCGTCAATGAAACCAAATCGGAGACCCACAGTGAGTTCCTGCTTGAGATCATTGAAAAGTACTGCCGGAATTAACGACACTACGACTAGTTTGAGTACAAGGATCTCGTGGAAGGACTTACAACGCAATCACGTTCCATGCATATCAGCAACCCTCTCGAGTTTTTCAAGTTTGTTGTCAATATGATCGATAAGGTGGGCTTCCGTATATCAGTCAACAACGTGATGGAGATGTTCCTGCTTGCCATGTTCAATGGCTGTCGCTACGACGAGGTGAGTCATATCACCAGCGAGCTGTTCGAGTTGGTCGATGGTCTTGATCCCAAGGATTTCTTTGAAGGGCTTGTGCTGAAGCATGTGGATCGCGTGTACACCTCAACCAGCGATATGGAGGCTGTTTATGAAAATGTGAAGGAAGCTTTGGTGCTGGTCAATCCTATAACAATCCGCATTAAGAAGAAGAGGGCCTTCCTGGAGCTGAGTCTGTAGATTACTCGATTACAGGAGGATGCTCTCAATCGTTTCAACATTCATGAGGAACTGACGAACAAACCGATGGTCTTTTTAGTGCATCTGTTGGAGAAGTGTGACCCAGCGCACATAAAGACTATCGAAAATAGTAAATTGCAGCGCCAGTTTGGAGTAATCTACGAGAAACTGATGGAAACAACCAATATGGAGATCACCTTCCAAGCTAACGCTGCAACTAGCAACGAGTTCTTGGAATTCGAGGTCGAACGCGGCTATTACTGCCTAAAAAATGGGTGGGTGGCTCACGCAATCGATGTCTGTCACGAATTCGATTCACGAACCGAAGCCAACGAGGTATACTACCACGATCTTATCTATTCGATTGGCTGCTGCATCTGTCAAAGGTTTAACGAAAAAAACGATGAAGACGCATGTTCAATTTTCTTGCAGTTTATCATAACCAATAAGGAGTACAGCAAGGATGCACGGTAACTCAGAGCTACGCAGGTGTTGCGGCAGGTTAGCTGCCTGGATAGAGACTCGCAGTTGAAGTACATGCGAGGACTTGAAAAGGAACTGCGGAGTACGCCAAAGCATCTCAACGATATGCACAGGCCCTTCTCAGTGGCTGATTAGATGATCTTCGACTTGGTTACGAAGGTACTGGGGATGAAGTCTTCGAGTGCCTACTCACCACACTACATGACGTTCATGCATCTGATCAACCATAACTCTATCGCTGCCTTCTACTTTCTGATGAAGACCAGAGAAATGAGCATCAGCAACATCGTCAGTACAATTGACAAGCTGCTCAACGATAAGTCGGTCTGTGAGTTCATCAGTATGTACTTCTCACTGGCAATCTACATTCGGTCGCTCGCAGAAGTTGTACCATCGTTTTATCCCACCTACAGCTTCTTCATGGGGAAGATGAGTCTCTTATCAGATGATAAAACCCGTCGAGATATCAACATCCTCGCTGAAAAGCTTAGATTAAAGGAAGAACAGTCCAAGAATAGTAACCCGGAGAGGATCTCGGATATTTTGATGAAGTACTATACGATGTACATGAGAGAGTTGTCGAAGGATGCAGTCGTGAGTCTAACAGCAGTTGATCTTGAAGAATCCCTCGACACATAGGGGAGGCCTTACGTAAAGGAAAACGAACCAAATCAAGATACGCTCCGAATTCGGAAGGACCTTCTCGCTAACAACAATAAATTTTAAAGCTTGGTCGCGAACCTTCAAAACAGAGTGCACATTCCAGATCCGAACCCTCCTCCAATCAAAATTACACCTCTTCCTGAGCTGACAGTTTCTGCTGAACTAAGGGCTCCGGAATTACCCTCACAAAAGTATGAAAGATACGAAGAGATCATCAAGCCGCAGTTGGAGGCGAGCAACAGAATTGGCCAGCAACTCATGGCAGAGGTTAGAGAAGAAACCCACTCTGGAATCGATAAGATTCTTGAAAAATACAGGATGTAGAAGAAACAGAGAGACGAGAGGAAGAGGGAACCCTCATAAGTGGGGTCAGTAAGGTAATATAAATCGGAGCGAGACCCGATTGAGATGCCAAGACTGAACTTACCGGCTCGCTAAAACGCAATTGACGGTAGTAGGGTAAGTTTCCCGAAGAAAATTGAGAGGATGTAGCCTCGTCAGAAGGCAGAAAAACCTTACGATGACCGTAGCAAGCAAGGTATGCTCAGCTAGAGACAAATGAGCGAGGATAAAATATTTGTAGCTGATGGCTAATCTGCAGCTAGTAATAGCATAGGTTTGCTCAAGCGTAGGTTGTAGCAGACTCATCAACGGATAACCGAAGGAGGCAGACCAACTCTGAAGGATCTAAAAGACTTCCTTACAAAGAATGGTTAGGGCAACATGCTGCAGTACGTAAGCAAAGCGGAGATCGTGAAGGATAATATGCTGCTGCTCAACGAGTTCGTGAAGAAGATGTTCGAATTCAGCGTGAGTTTTTCAGCTTTCCTCCGTACCCTTGAAACTCTCATCCGGAATCAGTAAAACATCGCATCGATATACGATATTCGAGCAATTAAAATTGCGGGGCAAGCAATCAAGATAGACTCCAAGATCAACCCAAAGTTGATATTCGATATCAACTTCTTCCAGGTTGTGCCAGAAGCTGAACAGAAGAAGTTTTAAGAAGTCGTCTTTGGCAGGCTCAAAGAAAATATTCTTCGCATAGTAAACGACCAGAATGTCAACTCGCTGGCCAAGATGTTGCACTACGGGTTTAACGTAGATAAAAAGTACGAGCAGGCAGTCTACGTATTGTTCTTGGAAACTCGCATGGACTAATATATTCTTCGAGGTGCTGACGAAAAACAGTCGGCTGTGCTCACCGAGCAGATCAAATCGGTGTTCAGCAAGCTCCCGGCTGAAACTCGGGCAGAGCGCATTCGGTAGTTACTACTGCGTAAGGCTGCACCCAATAAGACCAGGATGATCGAGCTGACTCAGAGGTACGACGAGTCCCTGGCCCGGGCAATGAAGCTTCGTAACAGTATGGTGAAGCCTGAAGACATGGAGCTGCTGCAGATCATGAAAACATTGTACTGATCGCCATCGAATATATATTGAGCTGTGAGTCGAACAAATCGTCTGAAGTAGCAGCGAGCAGACCTGCCGACGGGTGGTTCTGTAGAATATACATAGCTGATGAAGCAGATGCATCCATAATCCAAAAGTGGGTTTTGGTGGGATCTCAATTTGATGCCAAAATATCATTCGTGAAATTACATCGCAAGCCCGAACCAAAAAGGTGGTTGCGACGGCAAATCAAGCGCCATGATGTGGCTGATAAGGTTACAAACACTATTCTTCGCAAATATGATCGGCAAAGTTTCCTGTTCGGCTTGGACCGCTTCGACCAGTATATAAGCCGCAGATTTCCGAACTATCTTAACTCTTATTTATCAAATGCAGGGATACTCCACAAACATTCGAGATCAAGTCTGGTCCAAGCTTGAACAGATCTTCAAGCGCTACACGGGCGGTCAGCAGACCATCAACAAGAAACAATTAGAGGCTCTTACACGAGAGGTGCTCCGAGAAGAGTCTGAAGCTGAAGTTCACTACCTTGTCAGGAACGTCAGCCGAATCGACGTGGACAACAGTGGAGAGGTCGACTTCGATGAGTTCGTAAATGCTTATTGATAACTTAGGCTAACTTTTTGGTGAAGAGGCATTGCGGAGAACTTGCACTTCAGCGAACACACCGAGCTGGTCGCATAAAGAATGGTGCTGCCAAGAAGATGACCCTCGACGAGTTCAGAAAGTTACTTGATGATGCCTATGCTTTCCTCGAGGTCAGGGTGGATAGTGAGACTGCTCGCCGAGTCTTCGAGCAGGCTGACGCCGACCGTGATGGTCTCATCACATACCAGGAGTACTTCAAGTTCATCGAGACCGCAATTTGCCGCCCTCCAGGTTCGGGTGGACAAAAGCCAACCAAGCCCGTGGAGCCACCCAAACCCATTAACAATCTGTCAGACTCTGAGAATGCTATCCTGATCAATTTCAGGAGGCTGCTATGGGGTGAGCTCCTCAGAATCTATAACAAGTACGACGCTGATGGAAACGGAGACATGGATACTCGAGAATTCTCCCTCCTCCTAAAGGAACTTCTTGAGGAGACCAGCCAGAGCTCTCTGGACTATGTCTTCAAGAACGCCTTCCGCATGGACATCAACGGAGACACGAAGTTCATCTTCGACGAATTCGTAAAAACCATTGTTAATTCAGGGTGTTTTCTTCATCAAGCACACTTGCGAAATTGGATTGGATAGGTTCAACCGCAACCGTGGAGGTTCCGGAAACCGTCAAATCAATAGTCAAGAGTTCGTGACGCTTTTCAGCAAATCCTTTGGATTTCTCCAGAGTCTAAGGCTCACTGAAGAGGATATCCGCAAGATCTTCAGGTGGATCGACCAAGACCGAGAT
>ERZ724508.1960-NODE-1960-length-11332-cov-5.282256_pt1 | contig 11332 bp, 6 predicted proteins | sample MGYA00376041_ERZ724508 | MGnify/ENA primary metagenome ERZ724508 (study PRJEB28724, sample SAMN07190887) | wastewater metagenome | isolation source: effluent of sewage treatment plant in Hong Hong | place: USA: Christiansburg, Virginia | collected 2016-03-01 ... | reverse complement strand
CCCAAACCCCAAACCCCAAACCCCAAAACCCAAACCCCAATAACTTTCAATTTTAATATATATTTTATAATGAAAAAATAATAAGATAAAAAAGAAAAAATAAAATAAGACATATAAGACTATTTGCTATAATGTTAATATGACACAGGCTTGGGTACAGACATGCTCAAGAGATTAAAGCTTATTAAAAGCTAAACACTTTAATCCAACTAAACATAAAAACTATAAGCTAATAAAACTTAATAATCAGAAAACAATTCTCAATATGAAAAAACGTAAGATTAAATCAGTTTGATACCAACAGAGATAAAGTAAAGCGAGATCGTTATTGACAAATTAAGAGAGAAATATTTGGAAAATACTCAGTATTATTGAATAAAAAACTAATTACCAGAAACCGCAAATAATTTTACATAAGACTTATTGTTTAAAGTGTAACAGAAATTTAACTCGAATCTAAACGCTAAATAATTGACAGTATAATGATAGTATTAGGAAGAGCTAGACATATTCATAAATCTGTCATTATAAAACTCTTCTTAAATTGATAAATTTGTTTATTTAGAAAGAAATCCCAAAACAAATGATCCTTACGACTTAATTTTAAAAAGTTACATGAATTTAGGAGGATATCAACATAAAAAGGCTGCTAATAAAATATAAGACAAAAAATCAAAGATATAAAAATACAGCTCCCATGTGGTTAACTACATGACTATTTCCTCAAAAGGTATTTGTACTTTTGTTGATGGCACTCCTTAGGATTTTACACCACTTACAGAATGGTTAAACAATTGATAGATATTTGATAAAATTAAAAAATTAAATTTCTTTAAAAACTTCATTGAATGGAAAACAATTAAAATATGGAGAAAAACTTATGTGCTTAACAGAAAGAAATATGCTTATGATAAACTACAATAAAAACTTTATTATAGTTATCCCGAATTGTAACAGGCAATAAGTTCATCTCTAAACTAGCTATCTTAAATCGAGCAACTAATCTTCATTGAGACTGAGCAATATAAGTAATCTGATAATAACAAAGACATTAAATATTTTACTAAAATACAACTAAACCAAATATAGTAGACACAAAAGTCAATTGAGCAGAAGTGTAAGTAGGTTTAGGAAATATACTTAGATGGTATAGAGAACAGGACAACTGAGATTAGAAAGTTTGTTGCTAGAGAAATAGACAATAAACCCAACTTCCTTAACTCCGATAGATATCTATAAATAAATGATAATACATATGAGAACATTGGCTTTCCTGAAAATATTCCCTATGATCTTAGACTGATCATTAAAAAAGAGTGTGACTGATATATTAGGTATGCAAATATGCTTGATTAAATTGCTCTTAATTGTTTACTATAAATATACTATAACTCATTAGATTTCTTATTTGAGGACTTTAATTAAGTAGCCTCTAATGAGGACTAGCAGGTTTATACATCTTTTGATCGAAACCAGGAAATCGGATAAACTTTTGCTCTTTTTGAAATAAATCTATAATATGATCTAGATTATACAAAATATAAAAATCTATTTAATATAGAGTCTCTGGAGCTATAGGATTTTCAAAGCCCACCTGAGACTTAAGAATAAGAATATTCTGATTACAAAGAATATAAAATAAACGGCCATCCCTTTTTAATACAAATGCCTAATGATGACAAATATAATGTTGCATTATGAAGGTAATTAGAATATGGCTCTGTATAAAAGCTAAGCTATAATAAGGTTAAGAATATTGTTGATGTGTGTTTAGGACTGGATCCTGCTCAAAATTAAGTGTTGGACTATATAGAACAAATATTCTCTTAGGGATAGATTTGCTTAAAAAAATACCAAAAAATTGTTGCGGCTAAAGAAATTTTAAAATATTCAGATGTTCTTGATGAGTGGAAAACTAATAGATTAAATTAAGTAAATACGGTAAAAATATAGTTTATTAATCCTTAAGAATATTTTGATATAGAGTAGAAAATATTTCTTGAAAGGAAAATAAAAGATTTAATTGTTAGTTCTTTTAATTATATTAACCAGTTTTGTCTTTGATACTAAATAGCATTATAAATAGATTGGGATTATCAAAATATAGAATTTAGTATATTTAGCCAAGGAGACTTAGCAAAGCCTACATAATAATTTAATTCTGTCCTTAATCTACTTCAGTATCATAAATAAATCATGGAAAATGACTTGCCTTTTAAAGCAGATCTTGGACTTTTTTAAATTGATGCAATTAACTTAAAAAGATACCTTATGATTCAGCCTGATATTATAATTTAGAAATTTGAGAAACTACTAAAAAATTACATAAATGACAACTACAAGCAAATAAATGAATTTTATCAAAAGTATTAACAAAAACTTAAAATCTATGAGTCCAACTTAGATGAATTTATACTGCAGCTTAAAAATTATGAGAAGCTTGATAAAAAATTCGACTACTATAAAGATAAACTAAAGACAGTAAAAGAAATACAAGAGGTATTTAGAAAATTTAATTTCGAAATAACTAAGTAAATATAGTAATAATATGCAGAGTGTAAATCATTTGAGAATACAGTGTAGCAACAGAAGAATAGTGTGATTGAAAATATTACTAAGAAAAAAGGCTATTATATAAAGCAAGTAAATGACTTCTTATGGCCAGAAATATACTTCAAAAGCGAAGAGCTATAGCAGTATTTATAAGATTCTAAATTTGGTAATCAGGTCTCCCAAGACATAATGAATGAACTCAAAGTTATTCTTTAATCTGTTATAAAATATGAAAATGATTTAAACTAACTTAATGAATATTGAAAGGTTTTGGGTATAGAGCAGTAAAAAACATCATTTATTAAAGACATATAAAAAGAGATACAGTCAAAAATAATATTAATAGAAAGCCATGAGCAATGGTAAGCTGTAAAACTTTAACTTAAATAAACCTCATTTAAAAACGTAAATTTAAAATAAATTCAAGAAATCATTGAGACTTACTAAATCAACATCTCTAAGACAAGAAAATACTTTCCCAATGGCTCTGACCTTCTTACCTAATTAGATGAAGAACTTAAGGTTTTCTCTGGCCTAATACCTTTAGTACACGCACTCAAAAATGAAAAACTCTAATGACTCCATTTTGATGAAATTTATAACATTATTGGAAGAACTGTAAATCTCTAGGAAATGAATCTTGAGGATTTTCTTTCCCCAGATTTACTTGAGAATTCGTAGAAAATAATCACAGTTTCTGTCTAAGTAACTCAAGAAGCTATTTTGAAAGAGAAAATATTATTTATAGATAAGAAATTTCTGGAGCTTACTTTTCCATTAATACCATTTAGAGAAGACAGCCCAAAAGATGCCACCTATTTGCTTGGAGACTGTAATGATATTATGAATGATCTAGACTCTCTTACTTTATAGATAAACTAGGTATATGGTTCTTGATATTTAAAAGAACTTAAAAAGATAGCTTATGAAAAGAGGAGAGAAATCCTAATGGTATAGGAAATGCTGGTTGAGTGGATCAAGTTCCAAAAACAATATGTTTATTTAGAATCAATATTTCAGTAGCCCGAGATCAAGAAACCTCTTCAAACAGAGGTCAAGGAATTCGAGGAGCAAATAAACAAAGTATACAAGACAAATATCAAAAAAATAGCAGCTGTTTAGTAGATTAACTAGCTCATTAAATAAAAACTAATAGAGGGTTATTTGTCTACTTTCAAAAAACAAAATGATAAGCTTATTGAGCTCAATAAGAAAATTAATGACTACCTTGATTCCAAAAGAGAAACTTTTCCAAGATTTTATTTTGTTGCAAATGATGAGCTAATATATATATTAGCAAACTATGACTAAGTTGCTGCAGTTCAGGGTTTTATTGGCAAAATGTTTGAGAACATAAATTAATTAGATTTTGGAGAAGATCCTCATTCGCTGAGCTTCAATGCAATAATAAGCAGAGAAGGGGAGACGCTACCTCTTAAGGGACCTATTAATATTAAATTAGAAACTGTTGATAAATGGATGAAGAAACTAGAGGACTATATGAAAGAAGCCATTTTTAGATCCTTTAAAGACACATTTAAGTCCTTTGATCCAAACGATAGCAAAAAATGGTACTTGGAGAATAAATCCCAAGTAGTAATGACTCTCACCTAATATGCATGGACTATGAACACAGAAAATGCACTCGAAATTCAAGATGATAATTAGCAAAGCTCTAAAACAAATAAGGCTCTTTAATTTGAATTGACTATGACACAGAGAAATCTACAAGTTCTTATTGAGCTTATTAGATAAGACCTAACATATAGTCAACACCAGTCTATTGTTGGTCTCATTACTAATGAAGTACATAATAGAGATATTATAGAGCTAATGATAAAGCAAAATACATAAAAAGTTACTGATTTTATTTGGTAATAACAGCTAAGAATTTACTACGATGAAAGCTAATCAGAGTATAACAAAGCAATTTAGATTAAGCAAATAAATGCAACTTAGGCTTATGGTTATGAGTACTATGGTCCTGCAAGCAGAGTAGTAATAACACCTTTAACAGATAGATGTTGGATAACCATTACTTCAGCTCTAAGAATGTGACTAGGTGCAGCACCTTAGGGACCCGCAGGTACTGGTAAGACTGAGAGTACTAAAGATCTTGCTAAAGCATTGGGATGATTCTGTGTTGTATTCAACTGCTCTGAACAAATTGACTACAAAATGATGGAGCAAATATTCAGAGGCATTATTTAGTAAGGAGCATGGACATGTCTAGATGAGTTCAATAGAATTGATATTGAGGTATTAAGTGTTGTATCGTAATAGCTATTAGAGATGAGATTAGCCTTGCTGACTTTATAGGATGGAGACAGTTTTTTCTTCTGTTCACAAAAATGCTTACTGCAAACATCGTGTGGAGTTTTTATTACAATGAATCCAGGCTATGCTGGCTGAACAGAACTTCCTGATAATCTTAAAGCATTATTTTGACCAGTGTCTATGATGATACCTGACTATGCTCTTATAGCTGAGATAATGTTATTCTCATATGGATTTTCTACTTCAAAAATTTTGTCTTCAAAAATGATAAAGTTATATAAACTTTCTTCTGAATAACTTAGTTAATAAAAGCATTATGACTTTGGAATGAGAGCTGTTAAAAGTGTGCTGGAGATGGCTGGTAACCTTAAGAGAAAGTTTCCTGATGAGTAAGAGTCTGTTTTACTAATCAAAGCTCTTTGAGACTCAAATATACCTAAGTTTTTAAACTAAGATCTTCCTTTGTTTAATGCCCTCGTAATGGATCTCTTTCCAGAGACCAAGTATGAGGAACAAATAAATAAATAGCTAATAGAGAAGTCTAATATATATGCAAGAGAAAATAACCTAACACTAAATAATTAATTAGAAAAAAAAATACTAGAGCTCAATGAAACTCTAGACGTGTGATTTGGTACAGTAATTATTGGAGAAGCAATGACTGGAAAATCAGAACTAATTAGAATTTTAATGAATAGCAAGAATTTAATAAGCAATGATTATAAGAATCCTAAGACCTAAGAATACTCTGAGCATTATCCGAAGATTAAAGATCTAACTTTGTTCCCCAAGTCAATTACCATGGGTGAGTTATTTGGTTAAGAGAACACTAACAGAGACTGGGTTGAAGGTGTAGGCACATACTATATTTAATAGGGCAATCAGCAAAAGAGCAACGAATATTTATGGATCATTTTTGATGGACCTGTTGACTCTCTATGGATTGAGAACATGAACTCAGTTCTAGATGACTCAAGATTACTTTGTCTCTCTAACGGACAAAGAATATGATTGTCTAAGAACATGAGACTTATTTTTGAATGTGACTCTCTTGAGCAAGCCTCTCCTGCAACCGTTAGTAGATGTGGCATGGTGTATTTAAATGAGGAAGTTCTAACCTGGAAATAGATATTTGGCTCCTGGATTATTAAGTTTAGATTAAGTAAGCAAAGCTAACATTCAGAGGAAACTTTTCAAATAATTGATTAAAATTTTAGCTTAGTTTTCAGCTCTATACTAGTCTATTACCAATCTCTTCCTTCACCTATATAAACAACAGAGGCTTAAATGACACTTAATATGTGTTGACTTTTAGAAAGTCTTTTGGAAAACAAAGTAACTTTAAACTCCAACGAGACTCCAGAATAACTTCTTATTTATCTTAATATAGTTTTCATTTATGCTTTAGGCTGGACTTTTGCTTCAATATACTAAGACAAGGAGGCAGAGAAAATTGACAATTTTATAAAGAAGAAATTTAATAACATAGAATTTCCTCCAGAAAATATTATAAATTGCTTTATCAATAACGACTTCAATTATTTTGAGAGTCTTTAGTAAAAAGTTCCTTACTTTGAATATGACAAAAGTATGTCATTTTGGGATATTATGGTGCCAACCACAGACACTATTAAATTTGAGTATATTATTGGCCTTCATTTAGAGTGATAGAGAAATGTTTATTTAACAGGAAACTCTGGCACTGGAAAATCAAGTCTCGCTTAGAAGTGTTTGCAAAAATTCTAGCAAACAAAATCATTAGACTACTTTAAAATACATTTCTCAACAAGAACCAGTTCAAATACTGTTCAAAAAACTCTTCTCGGAAATCTATTTTATTTGTCTTAAAAAACAAGAGGAGCAGCCTTTGGCAAAAAGAATGTCATTTTCATAGATGACATCGGTATGCCTGAGAAAGAATAATATGGTGCTTGACCTCCAATAGAATTACTAAGATAAGTTATTGACATAAAATTTATATTTGATAAGAAAGAGAAATAAAAAATAGAAATAAAAGATACATCTTTTCTTTGTATAGGAGCTGTGCCAGAATCAGGCCTTAATGATTTGAGCACAAGATTTATTTGACATTTTAATGTTATATGTTTCCCTAATCCCAGAGGTCTAACAATAAATCATATTTTTTCACAAATATTAGAGTCGTATTTTAAAGATTTTGATGAGGGCCTGAAAGGATTCTCTCAGAATATTGTCAGTGCTTCAATAGAATTCTATGAAAAGATACTAATAGAAAAGCTGCCCACTCCAACCAAGTTTCATTATACATTTAACTTGTGAGATCTTTCCAAAATATTCATGGGACTTTCTCAAATAAGAAACAATAAAACAGTGACCTCTTCATAAATAGTAAAATTATGGGTACATGAGGTTAGCAGAGTGTTTTTAGACAGAATGAACTCTTCTTAAGATTGAAAATGGTTCAATGAATAAATATAGGAAATATCTTAGAAATATTTAAGAGTTAAGGAAGGAGAAATTAAAATAAACGAGATTAATTTTAGCTAGATATTTACTCAGTAAGATGAGGAATCTGTTTATGAAGAAATTAAAGATACCAACAAACTTATAACATTACTCAAGGATTATCAATAAGAACATAATGATAGATAGAAGAACAAGATAAATTTGGTTTTCTTTACAGACGCTATATAACATCTACTTGCCATAGTTTGAGTATTAAATTAACCCAGAGGAAACTCTCTATTAGTTGGTATAGGAGGTCTTGGCAAAAGAAATCTAGCCAAATTTGCAGCATTTATAACTAAGAAAGAAATAAAAAGCTTTAAATAACAAGGATAATTTAAAGCTTCTCAATTCTTTGATTGGCTTTCCAATGAAGTCATTATGGAGTGTGCGGGACCAGAAAAAGGTATCAAGGGAAAATAAATTTGTATTTTAATAGAAGATAATTAAGTACAAAATGAAGTCATTCTGGAGACTGTTAATGACCTTTTAAATACTAATGAGATACCTGGGCTTTTTATTAAGGAAGATAAAGAAAGAATTACTAAAGAAATAATAGAGCTGTATAACGACTACAAAATTGTTCTTGATGTTTAAGAAGCTTGGAAAATGTTCTAAACTTGAATTAGAGATAACCTGAGCATTATACTTTGTTTTTCACCAGTTGGAGAGACTCTTAGAAGTTGATGCTGATAATTCCCATCATTAGTTAACTGCTGTACAATAAATTGGTTCTAAAACTGGTCTTAAGATGCTCTGTAAAGTGTTGCTAAAAGTTTCTTATATCAAGCAAGGCTTGACTAGTCAGACTTATTGGGTTAGCTCTCAAATTAGCTTCATCAAAAAGCATTTGAAGTTTTTGAGAAATTCTCTAATCAACAAAGATGAAGTACTTTCGTCACGCCAAAAACTTGTTTGGATAATGTTAACCTATTTATTGAATTATATTAAAGTAAGAATGAGGAACTTAAGAAAAGAATCAATAATTTTAAAAAAGGCTCAGGCAAGTTGGAGGACACATAACTAATTGTTAAGAAACTGAAAACTGAACTATAAGAAGCATAACCTAAACTAGAACAATAAAAACTTTTGGCTAATGAAAAACTATTGCTTTTATAATAGGCTTAGATAATTTCTTCTGAAAAGAAAAATAAAGTAGAAAGAGAAGCAGATATAATTAAAGAGAAAAAAAAGCAAATAGAGATAGTAAACAACTAAGCTAATAATTAATTATAAGAGGCGCTTCCTAGAGTCTAAAAAGCAGAATAGGAAGTAAGAAATATTGATAGAAAAGAACTAAATAATCTGAGAAGCTTATAAAGCCCTCCAAAAATGATAGAAACTATTTTTTCAACTGTTTGCTTAGCCTTAGATGAGAAGTATGTAAGCTGGAAAGAAACAGGCAAAAAACTCCTATAAGATCTTAATAAATTTATAGAAAGACTCTTAAATAAAATTGAGCAAATAAATAAAGAAGGATCATCAGTTATTAGTTAAGACACACTTGAATAACTCAAGCAGTGTTTGTAAGATGAATCCTTTAGTGAGAAGAAACTAAGAACAAATATAATAGCGAGACCATTAGGTCTTTGGTGCTATGCCATTTATGACTTTGCAATTCTCAAAAAGCAAATTGAGCCATTAGAAAATAATGTAAAAGAAATGCAAAGCAAATTAAGTCAAGCAGAAAAGGAATACAATCTTGTAGCTAAAGAGCTAAGTATTTGTATTTAAGAATATGAGTCTTTATTATCTGAGTTTAACCAAATGAATGAAACAAGAGTTAAATTAGAGAATCTTATTGAACAATCCAAGATAAAGTTATACTGAGCTGAACAACTAACTACTCTATTATCAGATGAGGAATAGTGATGGAAGCAGTCCGTAATAATTCTAGAACAAGAACAGTTAACTCAAATGGGTGATATTTTCCTAGCATCAGCTATAATATCCTATCTGGGCCCTTTAACATCTGTTTATAGAGAAGAACTAAAAAACATTTTTATTGAAGTTACTCAATAGGCAGGGCTTAATTTTAGAGAAAGCTTTTAGTTTATTAATGTAATGGGAGATCCTTTATAAATAAAAGACTGGAACATTAATGGCCTTCCACATGATGATAATTCTTTAATGTCTGGATTGATAATGAGTTATTCCAAAAAATGGCCAGTAATGATAGATCCTCAACTCTAAGCTATTAAGTGGCTAGTTTCTTAGTATAAAAAAAATGATTGATTTTTTCATCTAACATTAGACATGAATGAAAGGAAATTAATCGAGCAAATAAAAATGGCCCTACAAAATGGCTGTATTTTGGTACTTGAAGGTCTTTGAGAAGAAATGCCTTCTTTTATGGATCCTATAATAAATAGAGAATAGTATTACTCTTAAATAGATTAACAACATATGATTAATTTTAACGGAGAAAACATGTATTTTGATAACAAATTCTTACTGATTATAACAACCAAATTGGAGAATCCAAAATTTAAGCCAGAGATGTTTATAAAAACGACTGTTATAAATTTTGGGGCCACCTTTAAAGGTCTTGAAGAGTAGCTATTATCAGAAGTTATGATTATTGAGAAGCCTAAAGAAGAGGAATTGAAAAATGAGAATATAGAAAAAATTAGTAGCTTTTAAAAACAAATGAGAGAAATTGAGAATAAAATATTATTATTGCTTGTTTAGTGTGAAAACTCTCCAGTCGATGATGAGAACCTTGTTAATGCTCTTTAGCTATCTAAGTAAACCACTATTGAGATAAAAGAGAAAATCAATCAGGTGTAAAAAATTGACTAGTAGCTATAGAAAATATGAGAGACCTATAGAGAAGTAGCTTAGATAGGATCCCTCTTATATTTTGTAATTTAAGATGTTTCCAAAATCGATCCTATGTATCAGTATTCTCTTTAGTCAATTATATGATTATTTAGAAATGCTATAAAAAATACTTAAGAATAAGGAGAGGATCGAGTGGACCATATTAAAGATAATGTGAAGAAAAATATCTTTATCAATGTACAGAGAGGAATATTTGCCTAGCATAAAATAATATTTAGTTTTATGATCTTAACCAATATAAAAATATTATATAAAGAATTGTAGCCCTCTAAATGGGGTTTTTTCTTAACTGACTGTGGCGTTGTTGATAGAACTTAATAGCAAATTAATCCTATGCCAGACCTTATTAATCCTTATTAATGGGACATGTTATAAGAATTAGAGAAGTTATTCAGTGAATACTAAGGACTATATAATAATATTAATTTGAATCTAAACGAATGGAGATTGTTTATTAAAGAAGACTGTCAATCTTTAGATAATATAAATCTGGCTTACATTTAAGCCTTATCAAAATTTGATAAAATATTCTTAATAAAAATACTCAAACAACCTTTCTTATTATAAGCTATTTAATTATATATTTAACAAGATCTTGGAGAATACTTCGCTAAGAATTATATAAATAGTTTAGAGGATGTATATTGAGAATCAGATTGCTATACACCCATAGTGTTTATATTATAAAAGGGGGCTGATCCAACATAGCAAATAAGATAGCTTGGAGACTAAGAAGGCTTTCCAATATACCAAAAGCTATTTCCAATCTCATTAGGATAGGGACAGGGAGAAAGAGCCTCTATGTTAATATAGAGTGCAAAAGAAGAAGGCCATTGGATTTTACTTTAAAACTGTCACTTATCTAAAACCTGGATGAGCTCACTAGAAAAAGAAATAGAGTCTCTTCAAGATCTTACCAAATAAGAACAACCTCACAAAGACTTTTGATTATTCTTAACTTCAATGCCAGCTTCTTATTTTCCTGTATCAGTACTTTAGAACTCAACAAAACTTACAACAGAGCCACCTTAGGGGATAAAATCCAACCTAACATAATTATAAAAGTCATTTGAGAAAATTGATACCCAAAATTAGCTAACAGGAGATCTTTAAAGCTGATTAGTACTTGGACTTTCATTATTTCATGCAGTCACTTAAGAGAGAAAGAAATTTG
>ERZ724508.1959-NODE-1959-length-11335-cov-4.939450_pt1 | contig 11335 bp, 10 predicted proteins | sample MGYA00376041_ERZ724508 | MGnify/ENA primary metagenome ERZ724508 (study PRJEB28724, sample SAMN07190887) | wastewater metagenome | isolation source: effluent of sewage treatment plant in Hong Hong | place: USA: Christiansburg, Virginia | collected 2016-03-01 ... | reverse complement strand
CTATATCGTATTTTGGTTCAACTAAAATATCGCCGTTATTCGTTTTTAAAGCATTTGCTACTGCTAAATTTTTAACAAAGTCAACTCCATCTTTAGATATTGTTCCTTTTGCGGTAGCTGTAACTTTTGCTTCTTTTACTTCTAAATCGGCCAACAATGGTTTGGTATAAACACCTCCATTAATAATGTCCATTGTTTTTACTGTACTAGTTTTTGACTTTGATGCTACACTACAAGAACTAAAAATAATTAGCACAGTAATTATTGAAAAAAATGATTTTATTTTCATAAAATTTTATTTATTTTGGTAACAAAATTTTAAATAAGATGATGATTATTACCACTTTTATTTAAAAGAAAATTCTTCCTTTACTTGAAGCAGGAACAGTTGAAGATTCGTTTGTTTTAATAGTTGGATTTCCTGCATTTAAAAGAAGTCTCATTTTTAAGAAAACAGAATCTTCAGCTCTTAACTGGCGGAAGTTTTTGTAGTTTGCTGGAAAACCAGTTACAGTAACTGTAATATCATCTCCAAATGTTTCTACATCGTATTTTGGTTCAACCAAAATATCGCCATTTGTACTTTTTAGTGCATTGGCAACAGCTAAGTTCTTTACAAAGTCAATTCCATCCTTGGTTAAAGTTCCTTTTGCAACTGCAGTAACTTTTGCTTCTTTAACTTCCAAATCTGCTAACAATGGTTTTGTGTAAACACCACCGTTGATGATGTCCATCGTTTTTACAGTACTGGTTTTAGATTTTGATGCTACACTACAAGAGCTCAGTACAACTGCTGCAATAGCTACAGAAAAAAACAGCCTTAATTTCATACATTTTAGTTTAGGTTAATAATGCGTAAATATAGGCTGACCAACAATTTATAAAATACCCATTTAGGAGTATTTTTGAATAGTAATTGTATCAACAATAAATTTAGAAAAAATTATATACAAGATCTACTTAAAAATTGAGGATATGCTATTTTATCAGTACACTTCTTTAAACAAAAAAATAGCCCTGAAATTTTTCAGAGCTATTTTAGTAAGCAAGTTTTATTTAAATTATTAAGCTTTACTAATTGGTACAACAATATTTTTAGTTACCACTTTAATTACACCATTTTTTCCATTTTCCCCATATAAACTCATTCCAGTATCTATACTCAAAACATCCATTTTTTGAATAGCATTTGGTGATAAAGACTTTAATACATTTATTGTAGACTTTTCTCCATTTATGATTATCAATGCTTTGTCTAAGCTTTTTAAACTATTGGGCGTATTTGGTAGCGTAAGAGTATCTGCTTGTAAACTATACTTTTCTTTTTTTTTGCTGAATTGTTACCTGAGGTTTTTTGAACATTAGTGAATTGCTTTCTGCATTAATCGAAACATCTATTGCGTTAAACTTAATTGTATCATTTTCATTGGTAAAAGATCCTTCTACATTTCCTGAAATAGCACTTTTTTTGTCGTGTATACTTTTGGTATTGTTCATTACACCTGCTTCAATATTTTTAAGATATTGTTCAACACCTTCCAAAATTAGTTGACCCATTTTTATACGTTGTTCTTTACTATTTAATAGGCTTAAATCTTTTACATTGGTTAAGTAACCACATTCTAAAAGTACGGCAGGGCATTCTGTTGCTTTTAATATCCAAATGCCATTTTCTTTTGTAGTAACTCCATTTGAAACAAAATCTTTTTGCAGAGATTGATTGATTGCTGCACCCAATAATTTACTTGCTGCTAAATTTTTTCTTTCTGCATTATTTGGAACAATAATTTCGAAACCATTTTTTTGTTTATCTAATTCACTATTTAAGTGCAACGAAATAAATAAATCAGCCTTATGTTCATTTACAAAATCTGCTTTGTCTGTTACTTTTTGAAAAACATCTGTATGCCTAGTAAATACCAAATTGATATGTTTGTTGGTGTTTACCTCTTTTAAAGTTTGTAACAGTAAAAGTGCAAAGTCTTTCTCATATTTTCCATCTAATGCAATTGCACCTTTATCTTCTCCACCATGTCCTGCATCAATTACAACAGTATAAACTTTATTAAAATCATTGTTTAAAGTTGAGGTTGTTTCTTTTTTTCTGAATGCAAATAAAGTAACAAGTATAGCCAATAAAGGCAATGCAATTAATCTTCTTAAATAAGATAATTTAGGATTATTTTTTTGTGTTAACATAGTTAATCTTCGTTTAATGGGTGAAAAGAAAAATGGATTGGTTAATAAAAATTTTTGTTGTGGGTAAGCAGATATTAATAACATTTCTGCCAATGCTTTAGTATCGCCATTTTGAATAGATTGATCATCGGCAACAAACTCATGAATCATACTCAATTCTTTTTTGCAAATCCAGAAAAAGGGATTCATCCATCCAACAATAATTACAAGTTGCATAAACAGTTTATCGGCACTGTGCTTTTCTTTTACATGTACCAACTCGTGTTGAATTATTTGTTTACCCGTTGCAGAATGCAGATCAATTGCTTCATGTAAAAAAATGTATTTGAAAAAAGAAAAAGGTGTGCCTTTTGCATTGGTGATAATTAAAAAAACATCTCCCAACGTTCTACCAGAGTTCGTTTTAAGTAGTTTATAAATTTTTGTACAAGCAACTATTAAACTCAACAATAAAATAGCTGAAACAACTATATAAATACTTGTAAGTAGCCTTTCCCAAGTAAATAAACTGGCTTCTTGTAAAACAACAGATTCAATTTCTGAATTGTTGCTAGCAACTAAGTTTACAAGTTGTATAACAGGTGTTGGTTGATTAATTGAAGAGTAATTTACAGGAATTTTAATGAGTGGAATAAACCATGAAAGTAAACCAACACTCAACAAATAAAATCGATTGTATTGATGAAATTGTTTGTTGCGTAAAAAAAACCAATAATAAAGCAGTAATATTCCACTACAAATAATTACTTGTAAAAAATAGTAAGCTGTGGATAGCATGGCAATTATTTTTTAGTTTTTAATTGTTGTAAAAGCAATTCTAAATCTTTCACTTTTAAATTTTTTTGCTCAACCATAAAAGAAACTACATCGGTAAATGATCCTTCAAAATATCCATTTACTAAACTTTTAATTGAGCTAGATGAATATTCATCTTTGCTTACAATTGCATGATAGCAATGAACTCTTCCATGTATTTCAAAATTTACAAAACCCTTTTCTAACAAAATTTTCAAAATTGTTGCAACAGTATTGCTGTGGGGCTTAGGTTCTGGCATATTGTCTAAAACATCTTTTAAATATGCATTTTCTAATTTCCAAATAACTTGCATTACTTGTTCTTCTGCTTTTGTTAATGGCTTACTCATTTATTAACTAATTTTTTAGTTATACAAATATATAAACTATTTTTTTAGTTATACAACTAGTTTTTTAGTTTTAACAAAAAACATTTAAATAAAATATCTATCATAAGAGAATGACTGAGCTATGAATATTATTAATCTGTGTTAAAGCAAATCAACCGATGTATCCATAAAACAAAATAGCCCTGCTGTTTTAGCAGGGCTATTTTTATACACATGGGCGTAAAGTTTAATCTAGTTTTAAAACTGCTAAAAAAGCTTCTTGTGGTATTTCTACATTTCCTATTTGACGCATACGTTTTTTACCTTCTTTTTGTTTTTCGAGTAGTTTACGTTTTCTGCTAATATCTCCACCATAACATTTTGCTGTTACATCTTTACGCATAGCACTAATGTTTTCACGGGCAATTACTTTTGCACCAATAGCAGCCTGAATGGAAATTTGAAACTGTTGTTTTGTTAATAACTCCTTCAATTTTTCACATAACTTTCTACCAAAATCTTGAGCCCTACTTCTGTGTATTAAGCAACCCAAAGCATCCACTTTTTCAGCGTTTAACAAAATATCCATTCTCACAATATCTGCATCTCTATAGCCAATTGGATGATAATCGAAACTTGCATAACCACGAGTTTGTGATTTTAATTTATCGTAAAAGTCAAATACAATTTCAGTTAAAGGCATTTCAAACGTAAGCTCTACACGAGTTGCAGTTAAATAAGATTGTCCCAATAATATGCCTCTTTTACCCAAACACAATGTCATAATATTACCAATGTATTCACTTTGTGTAATAATTTGAGCTTTTATATAGGGTTCTTCAATCCTGTCAAGCTTAGTAGCATCAGGCATTTCAGCAGGATTGTTTACATCAATTCTTTCTTTCTTTGTAGTGTAAGCGATAAAGCTAACGTTAGGAACTGTGGTAATAACAGTTTGATTAAACTCACGTTCTAATCTTTCCTGAATAATTTCCATGTGTAATAACCCCAGGAAACCACATCTAAACCCAAAGCCCAAAGCTTGCGATGTTTCCAATTCAAAAGTTAATGAAGCGTCATTCAATTGTAGTTTTTCCATACAATCCCTTAATTCTTCAAATGCATCTGTTTCTACTGGAAAAATACCAGCAAAAACCATTGGTTTCACTTCTTCAAAACCATTGATTCTTTCTGCAGTACTACCACTTTGAGTTAGCGTATCTCCAACCTTAACTTCTTTAGCATTTTTAATGCCTGTAATAATGTATCCAACATCGCCACAACCAACGTGGTTCTTAGCTTCCATCCCAAACTTCAAAGTGCCAATTTCAGTTGCATCATATTCTTGACCAGTTGCAATAAACTTAACTTTTTGCCCTTTAGTAATAGTGCCATTCATTATTCTATAATAAATGATAATACCTCTAAAACTATTGAAAACACTATCAAAAATAAGTGCTTGCAGTGGAGCTTGAGGATCGCCTTTCGGAGCAGGGATTCTTTCAATAATAGCAGCTAAAATTTCTTGAATACCAATACCACTTTTACCACTTGCCAATAAAATTTCTTCGGGTTTACAGCCAATTAAATCTACAATTTGATCGGTAACTTCTGGTATCATTGCACCATCCATATCAATTTTATTGATAACAGGAATAATTTCTAAATTATTATCAATTGCCAAGTATAAATTGCTAATAGTTTGTGCTTGAATTCCCTGACTTGCATCAACCAATAACAATGCACCTTCACAAGCAGCTAAAGCACGGCTTACTTCGTAACTAAAATCAACGTGTCCAGGGGTATCAATTAAGTTAAAAACATATTCTTCGCCTTTGTAAGGATAATTAATTTGAATGGCATGACTTTTAATCGTAATTCCTTTTTCACGCTCCAAATCCATATCATCTAAAACTTGTGCTTGCATATCTCTTGCACCAATGGTTTTTGTGTCCTCTAAGAGTCTATCTGCTAATGTACTTTTACCATGATCTATGTGAGCAATAATGCAAAAATTTCTAATATTTTTCATAACGGCTGCAAAGATAATGGAGTGATAAAAATTATTCATTTATATTTGTTGTACCCCCTTTTTTTAAACTGGATTTCATTTTAAAAAGTAAAGCACCAAATGGATTTTATAATTACTACCATAAAAAATGGTATTCCTATATTTATTTTAACAATTCTAGGGGCATTCCTAATAAAAGGCTATTGGGTATCAAGGGTAAAAAATTTTGATTTGGCTGAAGTTTTTTTTAGCTTTTTTAGATTGTACAATACCGATGAAATTAATATGAGCAGCAATAAGAAACGCATTTCATTCATGCGTTGGAATAATTTTTTAAATTATTATGTTTATATTATTTTGATACTAGTAATAATTGTAACTGTTATTACTAAAAACACATAGTTTACTAGGATAGCACTTGTTGGTACAAAGAAAAAAACTGCTTACCAATACTTTTCATTGAATATTTTTCTGCTGCTGCTTTTGAAATAATATCTTGTTGATATTGTTGATAATTTTCCATAACAGATATTATTGCTTTGGCCAATTCAGCAATATTGTTGGATGCTACCACAATTCCATTAGTTTTATTAATTGCTTCTGCCACTCCTCCAACATTGCTTGCAACAACTGGCAATCCACAACACAAAGCTTCAGGTATTACACATGGAAAATTTTCGTGTCTGCTAAACAACACAAACGCATTTGCTTGTTGCAAATAATTGGGTACATCTTTATGTTTGGCTTCTCCAACAAAAAATACTTTTTCTTGTAACTGTAAACTTTGAAGAGTTGAAATATGTGGTTGAACATTGGGACCAACTAAAGTTAATTGCCATTGTATGTTACACTCTTGTTTTACAATTGCAAATGCTTCTAACAAACCCGTAATATTTTTTTGCTCACCAAGGGTTGATACATGCACCCAACGAAATACATTTTTTTGTTCATTTTTTTTGAATTGAAATAAATCAACATCAACAACATTGTGTACACAATGAACTTTTGCTAAGCCAAATTTTTGTTGAATAACATTTGCAATGGTTGCAGAAACATTGGTTGCAGTAATTGCTTGCTGAAAAATTGTTTGGGTGTTTTTTCTAAAAAAAAAGCTTCGTTTATTAAAGTTATCAGGTGAAGCACTTTCATAATACGATGCTTGCTCTGAAACGATAAAAGGTATTTGATATTTTCGTTTAAAAGATAACGCAACTAAGCCTGCCTTCATGGGAACATGCACATGAATTAAATTAGGCTTCCCATTTTCTTGAATGTATTGTTCTATAATTTTTTTATAAAAATGCTGATAAGCTAAATTGTATCTAATCTTATCTAACCATTCAATTCCAATTTTTTTAAATTTAAACGCATAGATAAATTCGTTCAATTGTTGTTGTTCATGTTTTACTTGCAATGGTTTAACATTCGCATCTTTACCCAATTGAACAACATGTATAACGTCTATTGGTAAATATTCAGCAACTGCTTGTGCATGACGTTGAACAAAATCTCCATTTACAGGTTCGTATGGATTTGGATACCAACTAGCCAACCACAATACTTTCATGCAATTTATTTTTTATTGAATAACATGTTTTTTGCCCAAAACCAATCTTGTTTGCTAAAGTTAAACAGTTGAAAAAAAGTTAATTGATAATCTCTAAAAAAATGCCATAAGGCATAACTTAAATTTACCAAATATGCAATTGCACTAACAAATGCTGCTGCATAAATTCCATATTTTGGTATAAAAATGATATCGCCAATTACTACCACAATTAATGCCAATGCTGCTCCCTTTACATTGATACTCACTTTTCCTTTTCCAGAAAAATAAGCAGACAATAATACTAATACTGCAATACCAAAGATGCCTGGCAATAAGAGTATTAAGGGAATGGTTACATTGTTAAAACTATTGCCAAATACAAATGTAAACAACCAATTACCCAACAATGCAACCACCAACATTGCTACTGCAAACACAATTAAAAACAATCTAAACAATACTAAAATAGATTTATTTACATCGCCTCTAAATGCACCACTTGCTGTTTGTGGAAATATTGCACTAGCCATTATTTGTGGAATAACCAATAACAATTGCCCCATTTTAGATGCTTGAATGTAATTGCCCAAATCTTCAGAAGTACAACTGTTGGTATTGTATCGAACAAACCAATAATCTATTCTATATACAAAAAAGAAAACTAAATTTCCTGCTAATGCAACCAACGAATATTTTAATAATTGTTTCACTTCACTTTTATTCGGCAATGCAAATGAAGTGTAACTTTTATTCTTTACAACAAATGCCAAAGCCAGTAAAATGCCTTGTAACAACATTACAATAAAGTAAGCATCTACAATTTTATTGTACACATTTATATCGGTTGCTGAAATATAAATAAATCCACACAAGCCTAAATTTAAAATGCCCATAATTAAATTAGGCAAAAAGAAATTGCTTTGTGCATAGAACAATACTGTAAAAAAGTTCATCAATAATATACCACAGATATAAGTTATTGAATATAAAATATATTGATTTGTAATACTTGCACTTAAATGTTTAATTTTTAAAAAATAATATCCTACCAATAACAGCGTAAGCAATGCAACCAATACTGTCCATATGATAGAAAACCAGGCCAACTTGTGTTTACTAATGGTATTGTTTGATGAAAAATAAGTGTAACCACTTTCCATGCTTAGGCTTGCAACCAATAAAATAAGTGAGAAAAAATTGGTGATATAATAAATCCAGCCAGCACCATCGGCCTGCAAAAATCTACTTAATACAATGTTCACCAATAAAACTGTAATGAAGTAAAAACCTCGCCATACTAAACTTTGTTGCAATAATTTTTCAAACGTCATTACCAACCTTTCTTTTAATTGGGCTAAAAATACGATAGTTTTATTACTGTATTTTTGAAAATAAGCAATAACTCAATTATGGCATTTAGAAGTAGGTTAAACAGAAGAGCTAAAACAGAAAATGAAACAGGTTTAAGTACCAATGCAAATTTAGTAGGTGGCCGATTTTTTAATAAAAATGGTACACCGAATATGCAAGTAAGAGGATTGCGTTTTTTGGATAGACTCAATATTTATCATAGTTTATTGCTTATGAACAGATGGAAATTTATTTTGGTAATTATGCTTTTTTTTATTGGCATAAATGTAATTTTTGCAAGCATTTATTTACTAATTGGTTTAGAACATTTAGGTGGTTTAGTAGCCAAGACTTCAATCGAAAAATTTGGAGAATCTTTCTTTTTTTCTGCTCAAACATTTACTACAGTTGGTTATGGAAGAATTAACCCAATTGGCTTTTTGGCAAGTTTTACTGCATCGTTAGAAGCATTAATCGGATTGTTAAGTTTTGCTATTGCAACAGGTTTGCTCTATGGAAGATTTGCAAAACCAAGACCATTTATACAATACAGTAAAAATATTTTAGTTTCTCCTTTTAAAGATGGCGTAGCTCTTATGTTTAGAATGGTGCCTTATACAAAAAATTATTTAGTAAACGTAGAAGTTAAACTAACCTTAGCATTAAGAGTTGTTGAAAACGAAGTACAGAAAAATAAGTTTTATAACATGAATTTAGAAATTGCAAAAGCCAATACTTTAACCAGTAATTGGACTTTAGTACATGTTATTGATGAGAATAGTCCATTGTACCAATTTACTAAAGAGGATATTGAAAACTCTAAAGCAGAAGTTCTAGTTTTTGTACAAGGATTTGATGAAAGCTTTGCAAACACGGTAATTTCTAGAAACTCGTATATAGCCGATGAGTTTTTTTTTGGTGCTAAGTTTTTGCCAATGTATCATGCAGACGAAACGAACAAAACCACTATTTTAGATATTGACAAACTACACGATTATGAACCTGTACAATTGGCAGTTCAGTTTTAAATTATTGAATGCGTTTTGATAATTCATCATCAATTTTTCTAAATAAATGATATGGTTTATACACTCTCCAATTTTCTAGTTGCATCAATTCAATAAAATAATTTATTTTTTTTCTTTTAAAATCATACTGAGTTGCTTCAGGCATATTCAATGCTACAATCCAACCTTCTTCATCGGTAACTTGTTCAAACCATTCTTCATAATACTCTTTATCACTGCTATGAAAATTGAGCACATTTTCTGTAATTAAAATATACTTGAAAATTTTTTCGTGCAATAATTGATCTATTACATCACGTTTCAATTGCATGATATCGTTTTCAATTGCATCATTCCACTCTCCTATTAATTCAATAATTGCAAAGTTCAATTCATAATCTACATAAATAATTTTCAGGTATAAAGTTCTGCTACCAAAATCGTCCCACTGAGGATGAATGTAATAATTATACACAGTTTGTGTGAATTCAAATTCGCTATAAGTTCTTCTATAAAATGGGCTTTTTTTATCCTCATCGGCAATATAAATATGCCTCCAATTGTAAAATGGTTCTATATCGTGCATTGTAGTACAAATGTGAATATTTTTTTTGAAAAAAATAAAAAATCACTCATGATTTAACTGCTTTTTTCTGTTTAAACATTAACTATAAGAACAGGAATATCAACGCCATGTCTAACAGATTCAATGGTTTCTCCAAATAAATAATCTTTCAATCCAGAATGTCTATGAGCTCCCATAACCAACATATCGGCATTGGAGTTTTGTACCAATCTAATAATTTCTTTTACCCTACTTCTATAACCAACATAGCAAGTAACTGTATAGCCCATTTGTTGTAGTTGTATGGCGTAACTGTCTAAACGTTCTTTGTCTGCTCGTGTTTCATCATCATCCACATCTTTTCCCAAATATTTAGCAGTTGCACTTTCGATTATATGAATTAAAACATATTGTACATTGTTGCTGCCTTGTGCTATTGCATGAGCAATTAATTTTTCATCGCCATTGCTAAAGTCTAATGCAATGGCAATTGTTTTAACAGGTTGCACAGAAAGGTTTACCAAAGCTTGTTCATTATTGTGAATGCGAACAGAATTTTTACGTTTTCGTTTTTGTATAATTGGTAAAAAAGTCATCATACCAAATAACCAAATAAAAGCAATTGACAATAAAGCAATAATTATTCTAGGAATAATTGAATGATTGGTTTCAAAGAAAATAAGACTTTGGTCTATTACCATTTTTACATTTAATGTAACCAAGATAAAAGCAATTAACCAAGCCAAAATTTTAGTAATTGGTCGAATGGCAAATTTGCCCATTGTACTTTTATCGCTTACAAAATGTATTAAGGGAATTACAGCAAAAGCCAATTGAACACTTAGTATAACTTGGCTTAATACCAATAAAGTTTCAAGTTCACCTTCGCCATAAATTAGAATGACCAATACCGCTGGAACAATTGCAATTAAACGAGTAATTAACCTTCGTAACAATGGATTTATTCTAATTTTTAAATAACCTTCCATTATTATTTGACCTGCTAAAGTACCAGTAACTGTGCTACTTTGACCTGCAGCTATTAATGCAATTGCAAATAAAACTGGAGCTGCAGAACCCAATAAAGGTTTTAATAATTGATGTGCATCTTCAATTTTTGCAACATGTGTATTACCGGTATTGAAAAAAACGGTTGCAGCTAAAACTAAAATTCCAGCATTCACAAAAAATGCAGCATTTAAAGCAATGGTGCTATCAATAAAATTATATCGAATGGCTTTTTTTATACTTTGATCATCCGTTCCAATTTTCCTTGTTTGTACCAATGCACTGTGTAAATATAAATTGTGAGGCATTACAGTTGCACCAATTATACCAACAGCAATGTATAAGGCTTCTTCGTTTAATTTAGTAGGTATTAAACCTTTTGCCATTTCACCAACATTGGGAGCAGCCCAATAAACTTGTATAAAAAAAGATGCACCAATTATTACCACCAATGCAATAATAAAAGCCTCCAATTTTCTAATTCCATAACGTTGTAACCATAGCAATAAAAATGTATCTAAA
>ERZ724508.1957-NODE-1957-length-11347-cov-5.793039_pt1 | contig 11347 bp, 18 predicted proteins | sample MGYA00376041_ERZ724508 | MGnify/ENA primary metagenome ERZ724508 (study PRJEB28724, sample SAMN07190887) | wastewater metagenome | isolation source: effluent of sewage treatment plant in Hong Hong | place: USA: Christiansburg, Virginia | collected 2016-03-01 ... | reverse complement strand
TATTAGTTAAGTGGAATAATCCGTGCTTTGGAAGCACGTGTCCCGGGTTCAATTCCCGGATGTCCCCTTTTTATAATGCCTTTTGCCCATTCTCATTACTCTCCAAACCCGAAATCCGAAGGGCAAGAGAAAGGATACTTCAGCCTGGCACAAACGGGAGCAAGTAATACATTACTTGGGATGATTTCAACACACTACGGAATACCCGTCCTCTGCATTTGGAGTTTGGGAGTTGCCTCCATTGGAGCCAGTGTACTCAGAAAGGGATATTAGTTAAGTGGAATAATCCGTGCTTTGGAAGCACGTGTCCCGGGTTCAACTCCCGGATGTCCCCCTTTTTTGGTATTTTTATGGACAGACTCCTATCACTGGGAGATACGCTGGGTAAGTCCAGTCTTTCCTACCATGCTGGATAGCAAGCTATAAGGGGCATTGCATATGACGTCGAAGTCAGCCTCGAACATGGCCTTGGGGTCCTTGAAGAGGATACGGTTTAGGTGTTGGCTTGTTCCGAAGGTATCTTTGTAAAGCTGCATTTCTTTGCTTAAACTTTCACTTTTCTCGTTTTTGATGATCTTATCGTAGGCGAAATCCCGATCACCCACAAACGCAGCAGCAAAGGGATAATTTTGACTTGACTACTTTTCAGTATTGTGGACTAGATTGACTATCTGAGGGAAGAATAATGGCGATTCCTGTAAGTTTGGATATTGTCTGTGGTGGGTGGCGATCTCTGCTAGTGCCAGTTTCAGCTGAGCAAATTGCCGATACTTGCTGAGAATGTTGAGGATAATGAATTGTGGAGGCGCCAACTTGACTTTGCTTTGGAAGTAGCTATTGAGAGTTTGGGCAGGTGTTGACCACTCGAAGCTTTCATGTTCGTCTTCGTCGAGTACGAGGTTATCAGTGTCCTCGAGATGCTCAATGCCTCGCTGGCATACACTGTGGATATTCACAAACTTGTGGTTATCCAGCATCTTCACGAAGAAGTAAGTGTCGTAGCGCTGTGGCAGCGATGGAATTGTTATCAGTCGGATGAGCTCATCTAAAAGGATGTCCTGCTGGAACAGCGGGCTTGAGCAGAGGCTTTTATAGTAGTTGTACGGTTTTGTTGCGCCATGCAGGGCATCTCTACTTATGCTTTGAGCAAGCTCCATGAGCGCATCCAATTGCTATCGGCTTACTATCGATTTCTTCGGCAGAAAAATGCCGGTCTACTAGAACAACTCGCGCAAGCAGGCAGTTAGAACTGGCTTCTTGCTGCCTATAATGCCACCAAGTTGAGTATCATCATTCTCAACCCTCCCTCCGGGAAAGGTAAGTACATGAGCAAACGCTCTCGTGTTGGACTTGCGCTTGAGCAGTAGAATTTCATAGTCGTATGCCGCTAGGAACAGTTTGTTGCGTCTGCAGAGAACGACACTACTGGAAAGCCTTGGTACTGAATACTATTCGGTCGGTCTTTTGCCAACTGTCCCGAACAGCCTCAGTGTCGATTTTAACATTCCCTAGCTCCGCATTAATATAAACGTAACTGCGACGAGAAGTAATAATCACAATAGGACGATTACCGGTGCAGAGATGCAAGGCTGTTTCGAGTCATCCACTGCAAAGTCACCCGAAGGTTTATTATTTTGTCATATAAATTTATTGATGATGACGGACAGCAATGAGAGGCTCGAGCCCAAGCGTTCCCAGCCTCACAGAACGGGTCGAGATAGCACTCCGGGTAAACTCGTGTAGCTGCTCGGCAAGATTGAGTCCACTCGGAGCAACTTTCGGAGTGCGCTTTCGGGTATTGCCAGAAGGCAACAGCACGTACAAGCCAACCTCAGCGAGGATATCTCTCAGATTGACTTCAAGGAGGAACTCGAAAAGCTGCAGAACAGTAACTAAGCTGATACCCCGCCAACTTGCCCCGACATTGCTAGCAAAGCCATCCAAGAAATCAACGACAGGGAGATCGTCACTGCCAGAAGGTTCCCTCGAATGGAGGGACATAGGTAACCTCGAAGTCCTAAGAGCAGCCCTGCAATCACAACGAAGAAGTCCATCGAACACTAACTGCACGAGCGACTTCCATCACCTCGACAGCGACCGCTGGTGAAGCTCGGCAGAGCAACCCAAAAGAAATAGAAGGAACCAGAAACAGAAAGCCTGCGAAAATCATATCTAGAAATCGACTTAAAGAACTTCAAAAGAAACGTGAATGGAGCGTTAGTGAGGGTATAGCCCGTCGGCGTCGAACAGCAAATTCAACACAAAATCCAAGAAGTGAAGCCACGAACCAACTAGACTGTGATTCTGAATATCTCTGCAGCCGCCAGCGATCCCAAATACTCGTCGGTGAAGCCATGTAAACTCGAAGCGATAGATGAGCAACTTGTCTCAGCATACGTGAGAGATCATGGGCTATTGGAGGCATCGGCTAGTGCGAACCTTATCTACGACTATTTTCATGGACTCACACAACTCCTCAGGCTTAGTTTCGACTCTCCCTTGATAAAAAAGTACAAAAACTGTGTGTACTATGGTGAAAACCCACAAGGAAAGCTGAACTACGATGGCATCCTCTACCACTACAAGAGCAAGCTATACTTCGGTGGGTTCAAGGACGGTAGGAAGCATGGACGCGGCTGTGAAGTTAACTACAAGGAAGGTACCGTTTGCAGAGGTGAATACCAAAATGGTGGCAAAATTGGGTTGTTCAAGGTCAAGTCAGATGAATACGAATATGAGGGTGGCATCGTGGATGGCCTGTTCGAAGGGAGTGGAACTTTGGTGAATAAATTCTCACGCTACTCTGGTCAATTCGAAAAGGGTTATAAGCACGGACGAGGCGAGTAAACCTTTTTCCTTTCTGGGGAGCGATATGTTGGCTTCTATGATCGCGGAAGCTTCGATGGTATTGGTGAGATCACCAGCAAAAACTACTTCTACGAGGGAAACTTTCGAAGCAACCTAAAACATGGGGAGGGCTATGAAAAGACTGCTCAAGACGAATATCGTGGCGAATTCGTTGAGGGGAAACGCCAGGGAAAAGGCCAACTTTACCTAAGTAACGGTGATGCATACAACGGTCAGTTTAAGGACGGGCAGATGTACGGTCGTGGAGAATACCGCTACTCTGACGGACAGAGCGTACATGGTTATTTTGTAAACGGTCGAATGATCTCCGAGAAGAACATGATGGCAGCAGCCCAGTCTGGAAGTTCTTTCCGAACCAGCCGAAAACTTGGCAACACCCCCAGCAATCTCTTCCAGATACCTGAAAATGACGATCAATTCAACGGCATGGACTTCGTTGACACCAAGAAGGAGTGGGCAGACGCCTCTCAGATGAGAGATTTCCCCAGAAATATGCCATAGTCGAAGTTCAAGTCAAGCACCCGAGTCGTCTTCAACCCCGAAAAGCTCATGCGATTCACTAAAGGAGATGAACGCAATCTAAACTTCACTCCATAGCCAACCTCACGGAGATTCGAAGAGGAACCAAATAGAGGTGGCTTCTCTCGTCGTAACTCTGACTTCGAGCGCCCATTCGCGTCAGATCCGCGAGGAATTGAAGCCCAGCGCTACCATAGCAATTAACGCAGGCATCAGCACATCATGCCAGCTATGCACGGGTATGCTCCTGCAACCTCTCGGCACTCTAACAACTTCATGCAGATGGATTATTCACTGTTCGATAACTCCGTTGACGAGGAACCGCCATCATTCCCACTCATATCCGGTCAACGATTGAAGAGCGGCCACACTGAGGAACCAATCCAAAAACGGTTTGGGTGATGTGATGTTTAATAAGCAACTTACGGTTTTAAATAGGGGTCATTCAGCCCTGCATAAGGATGCGACTGAGATTGTTCACGAGCGTGTTTGTGCGGGGAATGAACTCGGCGTACTTCACCTCGTTAGAGTTTCTACCAAGGTTCTTGAGGATTTTAATACTGCCAGCCACGGAGTCTACCCTTACACTAATGCCAGAGCGACGGATCAAGCCCACTATCCATTGTTCGGCCTCGTCGAGGTCCTTGCCAGTGAACTCCGAAACGTTCTTAATCTGCAATGTTTCGTGGATACGGCAGTAGGTTTCGTAGTATAGGCACTGACTGCTTTCGACGATCTTCGGTGCTAACTTGCTCAGGAACGGATCGCTTTCAACCTCCTTCTTCAGCTGAGCTAGTTGCTTCCCAGCCTCCTCAAAGTCAAACCGGATCATCAGCAACCGGATAAACTCAACCACTGAATCGTTGTACTTGAATAACTTCGTTACGGCAGAGATCGTACGTTTCGGTTGATGCTGTCCACAAGTCGGTAGAGATCGAACTGTCCGTACCGCTGATATGTCTTGTTGAGCAGCATAGCGACTGTAAGGTACCGCAGCAGATATGGGCATACCATCTGAATGCTCGAAAAATATTCCTCTTCAGTGCAGATGTCGATGAAGGTCTCGAGATCGCGCTATTGTGCTAACTCGAAGTAAACAAAGCAGCATGTATTCAGGAAAGATTCTTTCTGAGCCAAGGCGCGCTGTACGTTAGGGAATCGCTGCATTTAACACACTTCTTACGTAGGTATCGATTTTGTACTTCAGGCGCTTCACAGAGTCACGCGCCTTTTCAAACTTACCCAAGAGGATCTCGCTGCATAGCTTACCCCACGATGTGGGCAACCATAGAGGATAGTCATCGACGAAGTAGTCAAGCTCATTCAGCAGGGGCAGTGCATCTTGATATCGCCCTTGCTCATAGTAGATGCGTGCCTGGTCATATGCTCGTTGGAATAGCTCCAAAGTGTCTTTGGAAAACTCCTCTTCGTTGTCATCAAGGTCTAATAGTTGGTTGAGCAGCTTCTCGCTTTCCAACTTGGTAAGTTGTTGGGTTGTTTCGTCTTCAGCTGCTTTCAGCTCTACGATTAGAAGTCAATTACTGTTTTTCAACGTGGGGAAACCAATCTACTTGATACTGTCCACTTGGTTCTGCAGTTCGGTGAAGCGGCGCGTCTTAGCAAGTGTGGCGATCCGCAGGAAGCGCAGTTCGTTGGTGAGCTGGCCCTGTCGTTCCGTGCAGTCGATCAGCCGCAGCAGCAGGTGAGCGTCTAGGTTGGGGTTCTTAGTGGCGTCCATGCTAAGTTGAAATCACAACCTCTCTATCTAATTAGATAATATCGGGATCATATGGAGGTTGGTAAGCTCGAAGCAGTCGTAGGTAGGAGATGACTTAGCGTAGGGCAATCACCGGCGCAGATGAGACAGGCTGTGCGTGCCTTCCTGGACTCCTACAAGGACATTGAAAAGGACAAGCTAAACAATGACCTCGAACGGATCAGCAAGGTCATCAACGAACTCAAGAAGGTTGAAGGGCTTGAACCTGAGGTACCATCCCAAGCCAATTCAGGTGACAAGGCTACAGATTCTCCAGTCGGACGTGTATCTAGCAGTGTATCAGGAGTACCTCGCCGCGAAGGCCCTGATGGCCATCGACTTCACTAATGATAACTGCGGACTGACCTATACCGACATAATCGTACAGCTTTCCATTGATGCGTAGGACAAGCAGCTGAACATCTGCGAGTATATGATCAAGTCCGACGACTCGACGAACTGCCTGCCTTCCTACATCAAGCTCAAAGGAATCAAGTGGGATGAACTCAAAAAGAAATAACCCGCGCAGGCGGAATTTCTGTATATCCGGTACAAGCTCATCGAAGCCGAATACATGAAAGAAAACGATAAAGGTTTGGAGGCATTGATGGTCTATGTCAATGCCCTCGGCAGTTCGCATCTCAAGGACTATCCTGACCAACTTGAGCAGATCTTCGACAAGGCAGTCATTGCCGCGCTGTTTTCTGCGGGCAACGAAAAGCGAGTTGGGCTATTGGCTAGCCTGTGCGAAGATCCTATCTGTGGAAGGTCCAAATGCCGAAACATTCTCGACAAGCTAATGAAGGGTGGACTAATGTTCGTGGAAGACGTGCAAACAATTCTTCCAAAATTGAGGGATTGGCAAAAACGCGAAGACCACGATTTCGTGTCGCCGCTTGAGTACGCTGTGTTTGAGCATAACCTCACCTGCTTGACGAGCATCTACGATATCGTGTCGATTAAGACCCTGCTTAGCCTGTTGCACATGAAGCAAGTTAAGGTCTACATGCTTCTTGAGCGTATGATCCGTAACAACAAGCTGCAGGCTGAGATTGATACCGTTGACGGCTTCGTTACCTTCACCCAAAGTACAGAACTACTTAACATCAGACAAATCCTCGGAAAAGGACTACAATGCACGCATCAACCAATTCTGCAGCAGCCTGAAGAGCTTCATCGATGCTAACAGTGTGTTGCAGCAACAGCTGGAACAGCAGAAGAGGCAACAAGAACAATCTGCTCCCAAGCCCGCACCAGTACCAGTAGGCTCGACCAGCCCAAACACCACCAAATGATTTGATGAGTAAAATGCATCTCAGCCACAGTGAATGTTCGAAACGAACTGGAATATGCACATCACCTTTGACCGGTTGCAGAATTCGACGTTACGTGAGCCTGGATGTGTTTCTTTTCGAGATCTTCCTCGATAGAGCGTTGGCGGATATAGGCTCGTTCGATTTCAGCTGCATCACTTTTGACTCGTGCATGCCGTACGTGCCAGAGTATGAGCAGTACCAAAAGAATGGCAACAATGATGACTTGTGTAATGAGTAGTGCTAAATACTCACCGCGGGAGTATTCGGTCTGAGTTGGAACTGTATGATACGTAGAGGGTGGCCTTGATGACAGTGTTAGTTGTCGAGTTCATTCAGCAAATTAATTAATAGAAAGTATGAAGGATTCGATTCGTCGACAGTCGACCTTTGAGTTAGGCGATGCAGAAGGCCCATTTGAATCAAAGTCCCATCTGGTATTAAGTCTTTAATTATTAATGATAGAGCTCAGAGTTGCTCCGGCAAAGCTTTATCCACCCTGCCAAACCAGTTTCGTTTGTGGAAGGAAGTCCTACACCAAAATGCGACTTCCATACAACCCCCTCTTCGAGGTTGCCAAGCGCATAGAGTTCGCACCCACCGATAGCTACTTCGATCAGGTGCTTTAGGTGCTCAACGGCGATAAGACGCAAGTCAACATCTTCTGTGCCGAGGATGTGGTGAGACTAGCACAGAACTATTTCTAAGCACAGCTACGTATCGACTGCGATAGCGTCGGCAATGCGCTTATCAATGCTGCTCTCATCGAAAGCGATATGACGGCTTTTGACTCGTTGTCAGATGAAGTGCTATGCAATGGGTTGATAAATGCGCAGAACAAACCCACCGATCATGCGAAGCTGGAGAAAGCAGTTGGGAATTATCTTGAGCTTAGCATCCGAAGCGAAGAGGGAAAGAGATTAGTGAGGAGCCTTACCAACAATGTTCGACCCGTGGAGAGAAGAGGAAAGGTCGAGGCTGAAGTCCATCCTGCATTGCAAAGGGGTTTCAACCCTCTAAACGCAAAGTCGATACTCGATTCCAACTTAGCTAAAGAGTTGAAGAAGACTCAAGTTAAGGGAGAGGCTGAACCCACCAAAAGTGATGCTCCACTGCAGCCAGTTGATAGCAGGAAAAGAGGTAAACCAACCAAGCATTCAACATCTCCATCTCCAGGCAAGTACAGTTCAGAATCTCGCTAGGACAACTTCGAGAAGCAGGTCAAACCTCCTCAAAACGACGGTATAGAGGAGGTAGAGCAGGAGTAGGAAAGTCGAAGAGACGCAATGAGCCGCTCCGAGCGCAGAAGATGGGATGAAATGATCCTGCTTGGTACCAACGGAGATACTAATGAAAATTGGCGTGATCGTTATCGTCCAAGAAAGTACGAAGCACGCCCCATAAAGGAGTAGCTGAAGGAGAATATTGAACCGCAACTATTCAAGAGTAAGGTTTTTTACGATTTACCAATAATTTTCGAGTACACCAAAAAGGGAGAAACGTTTGACTTTTCTAAGCTTAAGCTGCCAGCACTGCTGAATATCCAACCCGAAAACATCGATATTTTGCTGGAGCCGAAGCAACTGACCATCACCAAAAACGGCAAGGGTTTCCGTAGATCGACGGATTATGATTTCATTCGGAATGGGCTTTATGCCGAAGGACTCACACTCTTGCTGAATGGAGTTTCCAACATTGAGGACGGCGGGACAGTCATCGGCGGAGCAAAGTTGTCAGACATCGTGGGAGATTGCGGATGGGTCATCATCCAGAACCTCGTCATCTACCAAAAGTGATGCTGTTGATTTGACTAGGCACATGATCATGGGTAGAAGTTTAGATCGACTCCGGCTCCACAGAGGGTGGTATCGCCCTGGTACTGTTTAATGTTAGGCTTGGTCCAACCACCGAAGCTTGAGAAATCGCTGAAGGAAGGGTTGTTATCGTAGTGGGCATACCACAATTGCTGGGAAGCGGCACCGGGGCATGCTGCTCGAGAACCAAAGATAGTCTCCCACATGTAAACTGAAGAGTAGATACCTGGATTTTTTCCCTTGGCTTTGATAGCGTTAATGGTCTCCTGGAGGAAAGCACAGTTGCTTGCGGCATCGTGCCCACTCCATGAGCATCCTGAGCTAGGATTGGTCTCAACATCAATCCACACCATTCCGAAGAGGTTGTTGGGGATGCCCGCCATCATCTCGTTAACTTGGGCTGTTGCGCTCTTACCTCGGCAAGGGAACATATAGATGTCTGTGATCAGACCAACAGACCTAGCCGCGTTCAGTCCCTCCACAGCGTGTGAGTCAATGCCACCGTATGAGCAGTACCCACGAATGATTGAGAACACCACCCCATTGCTCTTCATACAGGAGTAGGTGGAACTGGAGAACGGTTGAGACACATCGACTCCTTTGACAGCCAACGCCGCTGAAATAAGGCAAGCCACAGCCACGATGAACATTCCTTTCATAGCTAGGATTTTTAATAATATCCAATTCAACCAACTCGACGCAAAAAGGACGAGGTTGCTTCGTTCCCTCATAGAAAGTTAACAGAGAGAACATCAATTCAGAAAATATTTATTCTTGAACCAGTAGTATAGGCGTTAGGCATCTGCAAAACGCTCCTAAGGAGTCGCCGAACGGAGCAGCACCACGACGAATTCCATATGCTTGATCTTGAACACTGAAGAAAGGCAGGGGCCAGCCCACGGAGTGTATCCGGTTTTGCCACCACGGCAGTCCCTCTTCCGCCACAGAAGATGGTTGGTATTTCTCCAAACTCCCGGTCTATGTTAGTGGAATATCGTACTTGCTGGTGCACAGCCGGTTGTTGTAGACAGTGTAGTGGTAGTTCTTCTTTTGAACAACCGCCATGAGTGTTGGATGACCGGCGAAGGCAGTCGACAGCAAGGCCATATCGTAGGCCGTACTCCTACTTTTTTGATGTTGAAGCCCTGTTGGGTTTTCAAAGTGAGTGTTCTTCATTCCCATTTCATTGGCCATTCTGTTCATTACGAACATAAACAACTTTACCGAATCATTTTTGTAGTTCTCGTCGTAGTATTCTTTGAGGGAATCGAAACGACTAGCCACGGGTTGGTACTCCTAGCTGTTGTACATGCATGACAGAAACTTGCCAAAGTGGTTCGCTAGTGCTGTTGCTGCATCGTTACCGGAAGGCAGCAGCATGCCATGCATCATATCCATTACGCTCAGTTCGTCGCCACATTTCAGTCCTGCCGTAGTTCCCTCTATCATTGCTGAATCGTTATCAATCTTTATTCTTGTTGCGTGCAAATCCACGGAGTATTGTTTGCAGATGTGGGCTACAGTTAGTGCCGTCATTAACTTTGTGAGACTAGCCACCTGCCGATGGGAGTCAATACTGCTACCAAGTACAACCTTTCTGCTGTTGGAAAGCATCACACAGTAGCTCGAGGCCGAAATAAGCGGCAATTTATTCTCTCCAAGGAAGGTAGCAGCAGTTGAGAACATTTCCGAAAGACGTAAGATCTTTCCTTTCGTCGGTTACAGCTGTTGCATCGGTGCTTTCTTGTCTTGAGTTCGAAATAGAACCGATTTCATTCGCACCTGTTTGTGAGGTTTTGCGGACTATATGCTACGGTCGCGGCGTGCAGATGTAAAACGCTTGCCTGGCTAGGGCGAGTTGCAAGTGGACAATTGCTCTAATTCATCGTACCCGTGAGACTAGGAGGTCTGTGTCTTTTCCCTACGCACAAGCACTGGCCCATAGCAGTGACCGCCTGGCATCTGCCGGGACTTGTTGAGGCTGAAGTCGCCACCCATCGAACAGTAGTGAGGGAGGATAAGCTGTGGGGTAGTGCGCTATGGCGACTGGCTAGCCTCAACTTCCATGCTGAATAAAAATAGATGATTTTATGGCCAGGAGGCGATATTAAAAGGAAAGGTGATAGTCACGTCGGACCCAAACAGCATAACAGAGCCCCCACCATCAACCAGTCACAGAAACCTGATCACAATCCTCCCAGCAACTTTTGAATTTTCCAGTTCAATCGACGTAATGAGGGCTTACAAAATATATTCAGCAATACCAGCGTAATGTGAGCTGGAGTGTTAATTTGCTGCCGAACTAAAGTACTCATAAAGTGAAGTTGTTGGCGCATTGCATAGCATCCATTCCGGGAGATTTATGAAGAGGCTGTGGACAGACTAACTACTTTCATGCCAGCATCCCATGGCCGGCATTGCTCCGACTCACTTTCAACCAGCCCCGCCAGTGCATAACGTATACGGTGACGCACCATCACTTCTCCGTCTTGGCCAGCAGCGGTGCGATCAGCGGGTTCATCTGGTGCATATACGTGCAGATCCACATGATCCACATACTGAGTGCAGCTATGAACACCGATACCATGGCTACCCTACATTGCTTCGAAGTTGTTACGATCGGTTGGCGCTCTTGAGAGCGGGCGGGCTCTTCATGCCCACGTAGACCCAGAAGACAACTGCAGCTGCGATGCCGATCAGCAGGAACACTAGCGATCCTACCCACAATGCCGATTCTTTACTCATTCTGATTAATATTACCACAGCAGGTCTCCAACAAGCACATGGGGAACAGCCAAGAAGTGCCAATGAACATGAACACTTTATTGCTTGTGGGTGACTCCACGCTTGACAATGTAGTGTGGGTGGGGCGATACGAAAATTGCATCAAGTATAAGCTGCAGTCGCTGAACCCAGGCTACACCGTCCTGAACTACGCTGCTGACGGATACACTTCCAATGAAGTTGTTGGCGGTGGACTACCCGAAATCGCTTGGTCACATAGCAAAAGTGTGGAACCCTATCCTTCCGATTCACGCATAAAGTTCTGTCTATTGTAAGGGGCCCAGAATATCTAG
>ERZ724508.1955-NODE-1955-length-11348-cov-5.703356_pt1 | contig 11348 bp, 7 predicted proteins | sample MGYA00376041_ERZ724508 | MGnify/ENA primary metagenome ERZ724508 (study PRJEB28724, sample SAMN07190887) | wastewater metagenome | isolation source: effluent of sewage treatment plant in Hong Hong | place: USA: Christiansburg, Virginia | collected 2016-03-01 ... | reverse complement strand
TCTCCTTTTTTAATATTATAATTATTAACAACTAATAAATTATTATTATAAAAACATAAAAAATAAGAAGAAATCAATCAGCTAATTATTAATTTGACAGGAAAGTATTACAAGCGGGCAAATAAGGAATTTATTATGATTATATAGTATTAGTTGATTTTATAATTAATATTTGAGAATTATAAGCAATGGACGCTTAAACTCCAGTCAAAACCAACTTCACTCCATCTGATCTGAAACTCTTCGTATACGGAAGTAGAGAATCTGACCAGTTTTGGCTCCCGACTACTAACTCTCATTCCAAGAAACCATTCTGCCTCACTGAAGTATAAAAGTTTACTTTCAACAATGATAATGATGACGCAGAAGATATTTAAAATAAGTAGGGTAAGGAACCTATACCTAATCCATTATATAATTAACCTGTCTATAAAGTTGCCTGTGGTAGTATCCATTCCGTAGTTCTTACCACAGATGGTCGCGTTTTCACATTTGGATGTAATGATGAAGGAGCACTTGGACGCCAAGGTACCTAATGCATTCCACTTCAAGTTAAGCTTGATGATCCTATCGATTTGATTGCAGCAGGTGATAATCATTCCTTGTTTGCAAATAGTGTAAACGGAGCTATCTACTTCACTGGAAACTATAATTACAAAAGAGGATAAATGATGACTAGTTCTATTTTCTAACCCACTCGAGTATATGCTTCCTAGATAAACATCACGAATAAAAATAAAAAAATTCAGAAAATTGCATGTGGAGCAAATCACTCATCAGTCCTAATTGGTGGCAAAGTTTTCTGTCGAGGAGAACCATAAGCTTCAACTATTGGCCGAAGAATGAGTAAGAGACATAAAGTATAAAATAGTTTAACATTTAACGGTGTAAATCTATCTGATGTGGCTGATATAGAGTGTGGTGGCTATCATACTGTAGTTAGAGTGAAAAAACCTAATCATGGAAATAAATACTATTCTTGGGGAACTAATGATCATGGTCAGTTAGGAATAGGATCTTTTGATAGTCAATCATATCCAGTTTAAATAAAAAAGCTGAGATACAAAAATATTGTTAAGATAGCCGCTGGAGCTTCTTTTACATTGTTTTTAAGTGATTAAGGAGAATTATTTGGATGTGGAAATAACGAGGATAGTAATTTAGGTCTAGGAGAAGATTATCAATACGAATCCTAAGAATAGAATTCTATTGAAGAGAACTCCCATCAAATAGATCAATAAAACATAGACAAAAAATAATAGTCCTAAAAAATCGACACTCCTTTACCCGTCCCTCAAGACACGAACATAAAAACTCAATAAAATCAATCGGAAAATAAAATATCAGAAAACCAAGAACAGAAGTCAGAGTAACAGGACGAAAAATAAAAATAAAGGAAATAAGTTCAATAAAAAAGGTCATATATAAAATCTATTGTTAAAATTGAACTTCCGAAGTTAGCGAAGGGAATTGCAGCAGGAGATAATTTCGGTTTTGCTTGGAATGACGAGAATTTGTACACTTGGGGGATGGGCTATGGATATGTGCTTCTCAATGGATAGGAAAACGATGAAACTGAACCCTTTCAAGTTAAATCTAAGATTCTCCGTAACCATAGCATCTATGAATTGGATGCGGGCAATCAGCATGTGCTATACACATCGTACCCCGACACAATCAAAGAAAATGTAAAGATAGAACCCAAACCTTCAGTGTGGGAGAATCTATCAATAGCGAAGCACGGACTTAAAAGAAAGAAATGATTTCTTATGTATTTAATCTTTTTTTCTTACGATATTTTCATACGTTGTCTTAATTAATTAACCTCTTTTTAATATAATTTTATTTTAAATCGTATTTTATTGAGTTTGACTAAAATTTATTCTATTGAATAAAATTTTAGCTCTAATGATCAATTCGATTCCAGGTCAATCTTAATCTCTTGAAATAGAGGATTTTGATAATTAATTTGATAATTCTTTTTCTTCCTAAAACTCTACTATGGATTCCAAATCACAAGTACCCTGCCAAACTATTCATTAAAACTCAAATGTGATCAAAAGATGTCTTAAATAACTAAAAAATTAAGGATAGCTTATATTTCAGGAAAAAAGTTTAAATTTTTTTATCACTGATAAAAATTCATTTTGGCAGCTAATTCATAAATCAGATCGCTAAGTTGATTTTATACTATTTACAATCGATAAACATTCATGTTTAAAAGCTGGCTGCAAACTCAAAAAAGAATAAATAAAAACAGAAATTTAATAATTTCATAAATTCCAAAATTAGATCAGACTTTCATTTCACAAATTTGTATTTTAATAAAAAGAAAAAGAAAGACTTGCTTAAGAATAAATATAGCAGTAATACAGAGCAAAAGATCAAGTCGGGTTTTTCAAGGCATTCGATGAATTTAAGGTGAGCCAAAATGATGACCTCCGAAAGTAAATCGAGAAAATAATATTAAATTATATTGCAGATGTAAAGATAGATGAAATGGACTAAATATAAATAGTTTAAAAAAATCTTGAAGCCAAATTTCTCTTTCGGATTTATTAAAAAGAAATTGGTATTGAAAAAATTTCCTTAGACTATATGGAAGCAAAAAGAAACCTTGAAGATGATATAAATGACAAATTGAATTTCAACTTCAGCTTAGAACTTAGCGAGGAAGATTTATGATTATTACCTTTTATTATTTTTTTAGAAATTACATCATAAATTAATAAATAATTTTGAATGAATTAATATTTACATTGAAATATAGTCAAAATATTTGAGTCAACCAAGAATCAAATTTAAAATCCATATGAAACAAATGAATTTAAATTAATCATTTTAGGTAATATAAAATAAAAATATTAAATAAAATCGGTTCATTGAGTCTGGACCTCAGTCGTATCCTCGCTAATCTTTTATACTTTGAAATAACCTTCTCCTAGCTTCTTCACATTATGCTTTGGAATTTTCGAGTTTTCTGAGGCCCTATCTTTGTATTCTTCCAGCAATAGTTGGATGTTCTCTTTGTTGCAGTGAGATTCAATCAGATCGAAACAAGACTGATCTTTCAAGGTTTTCTGTTTCACGTCTGCTCCTTTCTCTAATAGAAATTTAATGATTCGATAGTTTAGATCTTTCTGACTGTTATTCATCTTGACTTTGATGGAGCAAAAATAGTGCAATATCGAATATCCCCGAGCCTTATCCACAATCCAGTTGACATCAGCACCATGACTAATCAAAAAATCGGCAATTCGAAAGCATATGCAAGTATTTTAAAAACTGATGGGCTCATCCGCCAGTCGATATATTATTGCGGTCAATGGAGATTGATTCAATGCATTCGGCTTATTAATTTAAGCATTTGCTAGGATCAAGAGTCGAACGATTTAATAATTACCCCTCATACAAGCGACAATAAGGGGAGTTTGCCTATTGTTAACAGTTTCCATATCAACATCTATTTTCTTGTTCTTCAATAAATGCCTACAAATTTCCTTCAACCCTAAATAACCCCAAAAGTACCAAAATGCGCACAATATATCAGAGGCGTAACAAGCTCATCAACATACTAAAGATCAATAAAATTCTAAGTAATATTCAAATCGTATTAGTTAATATCGATTTATCTGAAACCTTCAGGATTATGCGTGACAAGCTTCTCGATTAATTTACACCTCTACATAGATTTGGATGTACTTTTTATTATTCGTCAGTGGTGGTTTTTTATATTTAGACTTTTTATTGGATGCTTGGTACTTTTGTGTTCATTTCGAATTATATTATTATTATTATTTTTTAAGTTATTTTCCTAGGCTTTTCTCGGTTATTTTTATTTTTCTTTCTACTTTATCCAGCAAGATCTGGATATTAGCATGAAAATCAAATAATATGTGTAAAAATATCTAAAAATTGTATATAAATAAGTAAAAATTAATTAATATAATTAGATAATTTAGTGGAAGATATCGAGCTTACCAAATTGATGAGAATATGCATACCAATCATCTTATGATAATTGATTAGAACTGCACCACCATACTGAACCTTTTTATCCTTTTATATCTTATCTATTTTTTGTTTTTTGTTTTGGGGTTCGATCATGGGATATTGTGGGTTGTTGACGGTTTAATTCAGGGATATTCAGGGGAAAATTTTTAATTATTCTTTGATTAAGAATATGAATCAAGCATATTTAAAGAGTTGGTGAGCTATTTCTATTTTTTAAATTGATTCATCATCATTCAATATAAAATAATTGGAGTCTTTTATTGAGCTTTTTGATTGCATATTTAATTCTTGAATTGCAAAAATATCTGAACCCATCCATAAAAATCAAGCAAAAGTGAATGAAACTTCGAATGCAAATATTTATAGTTGTACATTTGAAATAAATAAGTTAGAAGTTAATTAGTATCAAAAATCTGGAAAATCATCTTAGACTATATCCCATCCCTTAAATAAATAGGTATCCCTCGATTTTCTTTTCGTCAGGTTAGGAGAATTATTTTTTGTTTCCATTACCGATGTGCCAATGCGGTCTATATTACACGTTCCAGCACTTACTGTTGCTTTTCTTCGAAATCTCCTTGTTTGAGAGGTAATTGATTCACGCAATGGAAGAGTTGCCTATTTATACTATTAGATTAATTTCAGTTAGATTGAAGGTTTTTTACATATTCCCATAACACATAAAGTTTTTTTCCTACCTCCCAACTTCGATTGATTCTAACTTAATTACTAGAATTTCTATGGCTTTTTAATTATCTTATTTTCATGCATCACGGTAGGTCTGCAACTTCGAGGTTTTACTTATAAAGAATGCAAATTAATAGAATGTTTGTGGATAGATAGATTTGATTGCTCAGTTTTTTATTTGCTATATGATTTTCTGTTGATAGAGATCGATTGATTTCGAGGAATTGATTATTTTCTTTGCCGGGTGTGGTAGTACCTTGGAAAGAAGGCAGACCCCAACATTCTAATGTAAAAATATAATTATTATCAGATAAAATACTAATGAAATGATTGTCAGAAATATAAGGAGAGAAAATCACTTCAAATTAATACTTTTATTGATGTTTCTTGATTGAAAAGCAACAGAATTTATTTAAAATTTTTAAAATTCTAATTTATAATAGATAGAGACATTAAAAATGATCATAGAAAAAGATTTATGATTTTTAGTAAAGAATTTAAATAGGATCTTTCATTTCCATGTTATTAATTTTTTAAAATAAAATCTAAAAAATCTTAATATTTATTTAAAATGAACAAATCCGAACAAATCAATTACTTATAGCCGCGTTCGATTTCAAATTTTAATCCACTTTCTGCTAACCCACCGAAAGGCAGAAACTCATCTCAATCAATTGAACCATTCACTTTCCCACAGATCAGGAACATAGGCTTGGAAACTAGCCAAGTTAAAGTAGTTGATTAGAATAAAATATCATTAAAAAATAATCCAATAATGGAATCATTATTCTATAAACAGTACCGACTTATTACTAGCCCTAACGATTTAATCTTATTATTTTCTACTCTAGCCTTTTTCTTCCTCTTACTCACAATATTCTCATACTTTCAAGGACTTAAAGTTAAATAAATCTCAGTTAACTACGCAACTTAATTAAAATGTATTGAGCAAGATAAAGTATCCAAAAAATGTCTTGTAAATTTTTAAATTAAATAAGAGATGACTGCACCCATCTACTTGATCCAATATACCACGAATAATTACGTGAATCATAGAAAGTTTATAGAATCGTATAGTCCTGACCAATTGAAAGGAAAAGTTATATCTGTTGACGAAGCTTAGAAAAAATGTGGGAACTTCGTTTTTAATTCAGAAATATTTAGTAATTATAGTTGGGGTAATACACTTCTAGTGCCTGAGAATATTGCCTCTCCATGTGGAGCTAAATCACTAGGCTATTTCAATGATACCTTTAGTCTCTTTAAAAATGGTCAAAAGATAGCTATTGACGAGTCGCATATCTATAACAGAACAGCATTAAATATCAATAGAGCACCAAGCAGCGAGAGCACTCAATGGATCGACCCTTAAAACCAGCATTATAAATAATATTTAGTAGATTCTTCGTTAATGACAAAGAAAAAAAAATGGGGAGTCATCAATAATAATTTAAAAGCTGGTCAATATCAACTTATAGTCAATAATAATTTCATGGTACTTGATATGAAATTGAAGAAAGGTATTCTCCTATCCACAGCTACTGTTATGGGAGGCAAGCAAATTTTTTATCCCATTACTTTCGGTATATGCGCATTCTTAAGTCTAGCATACGCTTTATATGTCGGGTGTTCGTTTAGGCATTATAGTGAGATTAAACTATAGCAATCAAGACGTTCTGTTTGAAAGGTTTCAAGTCGAAAAATAATAAAAATTTATTCGTATTCTTATTAGTATTAATATCCAATAATATCTACATCTTATAAAAAATGCAAATCTAAAAAATATTATAAAAATAAATAACACGTATAACAAATATTAGATGAATAGAGCAATCCTAGTACTATTTTTAATCGGTTGCGCCATGTCTCTGTACGACGATGACTCCACTGTTGTTAAATTAACTGAGAAGAATTTCAAGAGTAGTGTTTTGGAATCGGATTAATATTGGTTTGTCGAATTTTATGGTAATTTTTGTCGTAATTGTAGCTCCTTGGTGTGGACATTGTAAAATGGCAGCACCTGAGTTCGAACAAGCTGCTTCTATCTTGAAAGGAATTGTTAATGTTGGAGCCGTCGATATGACAACTGATCCAGCAGCAGGATCTAAATACGGAATTCAAGGATACCCTACAATAAAACTGTTTGGTGGAGATAAAAACAAACCCATAGATTATAGCTCTTCATAGAGAACATTCAACAAATTTGTCTAATTTTGCATAAACCACTTAAAAAGATAGGTAAAAACAAGACAGAAAAATCTAGAAAAATAAAAATCTTAGTAACTTTGATAGTCTTCGATTAAATGTATTATATTTAATAATTTGAGTAATTTTTAACTTCTTAATACAATAATGATCATTGTTGCTTACATTCTGGTTTTTAAGCAGCAGCATCTTTGTTTTTTCCTTTTGATTTTGATTTTTCTTTTTCTTTTGATTTCTTCTTCTTTTTGCATTCAGCATGGTCGTTATGGTCATCTTCTTCATCTTAATCTTCACCATCTTCTCCATCATCTCCGAAACCTTCATCTCCTTCGTGTTCAATGCCAAGATAATATTCAAGACTGTAAGGAAGAACCTCATCTACTAAAACTCCTCCAATTTCGAAATCATTATCAATAGCTTCTCTTTTCTTTAACTATTATTCATTTTGCTCAATTGTAGCAACTGGTGGAGCTTCTAAATTTTTGAAGAAATTGAAAAATGATTTAGCCTAAACAGTCTTAGTGACAACTCTTTGTTGACCTGTTTTTTTATTCTTTTGTTTCTTTTTCACTTATTTAACAGTGAGGTTTTTACCTTTCCATTAGATAATAGTTGATTCAGTCTTTACAGCCTCATCATTCTTTAAAGTGAATTTTTTAGTGAGCTGTTTGTTGGTAATTATTTCATTGTCAGCAAAATCGAACACAATTGTGAAATTATCAGTTCCTTACTCATCAACAACATGGATATTTTCAATAGCTTTCAATAAAGGCTCATCATCTGGGCCAATTTGCTCCTTAATTAAGTTAGAATTGCTCAAGACCTTGTACCAATATTCAGGGAGTTTTCTAGCTCCTAAATTTTCCTTGACTTTGCCAATTTCTTCTTCAGTCAAATATTTATTTAAGTCTTTAAGTTCACCCTCAGTGATTTCTTTTTTTCCTTGAACAAGAGCAGAAACGTTCTAAAGAAGAGGAGCATCAAGTTTAAGATATGATTTTTACAATGCCTTAGTTTCTTCTGACATTTTATCTTCAATTTATCGTATCTTCTTGTATCGCTTATAGATGGCAAGTGCTCTAATTTTCTCGGGAAGAGGTAGTTCTTGAATGGCCTTTTCCATATCCTTAAGGGAAACTTAACCTTGTTTCTAAATTATGTAAGAGTTACCAAAAAGTCGAACATCAACAATGATAGAGTATATATTATATGAGCAATATTATAAGACAAGCGGATTTAATCAACAATTAAACTATTTGAGAATTTATAATTATAACAATAATATTATATCTAAAAAAAGTAATAAGATAAATAAAGGAAAATTGCGGGTGAATCAATGAGTGAGTTGGTCTAATTAGTTTCCATGTGAGATAATTAACAATAGAAAAGGTGAAAAAAATTAGATTACGTGCTAAGTTTCTACCTTTGATGAGATTTTCTCAAGATGTTAATATACTTATATTATTTAGATTAATTTTCTAAGTTTTAATATTTATACTAATATTTATATATATATTTATAACCATCAATGGGTGTCTACAAATATCTGTAAGAACTTTGGCGTAAAAAGCAAAGTGATATTATGACTTTCCTCATGAGAGTCAGAACTTGGGAATACAGACAACTTCCAGTTATCACTAGAGTTAACCACCCCACTAGACCTGATAAAGCTAGAAAACTTGGATACAAAGCCAAAGAAGGATTTGTTGTCTACAGAGTTAGAGTCAGAAGAGGAGGTAGAAAGAGACCAGTGCACAGAGGTATCGTTTGCGGAAAGCCCGCCTCAGTCGGTATCAACCAACTTAAACCAACAAGAAATCTTAGATCTAAAGCCTAAGAAAGAGTTGGTACAGCTCTTGGTGGATTAAGAGTCCTCAACAGTTATTGGATCGCACAAGATGGTGTCTACAAATATTACGAAGTCATCTTGGTTGACCCAGGACACAACGCTATCAGAAACGACCCAAGAATCAACTGGATCGTCAACCCAACACACAAACATAGATAATTAAGAGGATTAACCTCAGCTGGTAAATCAGGAAGAGGTCTTAGAGTTAAAGGTCATCTTAATGCCAAGACTAGACCATCTAGAAGAGCCAATTACAAGAGAAGAAATCAAGTTAAACTTAGAAGATATAGATGATCTTATTTAAACAATTACATTCTAATATTACTCCTGTCTATTTATATTATCTATGAGTTTAATTTTAATGAAATGAAGCATTATCAGTTAGTTTTTAATATTTAAATATAATGAACTTCAAAAACACCAAAAGATTAAATAAATCGGTATCGCCTCTAGGCTAGAGAAATATCACTCCTGAAGGAAATTCTAAATGTAATTTATCTTTGCTATAGAAAGATACCAATGGGGAAACTACAGGCTAATCTAATATTAATGGACCTTCCTTTAAATAATTTACAGAAAGTCCTGGGGTTAGTTCTTACTACTGTAACAGGCCTAGACCAACCAATCGTGATGACTAACTTGCTTATTGTACTCTCTCATAAATAAATCTCGAACTAGATAATAATAGTAATTGTCCACTTATGTAGTGAATGAAATTATATTTTTGCTTGGCAGGCGTAAGGGTTTAACATAAATGAAAAGAAGAAAAATTAAATAATAAATGGAGTAAAGACTTAATCAAGCGAGGAAAGTCAATTTTAATAATTTTTAATTTGTAGATGATTAAGAGTTTAAGAAAATTATTAACTTTTGTCCTAATCCTCAAGTTGCTGTCAGGATATTGGGTAAAGTTATGTCACTTTTGCCTGAACTAAGAGGGCCTAAAACTGATTAATAAGAAAAATCATAATCATTTTGGGGGAAAAATAGACAGCTATAAAATTAGATAGATTCTATGCTCTAAAAAATGAAGTCGATCGACAAGAATGTACTAATTTAACTAATTTAGTTATAAAAATAAAATCACGATGTGAATTAAATCTGCAAAAATTTAGATAATATCTAAGATAGTCTCAAATTGATCGCAAGTGCTAAAAATGAAGATCATTTAGAGAAAGTATAACCCTTATTCAAATCAAAAAAGAAAAGCTATGATGCATTGAATGGAAAAGTTAAATAAAGATAAAGAATTAAAGATGTGAAAGTTTAATACATTAAAAGAATTAAAGATGCACTTGGTCATCTTAAGTTAATTAGATAAAATAGACTTCATTAAATTACAAAATTCTTTGGGCTCTAGAATGTATGGGATATTTAGAAATACAATTTTAAATAAGCTGGCGATTTTAGTCTAGGCTTCGAATAGCTTTTAAAACTCAGAGAGAAAGAAGGATATTTGTAATTATCAGAGAGAGAAGTTATTCAAGAACTTGACTCATTGGCAAGTGAGCAAGAAGCAATATATAACTAGTTATTAAGAAAACAATCAGATGAAGCTAAAGCATATCATGATTATACTAAAGTTATGAATCAAAAAATAAAGTTTACTTCAATTCTGACTGTATTTGGAGATGAAAAAAGCCATAATCAAATCTTATCCCTTAACCCTACAGAAATTTCCAAGAAATTTAAATAATATAAAAGCTTTTTGAAACGTTTTATGTAAGAAGATTCTCTCATTAAGCAAGGTTTGATAAAAACAAATGAAACATCTCAAACATTTGCTACAGTTCTGAAGTATATACGTTATAATTTAGAGCAATAGAAAATTAAAAAGAGCGTCGACATTAATTATTAAGTCTGTTATAGAATTGCATCAGAAAAAGAGGAGATTATGAGCACAAAAAATAAGATTATCGAAATTTAATGATCCAAATCACTAAAAATTAACAGTAACAAACCCAATTTGAAGAATAACTTGAATTAATTCTTTCAGACGGAGATATTGAAAGTTATAAAAAAATTGGTGCTTCCATTTCGAAGTGTGAGTCATAAAAAATTAGATTATCGAATTTAAAATAAAAAATATAAAGAGATTTGGAAGTAATGGACAGGGATGTTGTGGGAATGGCCAACAGAATTCAGATAGAATATTAAGATATACTTTCAGAAATAGTATCAGCTGACTATTAGTACTCTCTCAAAAACAGTGATGATGTTAAAAAACTTCGTAACCATTTGAGAAAGATGTACAAGAGGCTGGGAATATTGAATGAAAACTGAATTTATTTTTGCGTTAATTTAATATCAAATCAACCAAAATAATCATTTTTTTATGATATAATATTAGATATTTTAATTTATTATCCAGATTTGCTTGAGGAAATAATGTCTCTTTTCATCTATACATTATATCTTAATAAATAAAATAAATAAATATTTATATCCAAAAATATCTAAAAATCTTAAGAAGAATGATTGAAGTAAAAAAAGAAGAATAAGATAAAAAAATTAATGTGGAATAGTTGTACCGAATTATTTAAGATGGTTCAAATAAAATTAAGGGCAACATTCACTAAGCAACAATTGTGAT
>ERZ724508.1954-NODE-1954-length-11349-cov-5.835665_pt1 | contig 11349 bp, 12 predicted proteins | sample MGYA00376041_ERZ724508 | MGnify/ENA primary metagenome ERZ724508 (study PRJEB28724, sample SAMN07190887) | wastewater metagenome | isolation source: effluent of sewage treatment plant in Hong Hong | place: USA: Christiansburg, Virginia | collected 2016-03-01 ... | reverse complement strand
ATGCAGCAATACGAAGATTTTTTACGCCATGTGAATGAAAATGGCACATTCAAAGCCGACCGCACGGGAACGGGAACGAAAAGTGTTTTTGGTTATCAAATGCGGTTTGATTTGAACCAAGGTTTCCCATTGGTGACGACCAAAAAAGTGCATTTGCGCAGTATTATTCAAGAATTACTCTGGTTTTTAACGGGTAGCAGCAATAATAACTGGCTCAAAGAACGTGGCGTGACGATTTGGGATGAATGGGCGAATCCTGAAACGGGTGATTTAGGCCCTGTTTATGGCGTGCAATGGCGCTCATGGCCTGCGCCTGATGGTCGGCATATCGACCAAATCAGCGATATTATGCAAACGCTCAAAACCAATCCCGATTCGCGCCGCATGGTGGTAAGCGCGTGGAATGTGGCGGATTTGGATAAAATGGCGTTAATGCCCTGCCATGCGTTATTTCAATTTTATGTAGCCAATGGAAAATTAAGCTGCCAGCTTTACCAACGCAGTGCCGATATTTTTCTGGGTGTTCCCTTTAATATCGCCAGTTATGCGCTTTTAACGCATATCGTAGCGCAGCAATGCGATTTAGAAGTAGGTGATTTTATTTGGACGGGTGGTGATTGCCATATTTATAGCAACCACGCCGAACAAGTCGCGCTCCAACTTAGCCGCACACCATTTAATTATCCCACCCTGCATATTAAACGCCGCCCTGCAAGTATTTTTGATTACCAATACGAAGATTTTGAAGTGCGCGGTTACGAATGCCATCCGGCTATTAAAGCGCCAGTGGCGGTTTAGTTTATTTCATAAGATTATTTGTGATTACCCGCAAACAACTCTGGGCATTGGTGGCACTCACGCTGATGTGGGGCGTAAATTGGCCGATGATGAAATACAGCCTGCGCGAGATGTCGCCGCTGTACTTTCGCGCCTTCACCATGACCATCGGCGGGCTGTGGCTCTTCGTTTTCTACTACACCAAGGGCGTGCGCATGATGCCGCGCGGGGCGGAATGGGGCAGCATCGTCAAATTGGGCATCCCCAACGTACTGGGCTGGCATACCGCCGCGATTTTGGGTGTGAAAGAATTGGCATCCGGTCGCGCGGCGATTTTGGGCTTTACGATGCCGATTTGGACGGTGCTAATTAGCACGCTCTTTCTGGGTGAGAAGCTTACCAGCCGTGTTTTAGTAGCTATGATTTCCGTAGCAATTGCCATTGGTTTATTGCTTTCGCACGAATTGGTTGCGCTATCGGGTCGCCCAATGGGAATCGTGTGGATGGAACTCGCCGCCATCTCGTGGGCGATTGGCACGATTTTGATGCGCCGCACCACCGCCACCTTGCCGATGGAGGCGCTCACGGTGTGGATGTTGCTGCTCGCCAGCGTGTGTTTGTGGGGCATGGCGTTTGCGCTGGAGCCGCTTCCGCGCTGGGATTTTTCGATCCCGCTATGGGGCAGTTTGCTCTATGGTATTTTTATCAATTACGGCTTTGCGCAAATCATTTGGTTCGGCATGGCGCGGCAACTGCCGCCCGCCACCAGTGCCATGAGCGTGATGGCGATTCCGCTGGTCGGCACGCTTTCGGCGACCCTGATTGTGGGCGAAATGCCGCATTGGGAAGATTATGTCGCCATGCTGTGCGTGATGGTTGCGATTGCCGCCGTTTTGCTCCCTTCCAACCCATCCAAAAATGAACATTAACCTGATTTTTGCCCGCGCCCAAAATGGTGTTATCGGCAATCACAACGCGCTACCGTGGCATTTGCCGGAAGATATGGCGCATTTCAAACGCCTCACAACGGGTTGTCCGGTCATCATGGGGCGCAAAACGTGGGATTCGTTGCCGCCGCGTTTTCGCCCGCTGCCGCATCGCACGAATATCGTTTTAACGCAGCAAGAAAATTGGAACGAAAATGGCGTGCAACGCTTATCCAGCTTGCAGGAAGCGCTACAATTTTGTGAGCAATTAAAATCCACCCAACCGCATCAACCGATATGGGTGATTGGTGGCGCAGCGATTTACGATCAATTTTTGCCCCATGCGTACCGCGCGTATGTGACAGAAATCCACCAAAATTTTGAAGGCGATGCTTTTGCGCCACAATTTGGCACGGAATGGCTTGAAAGCGCCCGCGAAGACCATACTTCGGTGAATGGATTGGCTTTTAGCTTTGTAACTTACCAAAAAGGAAATTGATATGTCAGGACACGGATTTCACGTACACGGCCCCCACGACCACGAATTGGAACACGCCCAAAAAGGCGGACACGGGCATGGCGGTGACGATACCAACAAAATTGCGATGTTTACCGCCATCATCGCCACCGTAGGCGCGATTTTTGGTCACATGGGCGGTGTCACGCAGGCGAATGCGGGTATCTACAAAAACAATGCGGCGATTAAAAAAACCGAAGCATCGAACCAATGGAATTATTTTCAAGCGAAAAGCACCAAGCAATCGTTAGCCGAGGTGTCGCGCGATTTGACGAACGACAAAGACGAAAAAGCCAAGTACCAAGCCAAAATTGATCGCTACGAAAAAGAAAAAGCCGAAGTCAAAGTCGGAGCCGAAAAGCTAGAGGCCGATGCCACCACATGGGATAAGAAAAGCGATGAACAAATGCACCTGCACCACCGCTGGGCCGAAGCGACTACCGTGCTGCAAGTTTCCATCGCGCTCGCCGCCGTCGCCTTGTTGACCAAAAAACGCTGGCTGGAATGGGTGATGTTCGGTGCCGGCGGCATTGGGCTCGTCGTGGGTGGGATGGCGATGTTGCATATTTGATTTTTTCGGATTAAATATGACTACCGCTTCTATCCGCCGAATCGCCATTTGTACCGGAGGCGGTGACGCGCCCGGGTTGAATGCGGTGATTCGCTCTGTTGTTATTGCAGCGATTAACCGAGGCTGGGAATGCTACGGTATCCGCGATGGATTCAATGGCATTTTGTTCCCCGAACGCTATGTAGAAGGCGGTGTCATCCGCCTCACGCGCGAGAAAGTGCGCGGCATTGGGCATCTGGGCGGCACGATGCTGGGTACGACCAACAAGGGTAATCCGCTGCATTTTCCTACCCATATGCCCGATGGCAGCGTGCGTGAAATCGACCGTTCCGGCGAGATTTTGGAATACTTCGCCAAAAAAGAGTTGGACGCGCTGGTTTCTGTAGGCGGTGATGGTTCGCTCACCATCGCCCACGCCCTGCATCAAAAGGGTCTGCGCGTGGTGGGTGTGCCGAAAACCATCGACAACGATTTGGATAAAACCATCAGCACTTTTGGTTTTGATACCGCCGTCACCTTTGCCACCGAATGTTTGGATCGCCTTCACAGCACCGCCGAAAGCCATCAGCGTGTGATGGTAGTTGAGGTCATGGGGCGCTATGCGGGTTGGATTGCGCTGCACAGCGGCATCGCAGGCAATGCCCACGCTGTTTTGATGCCGGAAATTCCGTTCGATTTGGAACAAGTCGCCAACCACATCCACGCACGGGATGCGGCGGGGCATTTGTATTCCATCGTGGTAGCGGCGGAAGGCGCTGCACCGCGCGATGGGCATACCGAATTGCAAGCTCCAGCGGAAGTGGGTCATGCCGAGCGCTTGGGCGGTATCGGCGAACGTGTCGCCAAAGCCTTGCAACAACGCACGGGCAAAGATGTGCGCGTGGTGGTACTAGGGCATTTGCTGCGCGGTGGCAGTCCCACAGCGTTCGACCGCCTGTCCGCCATGCGCTTTGGTGCGGCGGCGGTGCGCGGTTTGGAACAAGGGCATTCGGGCGTGATGGTATCGCTCGCCTTCCCGAATGTTCAATACATCCCCTTGGCTGAGGTAGCAGGGCGCATGAAAGCCGTTCCCCTTGACGGCGACACCCTGCAAACCGCCCGTGATTTGGGGATTTGTTTGGGGGATTAACGCTTCAGCTTTAATTAAGGCTTCAAAGCATTCTGCAAAATAGTGGTGACGACATCGCGCGTATAGGTTGGGGCGATGCCAAACCACTTGGCGTTGCCCAAAACATTGTCGATGGTGGCGGGTAAATCGGCTTCGGTGATGCCCAGTTGCGATAGACGTGTGGGCGTGCCGATTGCATCAAACCACTGTTCCAACGCTGCGATACCTTGTTCAGCGGTATCGACACGGAAAATAGTACGGGCAAACCGCTGGAACTGCGCAGGGTTGCGGCTGTGATACCACTTCATCCACGCCGGAATAATGACCGATAGCCCCGCACCGTGTGGCACGTTGAAAAGCGCCGATAGCGAATGCTCCATCATGTGGTTCGGGAAACTCATTCCTCCCGTTCCGGCGGTGAGTAAACCATTCAGCGCTTGGGTTGATGCCCATGCAAAATCGGCGCGGGCATGGTAATCGGCGGGGTTTTTCAGCAAAATCTCGGTTGATTCAATCACCGTATTGATAACCGCCTCCACCATACGCGATTGGAATGTGGGCTGTTCGGTCGCGGTGAAATAGCCTTCAATGCAATGCGCGATGATGTCAGCGGCAGAGTACACCAAATAATCGCGCGACACGGTTTGCATGAGTGCCGGATTCACAATCGACACTTTCGGGAAGGTGTGAACCGAGCTGATAGCAAACTTTTCCTTGCTAATCTCATTGGTCACCACCGCGCCGCTGTTCATTTCGCTGCCCGTAGCGGCAAGGGTCAAAATGGAAAAAATCGGTAACGCGGCTTCAATGCTGGCTTTGCGGATAAACAAATCCCACACATCCCCCTGATATACCACGCCCGCAGCAATGGCCTTGGAACTATCCAACACCGAACCGCCGCCCACGCTCACAATCGCATCCACCTGATGGGCGCGTGCCAGTGCAATCCCTTCGCGCACTTTAGAGAGTAGGGGGTTGCTCACAATCCCACTGCATTCCGCCAAGATGATGCCGTTTGCGTGCAGGCTTTCGCTCACTGTGGCAAATAATCCATCGCGTTTAATACGGTCACTGCCATAGCACAGCAACACCTTTTTGATGCCATGCTTTGCCAAAATTGAGCCAATCAACTGCTCTTTGTCCGTGCCAAATTCGATTTGGGTGGGGTTGAAGAAAGTAAAGTTTTTCATGAAAATTCTCTTATAAAGGCCAAGTCGAACCGTGTTCAGGAACCATCGCCCGCCAGCCCAAATCACGTTGAATGCCACAACGCAGGGCATCAGCGGCCGGAAGGTCGCCATGCACCACATACACTTGATCGGGGGCTTTGGGCATGTGGCGTAACCAGTTCAAAATTTGGTGCTGGTCAGCGTGGGCAGAGGCGGATTGCAGTTGAACGATTTCCGCATTTACCATCACATCCCGCCCGTGAATACGCACGGTTCGCGCCCCTTCCGCCAATGTTGCGCCGCGCGTACCGGGGGCTTGGTAGCCTGTCAAAATAATCATATTTTGGTGTTTGCCCGCATGGTGGGCGATATGGTGCAGCACACGCCCGCCCGTTGCCATGCCGCTCGCCGACAAAATCACCATCGGTCCGTGGCGGGCAGCCAGTGCTTTGGAATCGTCCATGCTATTCACCATCGTCGCGGCGTGTGCCATCGCGTGGGTTTGGTGCGTATTCAGGCGGTGTTCACCCTTGTGCGTTTCAAACAAATGCGTGGTGTGTACCGCCATCGGGCTATCCAGAAAAATCGGCAAGGCGTGGGGGATTTTGCCAGCGGCTTTAAGTTCCGCAATCGCCAGCAACACCGCCTGCGCACGTCCGACCGCAAACACGGGCATCACCGCTATGCCACCACGGTGGGCGAGTCGCTGCAAAATGGGTTCTAACTCGTTTTGCAGATTGTCGGGCGGGTGTCGGCGATTGCCGTAGGTGGATTCGATCAACACCGTATCGGCAAAAGGAGGCGGGGCAGGAGGCTGCATCAAGGTATCGTCGGGTCGCCCCAAATCACCCGAAAATAAAATACGCCGACCCGCCACTTCCAGCAAAATGGAACTCGCCCCCAAAATATGGCCAGCATCCTGAAACGTGGCTTTCCAACCCGGAATGGGCTGGCACACCTTGCCCATTTCCACCGCTTTGATGTGGGGGAGGCAATTCAACGCATCCTGACTGGTGTACAGCGGCAAGGCGGTTTCGTGTTTGGACGAGCGGTGGCGGTTGCGAAACAGTGCATCTTCTTCCTGAATATGCCCACTATCCGGCAACAAAATTTTGCACAAGGCCTGCGTGCCAGAGCTGGCGTAAACCTTGCCATGAAAACCTTCCTTCACCAGCAAGGGAAGGTAGCCGCTGTGGTCAAGGTGGGCATGGGTGAGCAAAATAGCCTGCACCTTATTCGGCGCAATGGGCAAGGGTGTCCAGTTGCGCAAACGCAGTTGCTTGAAGCCTTGAAACAGACCGCAGTCCACCAACAGACTTTCATCGCCATGCCGAACCAGGTATTTGGAACCGGTCACCGTACCGGCTCCACCTAAAAACGTAATACTGACACCCATTGCAGTCTCCTTCTGTGTTTTTTCTATACAAGCAATAAAAACGCCGCTAGGCTTCTTTATAAACCTAGCGGCGCATGTTCTACCACCTTAAACCAAACCTTGTTCAACTGCTTTGCGTAAAAGTGCATGAACACGGGTTTGCCATCCTTTTCCACTTTCCCGCAACCGTTCCAACACATCTGGGTCCACACGCAAAGACAATGTAGGTCGCCTTGTGGTCTTTGGACGGGTACGCCGTTGAAGATCAGCTTGAATACCTGCTTGCATCTCCTCATGTGTGGCAGGGCGATCATCTTCATCCACACCATCCCACACAAAGTAACCACCAACCGGTGGTTTTTTCATTGCATCCAAAATTTCTTCACGTTCTGTGCGTGGGGTTTGCAAGCCATTCATAATAAAACTCCGATTCTTTTTCACTCGCAGGGCGATAACTTATGATGCGCACTGCATTATCCCTTTTAGTATGCACCACCGTCAGCACACGCAACACGCCCATAACGTAGGCAAATGATTGGGTACGCAATTCACCATTCCGTTGCACCGGAATATCTAACCTGTAACGGGCATCTAAAACTTCCATCGCATCAGAAAAATCCAATCTATGTTTTTTCAAGTTTGATGCGTGTTTTTTTGGGTCGAATTGAAATTCGATTTTGTCCATTTTCTTGACTTTCAAATAGAGATGTATGTAATTTTGTAAAATCAACATACGGGTGTTGAAAAGGGTTTTCAAATTATCTTGAAAAGATACCCAACCCTTTAGCAGGGTATCTTTTTTTATTAACCAGTCAAATCAACTAAAGAATTTCTTCAGCCGATCCGTCCAGCTATCGCCGTTGGGCGAATGTTTATTACCACCTTTTTGGAATGATTCATCCAGCTCTTTGAGCAAGCGTTTTTGGTGCTCGGTGAGTTTAACGGGCGTTTCCACGGTGATATGGCAATACAAATCGCCCGGGTAACTGCCGCGCACGCCTTTGATACCCTTGCCACGCAGACGGAATTTTTTGCCCGTTTGCGTGCCTTCAGGAATGTCGATAGAGGCCTTGCCTTCCAACGTCGGCACATCAATTTCGCCACCCAACGCAGCGGTCACCATGCTGATGGGAACGGAGCAGTGCAAGTCATCGCCATCGCGCTCAAAAATATCGTGCTTTTTGAGGCGGATTTCGATGTACAAATCCCCCGGCGGGCCGCCATTGGTTCCGGGTTCACCGTTTCCGGTGCTGCGAATCCGCATACCATCGTCGATGCCCGCAGGGATTTTGACTTCCAGCGTTTTTTGCTTTTTCACCTTGCCTTGCCCGTGGCAAGTGGTGCAGGGTTCGGGAATGATTTTTCCTGTACCGCGACAAGTAGGGCAGGTTTGCTGCACGCTAAAGAAGCCTTGGCGCATTTGCACCGCACCCACGCCGCCGCAGGTTCCGCAGGTTTTGGCTTGCGTTCCGGGTTTCGCTCCGGTTCCGCCGCAGGTGTCGCAGTTATCCCAGCTTGGAATGCGGATTTGTGCATCCTTGCCGGTGGCGGCTTCTTCCAGCGTGATTTCCATGGCGTAGCTTAAATCGCTACCCCGATAGACTTGCCGACCACCCCCGCGCCCGCCGCGTTGTTGCCCGAACATATCGCCGAAAATATCGCCAAAGGCTTCGGCAAAACCACCAAAACCATCGGGGCCTGCACCGCCGCGCATATTCGGATCAACACCCGCAAACCCGTGCTGATCGTAGGCAGCGCGTTTTTGCGGGTCGGATAACATCTCATAGGCTTCTTTGGCTTCCTTGAATTTCTCCTCGGCAGCCTTGTTCGCATCACCCTGATTGCGGTCGGGGTGGTACTTCATCGCTAATTTGCGATAAGCCTTTTTGATGTCGTCGTCCGAGGCGTTTTTAGGAACGCCCAGAACTTCATAAAAGTCACGTTTTGACATTGTGTGAAGTAAGCCTTATCAGCTTGATTAGCCTTTTTTGACTTCTTTAACTTCAGCATCGACCACATTGTCATCGGCGGGTTTAGCCGATGCGCCGCCACCTGCTGCACCTGCGCCACCCGCTTGGGCGGCTCCGGCTGCTGCTTCTTTGGCCTGCATATCCGCGTACATTTTTTCACCCAGTTTTTGGCTGGCGGTCATCAAAGCGGTATTTTTGGTTTCAATCGCTTCTTTGTCGTCGCCTTTGATAGCGGTTTCCAAATCTTGGATGGCGGCTTCAATCGCGGCTTTTTCAGCGGCTTCGAGCTTGTCACCGTACTCGGTCAGGCTTTTCTTCACGCTGTGGATGCTGGCATCGGCTTGGTTTTTGGATTGAACCAGTTCGACCTTTTTCTTGTCGTCCGCTGCGTTCAATTCCGCATCTTTCACCATTTGCTGAATCTCGGCTTCCGACAAACCTGTGTTCGCTTTGATGGTGATCTTGTTTTCTTTGCCCGTGCCTTTGTCTTTCGCGCCCACATGCAAAATGCCGTTGGCATCAATGTCGAAGGACACTTCGATTTGTGGAGTGCCGCGTGGTGCGGGTGGAATGCCTTCCAAATTGAACTCGCCCAGCAGTTTGTTGCCCGCAGCCAATTCACGCTCGCCTTGGAACACTTTAATCGTTACGGCGGGTTGGTTGTCATCCGCTGTCGAGAAGGTTTGTGCAAACTTGGTGGGGATGGTGGTATTTTTGGTAATCATTTTGGTCATGACACCGCCCATAGTCTCGATACCCAAGGACAAGGGAGTCACGTCCAACAACAACACATCTTTACGGTCACCCGACAAAACCTGACCTTGAATCGCAGCACCTACGGCAACGGCTTCATCGGGGTTTACGTCTTTACGGGGTTCTTTGCCGAAGAGTTCTTTGACCTTTTCTTGCACTTTGGGCATACGGGTCATACCGCCAACCAAAATCACGTCATGAATTTGGGATGCGCTCACGCCCGCATCTTTCATAGCGATACGGCAAGGGGCAATCGTGCGTTCAATCAACTCTTCCACCAAACTTTCCAATTTCGCACGGGTGAGTTTGATATTCAAATGTTTAGGGCCTGTGGCATCGGCGGTGATGTAAGGCAAATTCACATCGGTTTGCGAGCTGCTGGAAAGTTCGATTTTTGCCTTTTCCGCCGCTTCTTTCAGGCGTTGCAATGCCAGAACGTCTTGTTTCAGATTAACGCCAGATTCTTTCTTGAATTCGTCGATGATGAAATCAATCACGCGCTGGTCAAAATCTTCACCGCCCAAGAAGGTGTCGCCGTTGGTGGACAACACTTCAAATTGTTTTTCGCCATCCACATCCGCGATTTCGATGATGGAAATATCGAATGTACCGCCGCCCAAATCGTACACGGCAATTTTGCGGTCGCCTTTTTCGTTTTTATCCAAACCAAACGCCAGAGCTGCGGCTGTGGGTTCGTTGATGATGCGTTTTACATCCAAGCCCGCGATACGACCTGCGTCTTTGGTCGCTTGGCGTTGGGCATCGTTAAAGTACGCAGGAACGGTAATCACCGCTTCGGTCACTTCTTCGCCCAAATAATCTTCGGCGGTTTTTTTCATTTTGCGCAGAATATCGGCGCTGACTTGTTGGGGCGCGAGGCGATTGCCACGCACTTCCACCCACGCATCGCCGTTATCCGCAGCCGCGATTTTGTAGGGCATCAAGTCGATGTCTTTTTGCACTTCTTTTTCGGTGAATTTACGACCAATCAAGCGCTTCACCGCGTAGAGCGTGTTTTTAGGATTCGTTACCGATTGGCGTTTGGCGGATGCACCCACCAACACTTCACCGTCTTCTTGGTACGCGATGATGGAGGGCGTGGTGCGTGCGCCTTCGGCATTTTCAATAACCTTGGGGGTGTTGCCTTCCATGATGGCAACGCAGCTATTTGTTGTACCCAAGTCAATACCAATAATTCTTCCCATGATCTACTCCTAATCCTAATACTTCAAAAAATTCAAAAAATTCAAAAAATTGAATCCATTACTTCGGTGCGGAAACCATCACCAAAGCGGGGCGCAATACGCGGTCGGCAATCAAATAACCCTTTTGCAACACGGTGACGATGGTGTTGGGTTCTTGTTCGCTTGGCACGACGCTGATCGCTTGGTGCTGATGCGGATCAAATTTTGCGCCCGCAGCGGGGGCAATGGCGATTACTTTGTTGCGCTCCAACGCGGCAATCAGTTGGCGCAGCGTGGCTTGCGCGCCTTCCTGAATTTGCTCGGAGGTGGCGTTGGCAATGGCTAATCCGGCTTCCAAACTATCGGCAACGGGTAGCAGGCTTTCGGCAAATGCTTCGACCGCGAATTTACGGGCTTTGGCAATTTCTTCATCAGCACGGCGGCGGGCGTTGGCGGCATCGGCATTCGCACGCAAAAACTGATCGGCTAAATCGACATTTTTGGCTTGCAAAGCACCTAATTCGTTTTGCAGTTGCGCAATGCTGTCTTCCAACGTTGCGGGTTCAACCGCTTCGGTTGCGGGTGGGGTGGTGGATGTTGTTGTTTCAGTCATGCCATGAAAAATAGGGCTGTATCGCCCTATTTCAAGAGAGTTCAAAAAAGTTTTGAAAAAAATTTACTTAACCATTCATCCAGAATTTCAAGAATTACTTGATCTCTAGCAATTCCACATCGAACTTCAGGGTTGCGTTGGGGGGAATCACGCCACCCGCACCGCGTGCGCCATAGCCCAAAGCAGCGGGAATGATCAAGGTGCGTGCGCCGCCCACTTTCATCCCAGCAACGCCTTCATCCCAACCGCGAATCACCATGCCGGCACCGAGGTGGAAGGCAAACGGATCATTACGGACTTTACTGGAATCAAATTTTGCGCCCTGCACACCACTGGCTGTTGTTCGCATGGTTTCCCTCTATTGAATGTTGCGGATATTGTAAGTT
>ERZ724508.1951-NODE-1951-length-11369-cov-4.326145_pt1 | contig 11369 bp, 3 predicted proteins | sample MGYA00376041_ERZ724508 | MGnify/ENA primary metagenome ERZ724508 (study PRJEB28724, sample SAMN07190887) | wastewater metagenome | isolation source: effluent of sewage treatment plant in Hong Hong | place: USA: Christiansburg, Virginia | collected 2016-03-01 ... | reverse complement strand
TATAAATATTATATTTATTAGATAAAAACTAAGCATAAAAAGATAACAATGATAAAGAAAGAATTTAATAAAAATTAAAATTTATTACACATTAATTTATTAATGATATGAGGGTCAAGATTAATAAAATAAATATTCAGGCATTATAAGAAATAATGAGTTATGAATAGACTCACAACTAGGAAAATAGAGAAAAAAAATGATTGAGACAATGTTATCCATAGCATTTTGTCCAGGGTATGTGCCTTTATGAAGGAAGTTAACAAAAATGAAATGCCTAAATAAAAATGTGAGATATTTTTTCTACTTCTTATATTATGAAGGTAGTTTATTGAATTAATAAAATATTTGAATTATCTAATCATTATTCATTTCTTATGTTAATAATTAATCCATTATAATACAAAAAAAATGCAAGGGGAAAAGGATATCAATAAAGTCATAGACAAATATAGGATATAAAAAATAGTTTAGACCAAGCCTAACAATATCTGTGTAATGAGGGCTATCAATCAAACCACTGGAGAGCACTTCATCATAAAAAAAGCCAATATAGGGAGTAGTGATAAAAATTCCTCACAGTCTCATTAAACGCGAGAATCGAATGCTGAGTCAGGATTACTGTATCATGAGGGTATTCTATCTTTTTATGTAGTGAATTCTATCAAAGATATGAACCTCTCAAGGATAATAAAATGTTTGCAGATGATAAAAACAAAGAGAAGCGTATATATGGTGTACTAGAACTATCCTGAGCTCAATTTGGAGAGATATATTAAAGAAAGAGCTCCTGTGCCTGCATTAAGTATAGACTAAACCTTAGTATAGAAATTAGATTTGCCAAGATAATCTGTTAATTTCTACAATAAATGCATAAGAAAAAATACGTCTATGTAACGTTAATGCCCTCTTCTATCTATGTTATCACAGGATCTAACATAAATCCCAATTCTTATGACCTTAGATTTAGTGGGTTCTAGTATACGCTGAAAAATAAAGAGGCAGATACGAATACTGAAGTTGATGTGAGTTCTTTGGGATAGAGCTCCTTTTTGGCACCTGAGGTTGTTAAAAAGATAGGTGTCTGCTAATAATCAGACATCTACAGCGCGGGAAAGATTTTTTAACTTCTAGGAATAACATCCATAAAGGGAAAAACAGATCATAAACTCGCAAATCAAACCCTCATTGATATGCTGAATGAGAACCCCAAATAAAGAAGCAATTTAAATAAAATATGGTAATGCCTCAAACTAAAATAAAATGAAACTCGTCTCTTTGATCATGCAATCCTGGAATTGCAAGTGAGCACGAATAGAAACAAGTTTGATATCTCAGCTACTAAGTAAAAATCAGCTATAGGCAAAAATCTGTAAAAAAGAAATATCGAAGATGAATAGAGAAGGCTGAGAAAAAGTATGAAAATAAGGACTTTAGTTATTTAACTTCATGATCTAGATAATTTTGCTTTGAAGTAAAAATTTAAGTCCCTCTTTTATATGTTGGTCAAAAAGTCAGTTATAATTAGAGCCAATCTAATACATGAAATAAAGAAAATGGTGAGCATGCATTCAGGTACTCATTACAACCAGCTTAGTAATATAAAATAAATATTGAGTGATTAGCAAAATTCTGCACTAAATTTATTAGCAAAAGTTTAGTAAGCATTAAAATTATAGAAACATTCACACTCTCACATCTCCACTGAACTAGAAAATAGAAACGAGATAAACTAACAGTTCATTTAATAGTTAATTAGTGAATTTGTGAATAAGAAAAAGAAGTAAATCAAGCCATTCCATTCAATTCTAGATGAAAAGGAAAGATCTAAATTGATTTATCTCTGCGGATTGAGTGAAAAGTTAGTCTATGGCTCATTTGAGAAGTTTTTCGATTAAGTTGTTGATGATTCTGAAACCGAACTCACAAAACAAAAGTATTTTGTCTATCTGAAAGCCGCGTCCACGAAAGAAATAATCGATCGGCTGTAGAAAATATTAAAAGATAAGACAAAAAATAAATGATTTGATTTTTGCTTTTCATATTTATACAATTATAATTTGAAATGAAGTTAAAATTTAAAATTAATTTTTGAATAATACGTTATGAGCTTTGATTAAGTTAATACATCGGTGAGAGGTCGCCAACAGTTAACAAGTACCCAAAAGAAAGAAATACTATGGAATATTATCGAACCTGGTGATCCCTACGATATAAAGAAGTAAAATAAGATAAATATTCAGATCCATGATAGCGAAGTTACCTGGAGATCGTCATAACTTCATGGGAGATCATATATAGCTCGTATGTCTCATGCAGGCAGCTTAGATCGAAAGATTATGCTAATATTTGGAATAGTACAAGCTTAGGTACATATATCACAAATCAGATATCGATAAATATAGCGGAGAGAGCTTGATAGGCATTCTTATGAAGTTCAAATTAAAGAGCTAACACAGCAGCTCATGGATTAGAGTTTTCATAAGACATAAAATCTTAAACTTCGCGATTTTTTGAAAAAACAAACAGTACACATTTACTAATCAAGGCTGAGCTCTAGTAGCTTCGTAAAAAATCTTCAACAGATGATGGAATGGGTAAAAAGTATGAAGGAGCTCTCAAGCAAATTGAAATCCTTTTCCAATAAAATTCTTCACTCAAAATATAGAAATCCAATATGTCATTAGAAATGCAGCAATTAATTGCAAGACTAACAGCATTATAATCAGCAAAACAACGCGAGATAGATGATCTCCGCTATACCCTTACAACCCAAACAAATGCTAGCTATGAGCGTGAGAAACAATAATTAGTGTTCAAGTACCAGACATAATTAAACCGACTAGAATTCGAGATAAAGAGAATAAAGGATATCAATGATGCAAAGAATAGATAAATTTAGGAACTACAAAATCGAAATCGAAGGATACAGACTCAGTTGGATTAGCAAATTGGTCGTACTTCTCATTTCTCGAACTTAGAAAATAATTTACATGAATACGAGAAGAAGTTTGGGATATTATCCAATTAAATTTAAAGATTAAACTTTGTCCTTCGAAATAAGGCCCATGAATGTGACGAATTAACTGCCAAAACCCGTCAAGCAGATGATCAACTTCAACGCAAAAATCTGGAATTGGGAGAAAATAATTAAAAGATCAGAAGATATGAAATAAAAATAAACTAATCAACAACAATAATCAATGAGCTCAATGTCAAGATAAGACAATTAGGTTAAAATGAAATTACATCAAAAAGATATGAACAAAAAATAGAGCAGCTGAGCTTAGAAATAGAAAGGTTAAATAGTGTATTGAAAAAGAAAATTACCTAGATGGGATAGTATCAAGGAAAACTCAGTGATATGGAATATTAATTGAAAAAAATTGATATGGTTAAGAAAGAAAACTAATAACTCAAGAGATTTGTAAATTAAAATTCGGATTTAAGAAGAAGACTTGCTTAATTCTAAAATAAAATGCCTTTATTATCTCATTAGATCGAGAGGTTGAATAACAGTCTTCGAATTAAGTCATAATAATGTGGAAATTGGGAAATTAAGAGTAAAAACTATGAAAGATAAATTGATGGGTATAGAATCAAGGTCGAAGGATATTAAAGATAAATATCAAGCAGTTGGAAATCCAAACTCTCTATAGTTTAGCAGCAAAACTCAGCATATCAGAGAGACAACGAAGAACTAAGACGTAGACTACAAGACTTATCATAAATGAATAGAAGACTCACATAATATGAGAATAGGATAGCGCTTTTAAGTCAAGAGGTCGAAAGATTAAACGAAATAAACAAATCAATTAGAAGCTAAAATGAGTAACTAAGAAAAAAAATATTAGAAAGTGGAGATTTAAGTCGTAAAAATAATGAGTATTAATATAAAATCACATCTCTTGTCTCAGAAATACAACAGATAACATAATCATCCAGATTAAAAATAACAGATTACGAGAATAGAATTCGGGAGTATTCTTTGGAGATTGAAAGATTGAATGGAAAACTAAAATCAACTGTTCAAGAAAGTTAGAACTTGAAGAGATCCATGAATGACACATAGTTCAGATTTTCACAATAATTCCAAACAAAAATATCTGCTTACGAGCTGAAAATTAGGCAATACAGTACATAAAATGAAGCAGCTAATCGTAAAAATCAGGAATATGAAAGTAGATTAACACTTTTGAGCCAATAGCTTGAAAGAATAAATGCAAACCTCATGAGAAAATCATAGTAATTTAATAATCTTGAGATGAGATATCGAAATGCTCAACAAGAAATTTAAAATTCAAGAAGAGGTCAAGTTTAATATTAATCTAGAATTGTACAATTATCTCAAGAGTATCAGTCACAAATAAGTCACTCTCAGATCTAAAATGAAGAGTATAGAAGAAGATTAAATTAATTAGGTGATGTTAATAGAAAATTGGCCTAATATTAAAACAGAATTGCATTGACAAGTCAATAATTAGAAAGATTAAATAATCTTTTGAGAAGTAAAGTTTAAGAAAATGGAAATTTGGATAAGAAATTGAAAATTCTTCAGCAATAAAATGAATCCTTTAGAAGAGGAAGCTCTGAAATTTAATATCGAGTTACCCAAATAAACCAGGAGTTCCAAACAAAAATTACGACTTATGAGACCAAAATCTACCAATTTACTCAAGAAAACTAATAGCTTCGTAGAAAATTACAATAATTTGGAGATGTTAATAGAAAAATTGGAGATTATTAAAATAGAATCGTCCTTCTAAGTCAGGAACTCTAACGATTGAATAATTCACTCAGAAATAAAGTTGAAGAAAACAATGCTCTTTAAGGTAGGATCCGAGCCCTACAATTAGAATATGAAAATGTGAGAAGAGGGACCTCAGAGTACTAATTGAGAGTTAACCAAGTGACTCAATAGTACAATACTAAAATCACTCAAATTACACAAGACTTCCAGTCTCGTACTATCGTGTATGAAACAAAAATAAATCAATTCAGCCAAGAAAATGAATAACTTAGACGTAGATTACAATAATTATCCGACGCAAACAGAAAACTAGCTGAATATTAAAATCGTTTTGCTCTTCTGAGTCAATAACTTGAGAGACTGAATGGAAATTTAAGAGCTAAGATGGAATAGAATAGCTCACTAGAGATGAAATTTAGAGCTTTACAAGGATAACATTAAAATATGAGGAGAGGTACATCTTAATATGAGTATAAATTTGGGCAAGTTACTCAGTAATATCAGGTAAAATTAACTCAAATAAATCAATAATTCCAAACAAAAATTACAACCTATGAAACCAAAATATTCCAGTTTACCCAAGAAAATTAATAACTACGACGAAGATTACAGTAGCTAGGTGATGTTAATAGGAAAATATCATAATATGAAAACAGAATCGTACTGCTCAGTCAGTAATTAGAACGACTCAATAATAGTTTAAGAACCAAGGTCGAAGAGAATAATACAATCGAGAGTAGATATCGAGCTCTACAAGCCGAATTTGAAAATTTAAGAAGAAATACTTCAGATTACGATTATAAGATCACTCAAGTTACTCAAGAATTCCAATCACGAATTTCTATCTATGAAACAAAAATTGGTCAATTCACTCAATAAAATGATGAGCTCAGGCGCAAGCTACAAGATTATTCTGATATAAATCGGAAACTTTCATAGTATTAAAATAGAATTGCCCTATTAAGTCAATAATTGGAGAGACTAAATGGAAATTTAAAAGTTAAAGTTGAAGAGTATAATAGTCTATAAATAAAGTTTAGATCATTACAAGGTTAGTATGAAATTGCCCGTCGAGGAACTTCCGAATATGAATACAAGATAAATCAGCTGAATCAGTAATATCTTAATAAGTTTAATAATTATGAAGTCAGGTTAAAGCAGTTAACTCAATAAAATTAAGAATTAAAACGTAGACTCCTCGAACTTGGAGACAGTAGCAGAAAAGTTACATAATACGAGTCTCGACTGGCTCTTTTAAGTCAATAGTTGGAGAGAATAAACTCAAATTTGAGAGTAAAAGCATAATAAAATATGACTTTAGACAGCAGGCTTCGAAATTCATTGGTTGAGTTATAAAATTTCAAAAGGGCTCAAAGTTAATTAGAATCAAGATTTAACAAAGAATACCAATCGAAAGTAACAGTATACGAAACAAAAATAGTAAAAAGCGAACAAGAAACTGAAGAATTGGTAAGAAAAATTAGATAGTTAAGTGAAGTTAACAGAAAAATCCCTGAGTACGAAAATAGAATTATATTGTTAAGCCAAGAACTTTAGAGACTAAACAATAATCTAAGAAACAAAGCTGAATAACTAAATAGTTATTAAAATAGAATTAGAGTCATTCAGCAAGAGAACGAAACTCTAAAAACCAACCAAAGTAGCTTGTAAGTCAGATATAATCAAGAACTAAAATCAAAAATAACTGTATATTAATCAAGACTCAAGCAGGGCGATACATAAATTGATGAACTCAGGAAGAGATTACAAGAGTCATCAAATGTGAATAAAAGGTTAAAATAATACTAAGACAGGATTGGAATGCTGAGCCAATAAATAGAAAGACTTAATGGCAATTTAAGAATTAAAATTGAAGAGAATAATAATTTGTAAGCTATGCTGAGGAATGTTAAACAATAATTAGATTCCTATAGACATGGAAATAATTAATTTTAATATCGCCTCAAGCAGTATTCAGACTCAAATGAGTAAATGAAAAGAAAAATTAAATAATTAATTTAGATTAATAAAAATATCCCTGAATATGAGAATAGGATTATTCTTTTAGGCCAATAACTAGAAAAACTCAACAATAATTTAAGAATTAAAGTCGATGAGCTGAGATCCTTACAACAAGAAAATGAGAATCTACGAAGATCTCAAAGCTAGCTTTAATATAAGATTGCACAAGAGTTCCAAACAAAAATTGTATCATATGAGTCAATCATTCGTAAATTCTAATTTGAAAGTGAAGATATGAAAAGGAGACTACAATAAAATTAAGGAGATCTCACAAGAAAGTTGAATTAATATGGTAATAGAATAGGGTCTTTGACTCAATAAATATAGAGATTGAACTCTGTCCTCAAGGGTAAAGTTGAAGAAAGCATGGCTCAAGATAACAAAATAAGATCTTTAATCCAATAAAACTAATCTTTTAGTAGAAGGGTTGGATCTTAGACATAGTACAAAATTACACAAGTAACACAAGAGTTCCAAACAAAAATTATTAGTTTCGAAACAAAAATAAGACAGTATACTCAATAAAATGATGACCTTAGAAGAAAATTACAAGAACTAAGCGATGTTACTCGTAAAGTTTCAGAATATGAAGCTAGATTGGCAATGATTAGTCAAGAACTTGAAAGAGTTAATGGAAATTTAAGAGCCAAGGTTGAATAAAATAGTATTTTATAAAATAAAATCCGAGCATTACATCAATAATATTAAAATTCAAAAAGAGTTGGAGGATAATTCTAATATAAAGTTACTCAAATTACTCAATAATACCAAATTAAAATAACTCAAATTACTCAAGAATATCAAATAAAAATTACAGGACTTTAATCAAAGACAAGACAACTTGCCCAATAGAACGAAGAACTGAGAAGAAATATTCAGGAATATAGTATGATCAGTAGGAAGGTTGCTGACTATGAAGGTAAAATAGTTATGTTAAGCCAAGAGTTGGACCGAGTCAATGGTAATTTAAGAAATAAAGTTGATGAGAATAGTAATTTATAGATAACGATAAGAAATCTAAGTCAGTAAAATGAAAAACTGAGAAGAATGCAATCAGAGTACTAAATTAAGTTTGGCCAAGAGTATCAAAATCAAGTTGGAAACTTTGAAGCTAGACTCAAGCAGGCTTATCAAGAAAACGAATAATTACGAAGAAGATTACAAGATTTAGGCGATTTGAACAAAAAAATCATATAATATGAGGGTAGAGTCGGGTCATTGACTCAATAAATCTAGAGACTTAATGGAGTACTTCGATCGACTACAGATTAATACGAAAAAAGAGTGAGAATGTTGATTCAATAAAATGATGGATTAAAAAGAGTTACAAACGAATATGAAATCAAGTTTACTCAAATAACACAAGAATATCAAATGAAAATTACTCAATACGAAAAATCAACAAAGACAACTTCTCAAGATAATGAAGAACTCAGATTAAAAGTGAAGTAACTTTCTAATTTAAATCTAAAATTATCTGAATATGAAAATAGAATCGCATTGATGGCCCAATAAATATAAAGATTAAATGGCTTACTAAAAGGAAAAGTTGGAGAAAATTCCTAATACGAAAACAGGTTAAGATCCTACCAGCAATAAATTTAGGGATTAAAAAGAATTACAGTTGAATACGAGTTCAAAATAAATCAATAACATCAAATAGCTGAAGATTTAAGGGTCAGACTTCAAGGAGCAGGAGATGTCAATAGAAAAATATCTGAATATTAAGTTAAGATATCCCTTTTAAGCCAGGAAATTGAGAGACTAAACTCAGTTGTGAGATCAAAATTAGAATAAAACTCGGGATATTAAGTAAAAATAAGAAGTCTTCAAGAATAAATAAATGGGATGAGAAGAGGAAACAGTTAATTTGAGTATAAGGTAACTCAAGTCACTCAAGAGTACCAGTTAAAAATTACTACATATGAGAATAGAATTCAGGTGGCTAGCGCAGAGTTATAAAGACTTAACTCTGCTTTAAGAGTAAGCAAAGATCAAAACAGTTAATATGAAACGAGATTAAATGCGTACGAAGGAAAATTAGTTTTATTGACCAAATAAATATAGAGATTAAACATTGTCCTAAGAAATTCCACTGATGAACTAGATTAATATAGACAAAAGGACTATAAATACTTGCAGGAAATCGAAAGACTTAACAATACTCTGAGACTAAAAGTCTAAGAGTCTTCCCGATATGAGGCCTCTCATAGTGAACTTATCAGTCGCATCAAGGCTTTAGAAGAAAGAAATAATCAAATTATTACTGAATACAATAGCTTGAGAAATACTAACAGTATGCTCAGCTCGGAATACGAAAATTCTAAAAAGCATCTTTTAGAATATGAACAAAGGTAATTTATTTCTAATTCTAGTATCAAGAAGCTGTATGCCTAATTCGAAAGACTTCAATCCATTATGCAAGAACTCAAGAAATAAAATAATAGCCTGAGACTCGAGCTCCGAGAATCTTAAGGTCTTGTTGATAAAGTAAAAGATATTATATTATAGAATCGAGTCCTTAGCTCAGAGATTGATCGTCTAATCAAAATAATAGAAGAACACAAGCAAGAAATATCAGAACTTAGGATCAGATTTGCTGACGAAGCTGCTCTACACAAAAGAATTAACTAGCATATGGCTTTGATGGTCGTGCTCTTCGCTGAAATTGAGTCATTGAGGCAAAGAGTCAGAGATAAAGAAAAATAAGTGGAAGATGTTAGAAGATCGAGCTTGGCACCATTCAAGGTCTGATAATTTTTTATTTTTAATAATGTAATAAATACTACTATGAAATAAATTATATACATATTTAATATTGAAATAATAAAAGAATTCATTCTTGTAAACAGGAAATTACTTCGGCGAGAAATTTTTATGAAAAATCTGAAAGACCCTTCTACCAAAGCATCTTCATGTAAAAAGCATTCTTGCAGATAATATTTTCAGTTTGAAAGGGTGAGGAAATTGTAGGAGAAGTCTATTTCTTGTAAAATAGGATGTAATCATCTTCCCATGACTTTACAACTTCATTCACATCTATTTTCTTTCTCTCTAAAGTCGCTCCTGTCTTAAAATTTATTAGTTAAATAACATTGCCGCTGCTTGTGAAAGGCTAATCAGGTGCAGGCATAAACATAAACATGCCATAACCATGCTGAACATTGATTAGGATAGTTGACAAAAATACTTTCCTGCTCTTATTTGGGAATTAATGCACCTCTCCATGAGTAAAAAGTAAAATTTATGGATAGCTCGAGTTCACAAATATAAGCATTTTATTACTCTAATCATGAGAATCTGTTATCGATCTGATTTATCTCACAATAGAAAATCGAGTAAATGCTTTATTTTCACATACATAATCAACATTTTGAAAATCTTTATCACAGTTGAATGTACTGAATTTAAACACACCATTATCCTCAATTTCTTGCTTAAAGAGTACAAGTCGATTCTATGAATCTAATTTTTTAAGTAATAATTTCCGAGTGTTTATTTCTCTGATGAGAAAATTTTACATCTTTATCTTTGAGTTCTAACTTGCCGATCGATTATAATAATAGATTTTTGTTTTGTTCTATTCGATTCGAGGTTATTCTATATAAAATTTGTTGCTTTTTTAGAAGATGTGCAGTCTGGTTTGGGTAAATATATCTTTTTACTTGTTTTAATTATGAACTTTTGTTTGAGGTAATTGGCATATCTCTTCAAAACTTCTTTATTCAATGTTAAGCAAGGTTAATGTCCTCGATTCTCGAATCGTACACAGAATTTCATGTCCAGAAAGTGATATCGCTTGAACTAGCCTTCCTGGTAACTTACTCTGGTATAGAATCTTACTTTAGATGAGTGAGTAATGATAGAACATATTGTCATCACAGAAAAAAATGACAGTTCGAGCACAGAGCGGAACGGCGAAAATCAAATTAGATTTCTAGGGTCGAACAAAAATATTGCTATAATGAGCAAGGCTAAAGTACATAATTTCAAATGATATTTATATATTTATATAATCAATAATATTAACATAAGAATATTGAGGGCATGCAAGATCAAGCCAGTGTTGAACTTCAATAGCTTTTATAATAATTCAATAAAATCGATAAACGGAAGTTAGGCAATATTAAACAGCAAGATGCTATCAGATTGCTGAGATAGAAAACTACCATACAAGTTTTTAACGATGATCTGCTGGAAAGAGTGATATTCAATACTTAACGAATGGTTACTTTTGATTAATTTCTTGCTCTTCTATATGAGACGTAGCTTGATGCTGGAATTCATAATAATTTAGTCAATTATAAGATGATCTAATTTCTAAAACTGCTTGATTAGTACAGAAAGAAATGTGAATAAGCTAGTATGTATGTTGAGGCCGAAAAAGCTCATCAAAAAACATTATAAATCAAAGATAAATAAATGAGAAGGCATAAGCAAAAATTAATGATGCAACAAAAATCAAAAGTCCTCTCTGTTAATTCGTTGCAACAGAATAAATTATTGGAGTTTAATGGTGTCTTGAACGATTATATGTAGAAATACGAAGATGCGGCTCTGTGTTCAATAGAAATATTGAAGGCAAGATACTTATGTG
>ERZ724508.1948-NODE-1948-length-11380-cov-6.450596_pt1 | contig 11380 bp, 5 predicted proteins | sample MGYA00376041_ERZ724508 | MGnify/ENA primary metagenome ERZ724508 (study PRJEB28724, sample SAMN07190887) | wastewater metagenome | isolation source: effluent of sewage treatment plant in Hong Hong | place: USA: Christiansburg, Virginia | collected 2016-03-01 ... | reverse complement strand
TAGGAAGCAGTATGCTAAGATAGTGTAGCAGATTAGGAAAGGTAGGACATCGAACCTGAAGAGAAAGAAGCGTGGGATGACTAGACTGTATTTGATTTGATATTCGTCCATCTTGATTGTAGATGACTATTATTAAAGATGTAATTATTAGAATTGCAAAATGGTTATGCATTAATTTGTATATAATATTATAAATGACCGAAGTATTCGATGTTTATGAGGCAAATTTCTATAACAGCCTGCGCTCGGCCCAGAAGAGCCTCAAACACCCAAACCCAAGTGTGCTAGGTATAGGATTGCTCTATAATCAGAGATGACATAGGCTTCATAATCTCTCAAATAAGCTGCTCAATAAGTACGCAACCACCATAATACAAGTTGAACAAGATGTAAATTTAATACAACATAAACCGGTAGAAGCAAATGAAATCAAAAGTAAAGAGATAAAATTATAGTGATTGTTTAGATTGACGTATTCAAATAATAACTACGCAATTATAAAAAAGATCTCACCAAATTATAGGCTAAACTTAGGGAACAGCACGATGAACAGCAAAGTGGTCCCTTATTCGAATCCTAGTCGGTTGAGAAGGGGATAAACCCATTAATCTAGGCAAAACGCCAGATGTACGAAAATTAATAGATTTCAAATCAAGTGAACACAGGCATCAAGCGAAATAACTAGATTCTCATTAAAAATATTAATAGGATGGGTGACATTAGTAACTATTAACTTATTTCTAGATAATTAGCTCACCATTGCTCATAAGCTCTTGAACTCTATCAAGAATAAGCTGAGAAAAAATAAGCTTTTCTTGTGGGGAACAATTGGTTTCCTGATACTCATCCTAGTTCTAGTCATCTATTCTTATTTTGGTGGGACTCCAACAAGCACAGTCATTCACTAATCTAGTAGCAACACTTCTGGGAGCACTACAATTTCAGATGACTCAGGAATAAACCCTAGTAATTGAGATTTTAGATATAATCATTATTTCTTAATTAATTCAATACCAAATATAGAAATAGCTAGAATATAAGATTTGAAAAATAATCAAGAATATATAAAATTGGTATACCATTGATATCTGTCGTAGTTACTCGTTGTGTAGGAACTGTATGCATCGCTCATGATTTTGTCCACGATCAACTCAAGTTATTAGTCTGTTGCGTTCTCGTGGAATCTTTTTTCCATTGCCTACTTGTCGAATTTTTCAAAGCATTTCATTGCGCATTTCGACATCATTATTACTGTGTCCATTATTTACTTTTTGTATTTCCGAATGAATTTTAAGGCTAAAAAGAATAGTAAACGGAAATGAGCGAAAATATCAGAATCCTTACCCTACATAAGCTAGATATAATCCTAGGTGAGTTTAAATGGAGCTTTCTCGAAATTCATATTCCCAGGACTGCTCGAGAGCATAAAACTGAAGTCAATATGAATAATGTGCCCCTGGGTATCCACTAATATATTATTATTATGTCGATCCTTTATCTGGAAAAGGTATTGAATTATCGAGTAACCTGCTAAACTCTAGATAAAATTTATGATCGATTATTACCAATTGGCTCCAAATATTTGCTGATAGATCCTTCTTAAAGATTTTTCGTTTGATTTCTATTTTAGGTAAGAAACTGTTTTTGTGTTGGGTACAAACTCGATCAACCCGCTATCATTGTTGAACGGGATGACATCATAGGACCTGACCCAAATCTTGATATTTTAAGCTTTAGCTTTTTATTCGATGCTTTTGATCAACTGCATAGCCATGTACTATTGTCGAAGATCGTCGCCACTCTTGATCATATAAGATCGAATGCGATAGCTAGGGATCGAACTATATGGTGATTATTTTCTGATTTTCTCTTCGCTGTTTTCCCAAACCTATCCGAAGTATGATGATGGAAGAATTAAATTCTTCGATTGCTTTTATTTCATCTATTTTGTTCCCTACTTTGGGTAGATTCCATTCTTGCATTTTATCGCATCTTCGTAACTAATGGTCTCGAAAACCATCTTAAAGGGTACCCTTTCTTTCGTGGAGAATGTAAATGAGTATTACGGCAGCATACGAACATTCTAGGTTAGAAAAAAGTTACAATACAGGATTGCTAGTTAATGGGGATGGCTATTCCATTTATATACCCATTTTGCTATTTCATAAAGGTAGAAGTGACTTTATTGATATATTGTTGCAGTTTTTAGTTACGTTTTACTTTTTCGTATTTTTTCAATTTCTCTGGGATCTTAAATAGACGATCATAGAAATCATTCAGAACTGATAAATAATTGCTATAAGATTATTTTTATTTGATTTTGTCTCGAAATTAGATTTCATTAAATTATTAATAGTTTTGAAATTTTACTTTTCCAAGCAATGAGCAATCTAACTTATTTCGAAGAGTCTAAACCAGTTTTTTCTACTCTCCCCAGTATGCAGTGTAAGACCACCGAACTAACAAATACAAAGGCAGAGATGCGTGTGCCAGGTTTTAACAAAATTTGAAATATTCTTCTTGATAGTCTAAAGACATAATAAATCTAATGGATAAAAAGATAGAAGTACATTATTGTGGGGATATAATGAGCAGATTTAGTTAGACAGAATTTGTTGAGTCTTTCGAGCACTAGGTTAGTCAATTTTAAATTTTTTCTATAGTTGTACAGGCAATTAATCGCCATCTAGAGAGTAAGATTTTACGAATTAATAAGTCTTGTTATCGAATCGTTCTTTCGGTCTTCATCTGTAGACGCTGATGTTTATTAGTTTTTAGCACCAGGCGTTGGATTTTTCTATTATGCCACAGATTTCATATATTTATAACTTTGTTTTTTTCACACTAAGCCTACAATATTATATTCTTATTTATCAATTTATATTACTCATCTTATCAAAAGTTTTTCAAACATCAGCAAAAATAACCATGGATTATCTCTTCTCTCATTACAAGTCGAGGAGAACTTTTCCCTAAGATTTATCTTTAATCGAAAGTCTGTATGCTTCCATGAACTCCTAAATCTTAAACTCCTTTCGAACTGCAGAATTAAATAAATGAAAGTTATCTACGACTTATTTTTTTGCCTTTTAAATTTGGTCTGAATTTAATTATTTTAACCAATTATTTAACCAAAAACCTCGGATTGATTTATTTCGCTAATAGAGTTCTCCTAAATCGATGCTCCCTAGGTCTTATCCTGATTGTCTTCCATAGCAAATTAATTCAGATTAAGGACCTAGCAGGTTGAAAGCTTTTCCAGCGACATTTCCTCCAACACAATCCAAAAATACTGTTTTTTCTTTTACCTATTTTAATTTGTTAGAAGGAGGATCTTCAATTAAAATAACTTTGGCTCCAAGTTTTTATAAAATTTAACTGTTCCTTTCAGATCGATTAAGTGCATAGAAATTCAAATTTTGGTTTTGATTTTTAAGATATGAGATGATCATTTGGCCGATTCTAGACCCAGCTGCACTTATTAAAACATTTTTCGGTGACGATTTGGACACGATCTAACATAAGCCGATGCAAGATAGAGGATTCACAAATGCCATACTTATTTTTTTTAAATCTGCATTGTCAGGCCAGAATATAACCTATTTTGTTGAGCTGAGAATATGTGTGGCATGGGTTCCGTTAGTCATGTTTGCTGAGACTGTAACTTTTTTGCCTACATACTTCTCATTCTTTGCTTTTTATACGATACCAGAACCTTAAAATCCAACAATTGGAAATCCATCTTTGATAACCCCATACTTCCCCTGATAAAAAAAAAGATCAGACGGATTTATTGGTGCGTACTTCATTTTAATGAGCAAATCGTTTTATCCTAATTATGGAATGGGTATTTATTTTAAGACTGGAAACCTCCCATATTTTACTATATGAACTGCTTTCATACTTTGATATTAATTCTAAATAAAACTAATAAGCAACAGAAAATGATAAAGTTGTAGCCAAATCTTCCTTTAAAGCAGACAATCTCTTATTTGTCTTCTTTTCCTAGATTCTCACTTGTGGAGAAGATCTAACCTAAATTCTTTGCTACCAGTGCCTAAGCTTCCAAAAAGATCGCCAATATTATTTGTGAGGAAATCTTAAAAAAGCAGAAGTAAAAACCTAACTAACCCTTCGTTTTAGGTCTAGCCACAGGAAGCACACCTTTAAAAGTTTATAAAGAGCTTATCCAACTATACAAAGATGGGAAGATATCATTCAAGAATGTTGTCACATTTAATTTAGATGAATATTATCCCATAACAAAAGATAATAGAGAAAGCTACCATTTCTACATGAGATAAAATTTATTCAATTATATTGACATTCCACCATAAAACATCAACATTCCAGATGGTGAGCTGCCTAGGGAATCAGTGACGGATTTTTGTTAAAAATATGAAAAGAAAATATAATCATACAAGGGAATTGATCTCCAGATCTTAGGTATCGGCAGGACAGGTCATATTGGATTTAACGAGCCACCATCTCCAATAAAAAGCATCACGAGATTGGTGTATCTTCATAGATTAACCAGAAAAGATGCCGCAAATTCATTTAATGGCATTGAAAATGTCCCAAAATGCGCAATAACGATGGGCATAGAAACTATTAGCAAAGCTAAAAAAATAATTATTATGGCCTGGTCATAAACTAAGGCAAAAATTGTCAAATAAAGTATTGAAGGACCACAAAAAAATTAAATCCCTTCCACTTTTCTTCATGATCATAAAAACGCAGTTTTCTATTTAGATAAAGGAGCTGCTGAGTAATTGACGAGATTCAATTATCCATGGACAATCAAAGGTGATAAATAAGACCCTATTGTCCCTAAATCTAAATATTGGTTACTGAAAATGATATTTTGGCTATGTGATTAAGTTAAAAAACCTATTTTAAGATTAACCTTTGAAGACTATTAGGACAATGGGTTATCACCTTTAGTCATGGACACAGCAAAAGGAAACGTTGAAGATCTTAATTTATATGCTTATAAACTAGTTCATAATAAAATTACAGGTTGGCCTTTGGGAGATCGACCCAAGTAATTTAATCCATAAAAAGGAACAATCTTACCAAAAATTTCGTTAAATAAACTCAGAATATTGATATTTTCTCCACATCCTGATGATGATGTGATCTCAATGGGAGCTACAATGAAGAAATTGGTGGATCAGGGCCATCATGTTATGGTTGCATATATGACATCAGGTTCCAACTCAGTGCATGATCATGATGCATTGAAATATTTGCATTTTATGAAAGACTACTTCAAATTTAACATTAATATCTTCAGTCCAGAGGAAGATAAAAAATCTAATGTAGATAGAGTAGAATTGCTAAAAACGATCGAGTAAGCAGAAAAAAATTTGAAAATTAAAAAATAAAACACACAAATTACTGACTGTGAAACAATTAAAAGAATTAAAAGTTTAATTCGCAGTAGTTAGGCTAAAGTTTCTGTTGAGTTGATTGGAATTGAGCCCCAAGATGTTTACTGCTTGTAGCTGCCCTTCTATACCCACCATTCTAAAAAAATAGATGTCTCTGAAGCAGATCGACAAATTATTAGAGATGTTCTCAGAATTACTTAGCCAGATGTTATTTATGCTGCAGGTATTACTAATTCATAATTCAGGTGATCTAACTGACCCTCACGGAACTCATCGAAAGTGCTTATAATTGTTTCTTCAAGTTCAAGCTCAAGAAGAATAAAAAAAAAAGAACTAATAAAAATATGTTCCTTTGTTCCCTGCTCCTGAGAAAATATTTTTTTATAGGGGTGCATGGGAATAGTGGGATCTTGCTATGTGCAAAATAATAGTACCTTTGTCACCAAGTGATGTTTAACTCAAAACATCAGCAATTTTGAGACATCAATCTCAAAAAGATGCTCCTATGTTCCCTGGATAAGACAAACGCCAGTTTTGGTAAAGAAGTAAAGAAAGAAATAGAAGGACTGCCTAGCTCTTGAAAAACTATGGTTTTTCGGATTATGAAGCAGTGGAGTGCTTTGTGAACTTAAAAGATCTATCTAATTTTGAAGACTTTTGATTTAGATTACAGTAAATAGTATCATAAAAATATAAAATAGTTGTTAATATTCAAAATACTAAATGAAAAAATAAAATAGGCATCCCAACATCACACAGCCACAACACCAAAATACAAAAAGAAGTCAAGTACATAAAAATTAGCCAACGCGGACTCTAATTCCTTTTAAGCCTCGCTTTATCGTTAAAGATGCTTCAACTATTAGTTGTCAGGACATCAATCCGAATTTTCAGCCAAACCGTGAAAGATAATACGGAGTCCTATCTTAATTATATGATAATTCTCCGTCGTATACTCAAACTCGAAGCAACAGCTTCCGAAAGAATTATAAAGAAGATTATGAGAAGATGAAGAAGGAATTAAAGTAGAGGACCAACAAATTTGACAATATTATTGACCTTTGCCGAAACATTTTAACTGATATCCACGAGTGTTCTTCATTCTCGAATATTAACTCAAATGTGAGTTCTAAAATGAATACTAGTTCTTTTATACAATTCGAGGACACTTCTAATGAGAGTCAACTCAGACTGCAATACGTTCGAGACAAGACCTAATTATTATTAGAAACTTTTAACCTTTTTCGCCAAACTGATTGACACTAATTTTTTATTCCTTTGTGTATCTTTTATGATTTTTAAAAGCGTTTTAAAGAATTTAATAACCATAGTAGATTTTTCAAAACGAATGTTATAGTTAAATAATATTAATACTTTCGAAATAAAATTATTGAATGATGCACCAACACAACGCAAGTACTCTACTTGCATATCAAAGAAGATCTATTTATTATCCTCCAGATGGCACGGGGAGAGATTCATATATTCGTACAGACAATGGAGGAACAAATATCATCTATAAATGCCAGGGAGTTTCAGAACAGGGTAATTATATGAAATTTGGGCCTATGGGACGAGCCTTCAAGCCCCAATCATATACACGTTTCCAAAAATATGCGTCAGATGGAACTGGCCGAGATCAGTACGTTGTGTAAAATTTCCATTTATGTTAGATCTGGTCATGGCGGACAATATAATGAATAGGAAGAAAATAATCTTTTGTTGATCAAATATAGAAATACCATGAGAGATGGAGGATGGAGAAGAAACTCCAGTAACAGAATTACTTCCACAGTTTACTGTCGACCAAGTCAAATAAAAGCAGAAATGGAGTTGGGCAAAACTCAATCCCAGGTGAATCGTCGGCTATCGGAGCCAAAGAAAAAATCATAGAAATATTTGTAGAAGTTAGAAGAAATGAGAAAGACATTCCATAAAAATTGATTGGTGTAATAAATTTATCAAATACTAATAACGTGCATATCGAAGTGTTTCATCATACAAATCAGTAATAACAGATATAATTGATGAAAATATGAATTTAAACAGAGATATAAATATAATAATTTTTTCAAATACAGTTAGTCCTACTCACCAATAAAAAATTATGTAGGATCAGGAAGCGTACAATTTCTGGTTTAAAATAACCCCAACTGATATCATCCCTAATGGGAAGCCAAAAAGTAATAATAAAAAATCCATACTTTTCAAGCTTGGCAATAAATAAATAAAATCTAAAAATATTGGATAATCTGTGGAAATAACTGCTTAAGTTCTCTATTCGAAAGCTCTAAATAAATTTTGTCCCATCAAAGGCATCATCAAAATTTATGATGTTAGCAAAGATGGCTCCGAAATGATTTCCTGTGTGGGAGCTTTCAATACTGAGGAATTGCTTTCCCAAACATCCAAAACTACTTTTTTGTAGAGAGATATTGGTCCCTGCAAAATATTATTGACTGTTGAGGTGAAAAAATTGGATAAATAAGTTTCTGCAATTAACACGACTGAAAAATAATCAAGTTTAAAAGAAAACAAAGAAAAGGTGATGGATAATAAAGTAGAAAATGTGAAGATTTCGAATAACATTCGTTAAAAATTAAAATTGAAGGAATTACAATAAAAAAACTTTCAAAAAGTTCCAAAAATATTTTAAATATAACATAGTTCCCCGAATTCACCCACTCCTTACATGATGGATGATTCTTGTGAGTACGGTGAGTAAATAAGTAAATCGAGATATTCAGATAAATCATAGAAAAATGAAAAAGAGATAATCGGAGAGGAGCTGATCGAAGAAAGAAGGAAAAATAAGGGATTGTAGTAAAAAGTATAAAAGTTGAATATTAGAATTCAATTATTAAAGAATACAATAAAATAAAAGAATAAAGAAATAAAATTATACAACCAAAACTTGGTAAATTTTACAAATAGTCTAGACACTGATCAAAGAGGGCAATACATATTTGAGATGAATGAGAAGAAGAGATAGATTAGTTTAAGGTATAAGCCAAACAGCAAGTTCAAAGAAATATTTGAACAGTTCATCCAGTTTATGATTGGAAAATTGGCAGAGAACTACAACTGTCCCAGTTCATCGACAAATATTGAGGAATAGATAGAGATTAACAAGATCATGGATAAAATAGATGCTATATAAGAGTAGAAAAATAAGCAAGTCGAAGAAAACATCAGCCTGAAGTCTGAGATAGGCAGGATGAGGGAGGAGCAAAGGCAAAAAATCATAGATATAAACACAAAAGATACCATCATCAAGAAAAAAAAATAATAAATAAGTCTGATTGAGTAAAAATATAGGAAACTCAATGAAGAAAAAAAGAATTTGTAAAATCTATATCAGTATCTTCAGTAGAGAGATAGTCAAATGGAAAATCTGGTGAATGCTAAAGAAAATGAGATTTAAAATTATAGAAAAACCATAAATGAAAATAACATATAATTGGACTCAATTTAAAATAAAAATGATAAACTCATTAAAATCATCAACAATTTGGAGCTCACTATCGAAGAAATGAAAGAATAAAATTCGAATCTGACTGAAACTATTGAGAGCTATCGGTAAAAATTCGGAGATTTAAAGACCAACAAAGACAGAATTCTTTAACGATAACTAAAATAATGTCTTCGATGGATTTAACAAGAAAATAGAGATATCTAAATGAATTTTGAAGATACGACTCTTTAGTTGACATAGCCAGCTCCTTCAACTGTTAACTCTATCATGAAGAGTATTGGATAAATAGAGAATATGCCACTCGAAGAAATTTCATTGATTAGAAAAGAAGTGATTAGTGTATTGAAAAGATTAGATGAGTTTGTGGCTAAAAATTCCTTTGTTGGGATGGCCTCTAATTGATTTATAAAATAATTTATTTATTGTAAGTATTTTTAACTAGAAATTTAAATTTGAGAAGATTATCAATAAACGCCCTTGGCTGCCAATTCTAACTTAACTCTTTGAAAATAAGTAGGGTCAGGGTAACCGAAGTAAGCAGATCCCCCTGTTAGATTAGTCTTGTGATGGATCCCATTCCATACTATTTGATTATCTCTCCCTGTAGTCACACTTCTGCCAACTGTAAATATGAGCTTTCTTTCAAATCCTTCTTTTAAAAGATTGAGAACTTAATTCCCTTATTTGTTATCAGGTAGATAAGCATTTCGATGAGTTCCAGGAAAACTTATGTTCCCTCTTTTTCCGGCATGCATAGAATAGTTAATGGTAATAGTCCCGCATTATGGATAGCCTTAACAGTGCATAAAATTATTAACGCTATGAGTCATGACTCCAGGTGGTTGGTCTCCGATCATTTTCCCATAAATGGTGGAGCAGACAGGGCATTTGACCCATTCCTGGTCTCGAATTAACTATTTCAGGCATTCTAGATGCATGATATGAGAGCACTTTAGTGTCACAAGATCAGAGTTATTAAATTAAGTTAATTATTTTTACATGTTTTCCATTGTTAAAGACTCATACTCGAATTGACAAATACTGCATTTTTAGTGTTCTGGCTTTTCACCTGCCAATTCAAATTAAAAAGTGGGGTAGTAAGAATATTGCCCAATTTTATAGACTTTCCCTCCAATTTTTTATTTATTCGATTATTTTTTTTATAAAAGCACAATCCAGTTTTTAATCTTTTTTCCCAGTTCGCTGTTGATTTCGATCTCATATTTTTTGTGAATGCTAACCTTATATTTATTATCTGAACTCTCCTCCACAGTGTACTGAGGTTTTTTTTATTCTATTTTTTCAGATGATTCAACTATTTATTATTCCACCTATTTTTTCTGGTTTTTCGATTTGGATTTGGTGACGGGCTTTGTTTTTGGGTTAGATTTCTGCTATACTTTTTTATTCTTTGCTGATTTGCTTCGTTTACTTTATTTCTTCATTTAATCAAAACTTATCCTATTAAATATAATTCTAATGTGCCAATTTCACTAATATTTTATTTATTCGATTCGTGAAATATTATTAAAATTAAAAGTTTCAAGATGAAGAAATTGTAACTTACATTCAATGGAAAATATTCCACCATTCATAGAATTGGTCTATCATAATAGTCCTAAATTTACTTAGGCTTCTCTGCCTAAAACTAACAATAATATGCTATCAAACTAGAACCTGTCTCTAATCTTCATGGCCATCTCGAAAGATAAGCTAAAATTTATCGATTACTCAAAGAAGGAGGTATACTTTATTTTTATTTTAGTTGGATTCCCCAACCTCTATTGGTATGGAGTTTAAAATTAATATCGAGCTCTTGTTACTGATGTATATGGTCCCAATCTCGAACAATTGCTCGAATTTTGTGGGGGGAAATTTTCTTTAAAGACCACTTTGCTAATTTTTGATCAGATTATTGATCGAATTTAATGGCTTCACTCCAAAAACTTAGTGTATGGGGACATCTGCCCTGAAAACTTCTTAGTTGGCTTAAAATAAAAGGCAGATAAGATATTCATGGCCGATTTTGGAAACTGCAAGAAATATCTTGATGACAAAAATAAACACATTTAATTTGGAGGAGATAAGAAACCCTTTAAGTCAGACATCAGATTCAAATCAGTCCATAGCCATTTACAAAAAAGTAATTATAATAATATGATAGATATTTCAAGAAGAGACGACTTATAATCCCTTGGGTATATGATTATTTATTTCCTGAAAGGAACCTTACCCTGGAACAACATTTAATAATAATAAGTATAATCGAAAGATGTTAGTACGAAGGAAGCCAAAATCAGCATTCCATTACATAAGCTATGTGAGGAATTAGCAGTAGAGTTTAAGAAATACTTCTAATATGTAAGGTCACTCTAATTTTAATAAGAGCCCGATTATACGTGGATTAAACGACTTTTTAAAGATCTCTTTGATAGTTTGGGATATTAAAACAATAGAGTTTTAGATTGGGCAGAGAGCAAAACCCATATTATGCCAGTAGAACTCTCCTGAT
>ERZ724508.1943-NODE-1943-length-11400-cov-4.704804_pt1 | contig 11400 bp, 6 predicted proteins | sample MGYA00376041_ERZ724508 | MGnify/ENA primary metagenome ERZ724508 (study PRJEB28724, sample SAMN07190887) | wastewater metagenome | isolation source: effluent of sewage treatment plant in Hong Hong | place: USA: Christiansburg, Virginia | collected 2016-03-01 ... | reverse complement strand
ATATCGTTGATCGTAAAAGGGAAAAAAATAGCCTTTGAGTGATATCTACAAACATTTCTATCTCCTCTTATTCACGAAGAATGAAATATGAGATATTTTCCATAAATCAATTATAAATTGTTGAGATATAAATTAAATATAAAGTTTTCATTGAATATGTTAACCCGATCAATCGCAAGAATTATTTTAAGAAACTCGAATAAAAAATAAGTCGTTCCTAACCCTCCCCGTTTTACCAATGGCGAGCTATAACCTTTCAGATTCGACTTTGAAAACTCACAACTGTACGATGGATATACTGTGGACTAACTGTACGGTCTGAAAATAGGACATAAGCACCCCCCTGCAGTGAAAGCATAAATGACGAAGTAATGTACATCACATAACATAGAGACACAATTGCAGCAAGTGTTATTATAATAGCTGGATTCGGAATTCTTTATAATATAAACGAAATGTTTAGAAAGTAACTCGAAGCCGTGGATAGAGTACAGGAAACAAAACTGTCCAAAGATGTAGTATTACCTCCTGCCATCTTTAAAAACCCTAACTTCTGATTCGCAAAATATCGATTATTTAACTCATAGCCATATAAATCACTTATCTATTAATTGAAATCATCGCATTCACTTCGCCAATCCATTACAATTGCCGATAACTATTTGGATTAAATTGATGAATATATAATTATTATGAAATAGATAAAGTAAAACACTTACCAAACAGCCGAATGGCAAGAAGCTCTCAAAAGCAGATACATGAGGATGTCTGTGCTATAATTAAAAAAATAGAAAATGTCGATGGTAAAAGATCTCGAATAAATTAATGTCCTCCTCGATTAAATGATTACATAACAAGTCGAATAATCAGCCAAGTTTGTCGAGAATATCGATACTTAAATTGATAAAATGAAGAGAATGCATAAAGGTCTAATCAAAAGCTTAATCAATTTCTAGTTTATGCTTTCTGGGGATTATAGTGTCAAAGCTGACGATGAAATATCGAGGCTTAATACTTAAGTCAGGACCATGAGATAGGAAGTAACCAAATTTAATCGGATGCTCTCCATTCCTATGCAAAAGGATATTTAAATATGCGAAGATTTACAGAAAGAAGTCTATCTAATATAAAAAGAACTCTAATAAGCTAAAGCCAAAAATAAAAAGAAGAGATAAAGCATCGCTGAATTAAACTCGAAAAACGAGAAAAAATTGTTAGGAATTAAAAAGATAAGCAAATAACTATCGAAATTAAAAGATGATGAACCTGAAGCTTCAATTGATAGCCAAGTCTTATAATAAAATCATAAGAATTATGAATAGTTGATCAGTAAAAAAGACAAACTTCTCTCTTTTATTGAAAAAGATGAAAAAAGGTTTATAAATGATTTCAAAATAAAAACAAAAAAGTTTAAATAAATGGAGGAAACCGCATATGAAATTTAGCATTATTTGAATTAAATATAAGAAAAATTAGAGGAAAAAAACCAGGAATTAAAGAAAATAAAATAAAAAAAAAGAAGTTTGGTGAAGAAGTAGAAAATAACTGAGTCTTTTTCCATCAGGAATAAAAAATCATACACATAATCAAACTCAGAAATAGAAAATCTTTATAAACAAAGATAAAAACTTCATCAGAATATTAGTCTGATTAAATAGAGGACTCGATAAAGAAAATCCTAACCTCATCTGTACATATAGACACCTTCTAAATCATCTCATCGATAGCATAGTGATCAGTTACTTCCTAAACTATATAAAGCATTAGGGAGATAAAGACTCCATATCGAGTAAGACTGTGACATTAATGACTCAATTTATTGATATTAATTTTTAAATTTCTAACTTTATACTATTTCTTTTATTTTATTTAAAAAATTATGAAAATACTATTATAAAGAAATCAATTTTAATATTTGAGTAGATGATCGTAATTTAAACATTTTACTGTCATAAGGATAATTAGGCCAAATGAAACAATCTTTAGATTTGTAGACTTTTTTTAATTGATAGAAAAGTTGCATAACATAGAATTTGAACTCTCTTTTATATTATTACATAAATTTTGAAAATATAATTAGATATGGAAAAAAGATTGACATATAAAGTCATTTAACTAGATGAGAAGTACACTGATCGTTCTACAGAGTACCCTTATGTTCAAAGTTGCCACAAAGACAAAACAGTGGTCTTCTCGCTTCGTTCTAAAAAAACGTACAAATACCAGCCAATCCTCATCCTCGATTCCTATGAAAAAGATAAAATGGTTCTACCTCTTATCGTAGGAAGCAGTATCGAGAAATGCGAAGATTGTTAAATCATCAAAGGAACCTGCAATTAAGATGGAGGCTGGGTTTTCTTTTACCAGCTCAAGAAGCCTGGTTTAACCTACTATCAGCTAGTCTACGTTTAGTATTAGTCAACAGTCGTGAAATAACTCGGAGGATTTGATTGTATTTTGCAGGTCCAGAACAAAGTTGAACTAAAAAAATTGAGAAAACAGACTTTATTTCCAAGATGTATTGGGCCAATTCGTTAATGGGAAGCCTTTTTACGAAGGCAGGTAGATATAGGATACAATGCGTTTCATTTTGCTCCAATCCAATAGACTGGTTTCTCCAAATCTTATTATAGTATAAATAATCATCGAGAACTGGCCAACGATGTTTTTAATGGGACAACCGAATAAAAATACAAACAATTAGAGAATGTTATAACAAAATTTCAAAAGGAAGGCATCATATTCTTTGTGGATATTGTACTAAACCATACGAGTTTTGATTCATAATGGATTCAGTAAGATTAACGCTCAATTTTTACGATCAAAAACACTCCAATGCTAAATCCTGCCTATCAGCTTGATGTTGCTCTTCGGGAATGGGGAAATGCGATCAAAATGAATTTCGGAGACGCTGATATTCCCATGGATCAAGATCAGTTTGAATAGATTAAAAGCCAGCTCATTCAGCTCGTTTAAGAACTAAAATTGTATGAGTTTTTTGAAGTCGATTAAAGTCTAAGTGAATAATTTTTATCTAGCGTCCCCCCTCGTCCCCCATCTGAAAACATATTTGCCAAAGACCCTAGCTAATTTATAATGTAGTTTTTATAATAAAATTGCACAGGACTTGGCTAAGCAAGAAAAGGAGTGACAGTGAGGAATTTGGCAGAGAAATGGAAAATACTTGATTATTACTATGAAGCAAATGATGTGAAACTTGGCATAAAGAAATTTAATAATAAATGGAAAAAAACAATAAAGAATGAGTGGGAAGTGGAGATTGTCAACAATTTGCTTGGATAAATAAGATACCATTACTTATAAAATCAGTTTAGGTCTTACGATGATCCTTTGCCTTTCATTAACCCTTACTTTTCGTTTGTTCATACTAAGAAAGGTTAAATTGTCGCTGCCTTGAATAATGGTTGGGTTATGGGAGCAGATACGAGCTAAAATTTAGTAACAACTAAAAACTTCTACTATTTGAGAAGAAAAGTATCAGTTTGGGGTGATTTAATTCGAATTCGATATGGTGATTCACCTGAAGACTCACCAGCTTGGAAATACATGAGATAATATGTCCAAATTATGGCAAAGCATTTTGATGGGTTTAGACTTGATAATCTTCATGGAACCCAGCTCAATGTTGCCCAGTGGATAATTAAATAAGCCAGAAAAGTTAAGCCAGAAATCATTATTTTTGCTGAGCTTTTTACAAGCACTTAAAGATAAAAATCGATATTTGTGAGGTCTACAGGTATAAATAGCATTTTATTCGAAATAAAGCATCATCTGAGCGGAGGGCAGTTCTTAAACTTATTTTATTAATGCATGGGGAATCAAGGGAAGTATACTGGCTCTATAAGCCCACATTTTGAAAGACCGGATGGCCATCGAGTGAAGTACTGTAAAAGAAAAAAACCAATTCCTCTGGTTTACGACCTGACTCACGATAACAACACTTACTAATAGTCTAAAAAAACAATAAGAAAAACACCAATATGTTTGCTATTATAATTTGCAGGAACATTTATAGGTTCGACGAAAGGATTTGACCAATTCTATTCAAAAAAAATACTTGTAACATAAAAAAACGCGTTATATCTCCAGGATGAAGAAAGAGCACCCACAAAGCACACGTTTACCAAATCGAAAAAGAAAATAATATATCCATCTAAAATTTCAAACTTAAAAGTAGAGTTATATGGAAGTTGGAACAAATGGGAAAAAGGACTCACGATGTAGAAATCGGGGAACATCGGATATGAAATAGATATCGATGTGCAAATGGGATAATATGAATATAAATTTAAAGTGAATTAAGAATGGGTGAACGATCCTAAAAAAGTAATAAACAAAAATGGGAACCATAGTTTCGAAATAAAGGGCGCATAAGAAAGGTATATTCATAGAAATCTTGAATGTTTGAGAAAGAAAGGTGCAGAATGCCGATAGAAATTTTTCGTATATAACTAATATTATACGTATTGTGATGGTGATATCGTTATACTGATCAGATAGAAGAAGCATACAAGGTAATCAATATGTGTGATCGTAAATCTGTCAAACGAGCCACAAAAACTGAACAATCCCATTAAGCTGCCAGGGATTATTCATAAAAATGATATCTGGCTACAATCGAGCTACTAGCTGTATGAGGGATTAACAACGGATGTGTAAATTCTCAACCATTCCAATATATTTTAATATTTTGACTGCTTCTATTGTGACAATTAGCATAAAGACATGCTCATGGCGAATAGTATCCCAGCTGGGTTTGCTTGTGTAATCGAATGTAAGAAAGCTGAAGCAGTTTCGCAAGCTATCCAATCAATCAGGCAATTAAGGGATTGCTAGATAAACTTGCCTCCAATTGGTCCCCTGGACTACAACCTCATCATGTTCGGAGTCGATGAAGAAGAGCAAACTAGATTTAACTCTTCCAATTATTACCTACCCTCTGAGAACAGGAAGTTAATCTTTGCAGGATTCGGAGGAATCATCTCTCAACTTCAAAAAGCGAAACGAGGAAATTTATTATCTATTGGAATATTTGACAGTATCCGCGAGGGTAACTGGTTACTAGACTACTATGTTGGAAGACTCAAAAAATATAAGCATTTATCAGAATTCACTGATATTGTCGAAAGATTTTTCCAATGCTTGAAGGAAGTCCCTTCATATTTAAGACCTAAGTACTTCACAGACTTTATCTATAAAATATATAAAAAGCTCCAGGAACAAATCAGTAATAGTAATAATAGATTCGAAAGAAAATTAAAGCTAGCCAGTACTCAATTCATCTCAAGCTTTTAGACTCCAAATCCTGCTTTCAGGGTGACTTTGTCTGCAGGTCTCCCACACTTTTCTACAGGATGGACTAGATGCTGGGGCCGTGATACTTTTATGAGCAATTAACTCCTCCTTCTTTATCCAAATATCTATAGAGATATAATATTGCAATTTGCTTCAACATTAAGGCATGGAATGATCCCAAATTTACTAAACTTCGGAAATAACCCTAGGTATAATTGTAGAGACGCATGCTGGTGGTTCATCCGAGGCATCAAATAATACGCTAGGGCAACAAAAGACTATTAGATTTTAAAAACAAAGGTAAACATGCTTTTTCTGAGCAATGACCAACAGGAGCACAAATAAAAGCTGAGAAGAGGGGAGAAGAAAATTATGTTACTGGAGTAAGTTGTGCAAAATATCATCCAATCCCACGCTGACGGTATTTCATATCGATAATGGAATGCAGGAATCTAAATTGATTCAAATATGAACTCAGAAGGGTTTACTGTTAATTTGAGAGTTGATTAAGATACTGGCTTTGTTGTCGGCGGAAATGGATACAATTGTCTCACTTGGATGGATAAAATGGGGACATCAGGCCGAGCGGGCAACAAAGGATTTCCAGCCACTCCTCGAGCTGGTGCTCCTGTATAATTGACAGCACTCCTTTATCATTGTTTATCCGAATATAACAAACTATATCAAGAGGGCCACTACACTTTTAATAATGTGAAATTTGAAAGTTTGGATATCTCTTATGAGTATTGGGCGAAAAGAATAAAATAAAATTTCTAATCTTCCTATTATATTGATTAGAAGAGCCAAAAAACTAAGTATGAGCACATTTATAAGGACGTTGCATATTCCCCTTCCAGTCTTTATTATGAATAGTTTAGATTAAGGCCAAATGCCCTAGTAGCCTTAGCAATATCCCCAGAGTTATTCTAGCCTGAACATGCTCGATCTTATATTAAAATCATAGAAAGAGAATTAATTAGTGAATCATCAATAGGCGTCTCAACCCTTGGCGAGGCCCATGATTCTCTTTACGTTCCTTACTACGATAACAATGATGACTCGTCTGATATTAAAATTGCTCAGGGATTTAGCTATCATAACGGTCCATAATGGGTTTGGCTTTACGGATTCTATATCGCTGCAAAATGCAATTTCAATAAAGGGCTCAGAAGGCAACAGCTAATAGCATTACTCCAGTGCCACGCAAGATACCTTTATAGTAATGAGTGGGGAAGCTTGCCAGAACTCACGAATAAGAATGGATAGGTCAATAAATACTCCTGCGAGTCCCAGGCTTGGTCAATTTCTAGTATGCTACTCGCTATCAACTCGATAAACAAGTACGAAGGATGATTGACAAAAAGTTGATTAGTATTATTTGCATTATTTGTATAAATGATTATAAAAATAAACTGAAAGTTAAAAATTATCCAAAGCGAACAAGTCCATATATAGATTTAAGAATTATTCCATCGACAGTTCCTTTGCAGTCTCCATCCCTGATTAAGAATTTAAATAAGAAATTACCATTAAATTTGAGCGCTATTGAGGTTTTTATTTCTCGAAGAATAACTTGATATAATTAAATTATCATAATAGATGAGTAATACAGACTAAGTTTAAAAACTTTGCGAGAGAGTTATGAATTTTTAAGTAAAATATCTGTCTCAAATCGAAATTGCTTTGATAAAATAAAAGATTCATTAAACTACCCTGAGTCCTTATTTGCAAAGAGTAGTGCTGGGCCGAATTAAAAACTACCTTTTTAATCGAAAAAAAATGGAATTTTTAGATAATTATTATAAGTAAAAAGCTAAAAAAGAGAAATAGAAATAGAAACATGATCAACAGATTATTGTAAAATTAGCATAATCGACTTAAAATACTCAGCATAAAAAGGAAGATCGAAAATAAAAAACAATCAATAAGCAACCTCAGACTGAGCCAACGATCAATATTCAAGAACAGACTGGCCCGAGTTGGAAAAATATAATTACAAATAAAGTAAAAGCCTTTTTTAAATATTATTAAACTCCATAAAAGTTAGAAGGAGAACCATAAGAAGAAAAATTGTCTCTTTTATCAAGTAAAACAAACCATCGGCGAATGAATTATGGAGCTATGAAAGAATAATGATGATTATATTTTATCGACCCATAATTATTTTGAAATTCGCGAAATTTTCATAAAATATAAAAGATAAAGAGCCAAATGTAAGAGAACATTCACTTAACTCGATAAGGACCAGAGGGATCGATATTGCTCATCAAGAAATGATTGAGACTTCAAAAACTAAGGATGGCATCGATAAAGATTTCATACTCTTTTATTATGAATAATTTCTAACTCGATAGGCCAGTACGAAGGATTGAGAAAAAGTTGATTGATTAGTATTATTTGCATAATTTGGAGTTGTTAAATATGTATAATAAATGATTATAAAAATAAACTGAAAGTTAAAAATTAACGAATGCGAACAAGTCCTATTTCCATCGACATGGATTTCAGAGTCATTCCATCGACGGTCCCCTTGCAGTCTCCATCCCCTGATCGGAAAAGTTTGAATTTCATCACTCCGACGATCAGTCCGAACACGGTGGAGATAAAAAAGAGTTCCACACCCATGAATACAAAAAATTATCGCTATGACAGATACTAAAAAGCAGAAAGATATTAAAAAAACGATCGATAGAAATAAAATACTGGGCTGATATACGAGTTGGAAAGATAATCATAGAGCAAATATTCTACTCAAAGTTTTCTGCCCAGTCATACTCAATATCAAATCAATACTCAAAGTCATAGTCACAACACCAGCCAAAATCAAAGTGTTAACCACGGATACATCGAGTATTCCTCAGCCTTAAAGTAGAAGGATGAAGTCATCAGAAATCTAAAGAATGTCATATAAACGATGGCCCAAAATAACCTTTACAAAAGGATTAATGGGGAGTAGTAAAAGTAACTCCGAAATTAAGTAAAAATACTCACAATCTAAAACCAGAAACTCGTCAATATCATCGAAAAGCTGAGTAAAAAGAATGAAATCAACTCAAATAACAATACATTCAGTCAGACGATAAACAATAACACAAACCCCAGCATTTTTTCAATCTAGTCTCTCAATAATACAGCCAATGCATTCCAAAACTATAAAACATACGATTAATATGAGAAAAAAATCGAAGAGCTGATGAGAACTATCAAATAAAATCAACAATTTTACGAAGAGTAGGCCAAATAAATAAAGAGGTTCAATAAAAGTTTGAATGCTCAGTGCAAGAATCTATAAAATTCTAATAAGGAGCTGGAAAACTAAAATAAGAAACTCATGAAAATATTAAAATAAAAAAATTAAGGCGATAAGATAGGTACCATGAAATTTTCCGATTCTAGTTAGCCAAATGAGCAGCCACCAAGTCAACTGACAACCAATAAAAGTCAATAAAAACTAACTTTAATGAAAATAAGAGAACAACATTCGTAGAATTTAAAAATGCTCAAGGAAGGGCTCATCAAATAAATTTAGTAAACATTCGATACGATGAAAATAGCCCTTTAAGGGATGAATAGTAAAGTAACTGCTTTGGCCAAAAGACTTTAGTCTATTGAGAAAATGACTTGGTAAAGGATCAGAAAATCTCACACTCAAACTTAAACCATAACAGTGACCATCAAATAAGTTTAGACACCAGCTTAAATAGAGTTGGAAGGGTCCGCTTAAACAGATCGCACTTTTAAGCCTTAGAAAAAGAATAATTCATAAATATATATTGAATAATGCCCTTCAAGTTCTCATGACAGAGCCTCTCGGGATTAGTTTAGTCGAATGCAAGAAGTTTCTTCGAGTAAAAATCTACACAATCCTATACAATAATAATTAGATGCAGTCAAAAATGAGCTCATGGAGTTAAGGATCAAATACAAAAAACTGATTTAGGATCCTTCTCCAAGTGTTCTATCTTATAGCCGAAGCCAAACAAACACAAATAGATCAGAATCAGTTTAGCTTAACAATCTCCAATAAAAATTTAGAACAACTCGAGATGAGCTGGATTAAAAAAGTAAATAAATAAATAGCTTATATGTTAAGATCAGAGAGATTTAATAGCAAAACCTCCGCTAAATAAAGAAAAAAAATTAAGTATTACAATAAAAAATCAAAGAAAATGAAGAAAACAAATCCAATTTTGACTAAAAAGTAAGTGAAATTGAATAAAAAACTTCACAACAAGTTCAGATGCTTGTTTAAAATTATTAAAAGTAGTTGTAAATTTTACGAAAGTAAAATACAAATCTTAGACATGCATTAGAAAATAAAGATCCAGAAATTGATATTCAAAAATCATAACTGAGTGCTTTACGAAGTAAAGTATAATAACTGTAAGAAAAAAATTTAGAAATGACAGAGACAAATAAAAAAATTATGCTATAGTTATTAACTTTAGAACTAAAATTTGAGTCGGAGAGTAAAAAGTTTGCACAGATGGGCGAGGATCTTCTGTATGCTAAAAAAAAGTCTGAATAGGATCTCAAGAATAAATAAGAGATGGAGTTATAATTAATTATTCGAGTTTCTGAAGTTAATCAGCTGAAAGACGATGTCTAAGCACTTAAATTAGATGTGTCAAGCAAAAGTAAGCTGATACAAAGTTTAAAGGCATCAATTGAAGATTTGTAGGAAAGCCTTAAGAAATAAACAGATAAAAATATTCGAACTTAGAAAATGGTTTTGGAAAAATAGAATGAATTAAACAAAACTAGAAAATTAATTGCGAAAATCGGCTATTAGAATATTTTGGACCGAGTGTAAGAAATAGAAACTTTGTTGAGGATATAATTGCCAAACTAGGGTGGCGTTGAATCATCATAATAACTTGAGATCGAACAAATATTTTAAAAGCACAAAAGATAAAAATAAAGACTAGAAGATCAGGTGAAGAAACTTGAGAAGGAACTTGAGGGAAGATAGCAGCAAATCGTGCATCTTGAATCGCAGCTTTCATCGTTAGAAAAGCAAGAATAAAAATCGAAAGAAAAAATAGAATAACAAAGAGTCCTTTACAAATAATTAGTAAATCAAATAGGAGAGCTTTAAAAGAAAGTAGTATCCAGAGATAAGAGCAAGTTGAAATAAAATGAAAAGAGAGAAAGATTGGTCAGATAGAAAACAGATTTCCTCAGGCGACTCGATGAGATAAAAATAATATAAAGGTAAAGAATGCAGAACCTGAAAACTGCTGTCGAAGTAATGGAGCAGGAGTAGGAAAATCTAAATGAAAGATGAAGATCTTATTCAGTGAGAGTAAACTTTCATAAATTTCAATGGATGATATTATTAATACTCTGATATTTATAACAAATGTTTTATAAGGCATCCAATCGAATAAAGCCAAATCCTAAAAAAAATTAAGAATAAATACATGAGATAATTAATGAAGATAAAATTCTGAATAAGCTTAAAAAAATGTTCCTTAAAAATCAATAATTTTAATCTTTATCTTAATGAATTACCATCTTTTTTTCACATTGGGTTTTTTAAGAATTAAAAATAATTTGGGAGTTAATGGCGGGACAGGGTTATCTTTAAAAAAAAATGAAAGATCAGTTGAAAAACAAAAAGAATGATAATAAATATTTATTGAATTAAGTTTACGTATTCAATCAACCCTTGTTAATTGAGAAGAGACTCATCATGAAGATGATCTCAATATCGAATCAGCTTTTTGGTTCGCTCTAGTTCTTTTATTCACCTTTCTAGCTAACATCTTTAGGTCCTCCTTCTTTCTGCTAAATTGTCTCATCTAACTAGCTGAACAATTCCCCTTCGTTTTATTGTTATTAGTCATCTTTTTCACTGAAATAACTAGATATCTCTTCAAAGTTCGACTCCTATGACTCCTCATCATCCTCTCTCATATAAAGATAAGACATCATTAAACTGTAGTTTTATCTGTGGTGGTTTCCTTATTTATGAATTGACATTTCAAAAAATATTATAATCAAGCAATAAAAGAATAATTTATATCTAATTTTTCATAGTCAACTAATTTAATTATTATCAATCCAATATTATTGTTCAGT
>ERZ724508.1942-NODE-1942-length-11400-cov-5.343499_pt1 | contig 11400 bp, 19 predicted proteins | sample MGYA00376041_ERZ724508 | MGnify/ENA primary metagenome ERZ724508 (study PRJEB28724, sample SAMN07190887) | wastewater metagenome | isolation source: effluent of sewage treatment plant in Hong Hong | place: USA: Christiansburg, Virginia | collected 2016-03-01 ... | reverse complement strand
AGAAAAGCACCAACCTAAGGAAGTTGTAATTCATAACGTTGAAGATGATTCCTTGTATGAACCCGTACCCGAAGTTTCACCACCACTTCCCTCTCTCGGCTGGCAAACAAGGCAACTTCACCGAGATCTCTCTGTACACGCAAGTCTACTCAGAAGAGTCAGCAAAAAATCAAGTGGGTTTGCCACTGCGACCATTAATATGCCACTATCTGGCAATCATTCGATTCGTTGGAGAATACGCATAGTCAACATTCAAGAGAACATCCGAATCGGTGTTTGTGAGCTAAAAAGTGGGTCAACTGAGGTGATGACTCACTACTTCAAAACTCTTTCACTGAAGACCACTGCGGAAAGAAGGCAACCAAAATGGCTGAAGTTTGTGAAAAATGGGATAATCATCCTACTGACCTACCTCCCTACAGAAGAAAAGCTTCTGTTCGAGTCCAATAGAGGCACCTGCTAAATATTCAACATCCAAGGAGAAGAATTGGTTCCCTACGTCATGCTGCAGCACGAAGGAGACGCAGTAGAGCTAATCGAGTGATAGTTCATATGGAAAACAAGTATAAGGCAGTTGTGTGTATGCCGTTAATTGTGAACTCCCCTCTATCCACAGGGCTTCAATCTTTTAATTAGAAATGATCAAGGTCTCTCGGTATTCCTCTTCATTTATCAGCTGCTGGCGTGACCACCAATCTGGACTATCTATCACTATTCAGCCCACGCAGTTTCGATTGTCTTGGACGCTCCCGTCCTCATCCGACAGTTAGGTCTTTAAACAATAACTACTCCCAGAAGGAATGCACTTTTGTTTTTCAGCCAACGGTATGCAGCCGTTTTATAGCCGGATAGATCAGTATCCACACTATAATTGACACCTTCTATCGACTCCTATGTAGAAAGACGAGCATCTCGGCAACAAGATCCAATCATACACCTTCACGAGACTGTTAGGCAAGGGCGCATTCGGTGCTGTCTATGAGGCATACAATGAGAAGACGCGCTCATCAGTGGCATGTAACATAACACCTTATTCAGGCAAAATCATTCCGAAGGCCAAGCTGGACCAACAGCCTAAGCTAACTGAACTTGTACAGACAGAGGTGGCAGTGCTGAGGCAGTGCCGTAGTGAAAACGTTATCGGTTTTGTGGAGAGCTTCCGCACCAACAGAAACATCTACATCTGTATGGAGTTCTGCAATGGCGGTGATCTGGAGAACTACGTGAGGAAAAAGGGTGGTAAACTACGCGAGGACGAGGCCGTAGAGTTCCTCAAACAAATGCTCAATGGATTCAGAGTACTATCGGCATTTTACTTAGGGACTTCACGAGGTTGACGCAATGCATCGAGACTTCAAGTCAGCGAATGTGTTATTGCACAATGGAGTGGCTAAGATTGCTGACCTCGGTTTTGCAAAGATCCTGAAGGACAGCGTGACACATACGATCCTTGGAACGTGCCTAACAATGGCTCCGGAGTTGCTCGAAAATAAAGCCTACGGATTCGAATGCGACATTTGGTCGTTGGGTGTGGTCTACTTCGAAATGCTTACCGGTGTGTACCCGTTCCCAGGCATAAACGACATGGAGGTGCTGAGAAAAATCAAGAAGGGTCCACCAGTGTTCCCTACCCAAGTACAAATAAGCAAGAACTCGATTGATTTCATCCTGAAATGCCTGACCGTCGACCCCTATAAACGGATAAACTGGAAAGCAATCTACTAACACCCACTGTTGCAACATAAGTTTAGCATGATCCACAACCTCAGCCTGACGAACATCCATGACAGCTTGGACTTCTACAAGAAGTACCTGCCCAAGCAGAATCAACCCAAACCTGCAGAGATTCCAGTGGTGAAGGATTAAGCTATCAAACAGCAGGAACTCAAGCAAATCGAAAAGCAGATGGAAACGCTCAAGATCATCGAAGCGCATCTCCAGAAGTACAGCAAGATGTACTTGGAACAGCGAAACAGCATCATGCTCATCCTGAAGCATGGCGTCACTCCGATCTACTCGTTGGAGAGTCTACCCATCAGCCACCACTTGTATGCCTTCCTCATGTGCAAGAAGGCTTATATTGACATGACAACCCTGCAGAATGCGCTCTCGAACAAGACCAACCTGTTCAACATCACCGATTTTTGGAATGAGTTCCGACAGTCGAAGGAATACACCCGTGTATATGAGTTTGTCCGCAGTGATAACTAGCTTATCTACAACTACGCAAGCACCTTCATGGTCGATGTCGAAACCAAAAATCCCATGCTTAAGGCCGAACTGAACCTAACCAACTGTACTCCCAAATACGTTGAAATTATGCGGGAGGAACTTCGGTCATATGCATTCCAATTGTTCGACTGTCGGGACAAACCCAACCAAAACAAGGCCGTAATTATGCGTCTCATCACGTTCCTGTGTGATATCGCCAACGGAATCCAAATCAGCAGCGAGCAGTACGACGCTGCACTGGAAGCACTAGACGTCAAGAAGATGGAACAGCAGTTTGCTGCCTACCAACAGTCCTGCTTCAGCAAGACCTGATGATGTTCTATTTCAAATCTAACTTCAGCAATATGGTCACAATCTACTCCAGTCCGATTTGCCTGAGAGCACGTTTTTGAACATTTGCAACGCCTCTGCTCGCTTGCTTTGTGGAACCTGATGACCTGCTCCCTTCACGAGTACGTACTGCACTCCAGAGTAGCTCTGGGTGAAGCCGGAATGCTGTCCGTCTGTAAACCACGGAGTGCTGTGTTAGTGGTAAATGGTACTAGGTAGGTGATTCTTCGAGGTTGAGGCGCTTCAGGTTTTTGATGGTGTCGATATAAGGTACAACGCTATCCCAATCTCCGCTGTACACAACAATCTTATAGGTAGAAGTGTTCTTATTGAGCAAGTAACGGTAGCTCTACAACGAACCACGTAGGGAGACATGATACATACTCGTTACGTTATCCGCACAGGGACCGTTCCACTGCTGACCCTTGAATGCAGCATGGAAAGCCTATTCGTTGACATTGAAGTAGCTATGTACACCGTCGAAGTAGGCACACAAAGGATCGTTATACTTCAGAGCTTGTTTGCCAATAGGCTTCGCTGTTAGAGGTTGAGAACCATTGACTGGTCGGAAGTTGTGAGCGAGGTTGCTCAGGATAGTCTGTTGAGTGCTACGTGGACGACCTTGTTCGCTCATAAACGAATCGTTAGTGTAGCAGAAATCGTAGACACTGTAGGGGTTGAGCTCCCAAACATTGTCATCGTATCGCATACGGAAGAATTGGCATCCGGCACTAAAGGGATCGAGACGGCAGCTTTTTGTCCAGTAGAGAGTAAGTTCGGGATCCACGAATTAGTGATTCAGCATAAAGTCGGTCTGGCTGGTCTGAAGGTCACCACCTTCGAACGTGATCACTCCGTTTCCAACAAGTTGTCCCTTGAGCAGGATGGTAACAATCGGATTGCCTCGGTTGTACTTATCGATCTCCACAGCGAGATCAGGAATATACTTGCCTGCATAGCTTTCGCCTGCCAACCAGAAATCATTGCGAACGTATTCTCCGAACTTCCCGTTACCAAAGAAATCCACGAGAGCATTCAGGCTGTCCTTAGCCACCAGTGAGTCATTGAACTCCAACTTAGAATCCGTGTTGTATGAGTAGCCCACACCTGCTGGTGATTCCAGGAATAGCAAGTTGGAAACAGTATGCCAGCTGTATGGGTTGGGGATCAGTGTATCGTTGTCTTTATAATCCACCCCGTTGGGAAGGTAGCACGGTCCGATTTCCTGGATGAACCCTAAATTGTTTGCGCCTCTTACCTAGCATCGATGAGCAGCCAGGTCCACCATTGAGCCAAAGCGTCACTGGATCACGATTGCCAGCTCCCTTGATCGATTCGACGAAGACGTAATGCAGAGATCGATTGGCATTGCCGGTGGATAGGTAGCCAGAATAGATGCTGGTGTTGTAGTTGGCTGGAAATCCCTAAGCTGAGCCTTGGGCATTACCGGCAGCTTGAGCATCCGATCCCCGCTGGGAGCAGCCATCACCGCTACGGCTAGTAGCAGCAGTGCAAGTTGTGCGTGCGTCAACATTGCGAGATATATTATCCTACTTTCAACGAGCAAAGCAGCAAATCATCTTTCGTAGAAGAGCATGTAGGCACAGTAGTTACTGCCACGACTACCAAACAGCTTCTCCAGCATGTGTTCGTCGACCAGCTCAATGTCGTCGTCGTTGAACTGTACCCATCTGTTGCTGATTCGCGCGATGGAGATATAGTGCCCGTGTTTGTTGCCTTGGCCAATATGCACAATTATGCCCACCAAACGGTACAGGTAGGTCTCCCCCTTGTTGTCGTAGTTCTACGCTAGGCGGCTGTAGTACGGTTTTGAGCTTCAGCTGCAAGGGGAAGGCGACTTGCCAAGTTATCTTTGACAGGCCTTTAATACGCTCGTCATACTTGAACCTTTTGAGATGCACTGTTAGGAAGCGTGGAAGGGTCTTCAAAAGCGTAACCTTTTCGGCTTCCTGGAGGGACTTGCAGCGATCACAGAAGAAACTATCCGGTCCCTTCATGAACTAGGGTGCACTGTAGTGGCGGATGCAGTGGCTGAGTGATACGTTAGGCTCTGGAAGGTGTACACTCAAATCGATTTCGGCTTCGTCGCGCTAGCTGACTAGGTGGCACCATTACTTTACCTGCATGGCAGTTGCTGCACACTGTTCGGGTTGTTCGTAGTCCAAACATATCAGTCTCCAGGCTGGTTGGGTGGTCTCTGGGTTTGTAGTTCGATATAGTCGCCTTCTGCTTCTTCACTAGTTCGTCATTGATATCGTTGAGCAGCCACATGAAGAACTCATGGCAATCCTGATGCCGATCCTCCTCAAGTATTTCGTTCTTGCCCTGCACGTAGGCCATAAGTTTCTTAGTGCTTAGGGTTGAACGCTGTTTGCGACTCTTCGCCATAGTTTGGTAGAGCTAGCGGATGTACGGAAGCACTCCATTCTTCTGCGTGGAGAGTTTGGTATACCTCAGTGCTATTGATGACAATCTGCCGGAACACCTGGTTGTAGTATAGCACCTGCAGCACTGAATTCGCGTAGCAGATGGTGTTGGTGCGCTGACGGTAGCTTCACACTCGTACATTCTCAAAGCCGACCAGCGGCTACTGGAAGTCCAGGTTGTCTGAATTGAGTGCTAACAATACCGAAGGTGTTTGACTGCTCGCCGCCCATCAATAACAATTTATGACTACTCTCAACGAGGCCATACGGAAGTTGCAGAAGCACTATTGCTAGCCAGAACAGCGAGCCGGTCTCCGTGCTGAAATGCTCTGTCTCGAGTATTTCACAGAAGCTAAAAGCTTTGCCAATAGCGGTCGATAGCTGTAGACGTTGCTCGATGGGGTGTTGGCTCATTCCACCATCGTCAGCCTGTAACGTGGAAAACTATTGTACAACATGGGCGATACTGCTGACCATGGGTACTTCTTACTCAGTGGTCAGCTGGAGCTGTACAGCCGCAAGTCAGAGTGGTAGCGGACGGAGTTTATCAAGTTTGGCAAGCGGCTGGGACAACCTTCAATGTTGAAGTAGATCTGTGGGCTAACTGGCTTCGAGGAGGAGGAAATCTCAAAGAAGTTAGTGTAAGCCTTTACGGACGAGAAGATTGACCAGTTCGTGAAATACAACCACTTTCATAGCATCCGTGCAGGTGAATATGTTGGGTTCGCTGAAATGGTTAAACTCTTAACGAGACCATTTGCAGCGTTGGCGAGCGAGACATGTACCTTCATCTCGGTGTCCAAGAGTAACTTCGACAGCTATCTTCTGGAATACGAAAGGATGAAACAACTCAAGATGATCGAAATGCTGTGCGTGAATATGGAGCCCAGCATTTATCTGGAAGTCAAGAATATGTTTCACTATCTCGGTCCTTACATCATGATCAAGAAATGCGGCTGCGAAGAAATACTCGAGAGGGAGGGCGAAAAAATATCCGGCTGCTATCTCATTACGAAGGGCGAATTTGAAACGTATAAGGAAGTAGAGTTGACCCTGCCGGCTGAGTATTCCAAACGGGAGATAAAATCAGTGAAGTCGAAGATGGTCAGTGTCACGGTTGCTCGCTTGCTTCCTGGGCAGCTTGTTGGTGAGGAAGAACTTGTGGTCAATCAGCATATTCGCACTTATACTCTAAAAAGCATCACTGGTCAATCGGAAGTGCTAAAGATAGACAGCGGGGAGTTTCTGAAGCTGCTCAACGAACGGTATGACGTGCTAAAGTTTATTTCAAGAAGAGCAAAGGAGAAGGTGCGACTTAACCAGAGTAAATTCAAAGAGGCCAGTGATAGGCTTATTGATGGCTTCTACCGACAGTACCGCGATTATGAGGAAAAGAAGAATGACAAGCTGGTCGAGCGAGTGGTCGGGGATAACAAAATATCGTCTGAGGAGATTGAGTGCTTAAAGGAATAGTAACCAGGCATCTTTTATCGAGACACCTTTGAAAAGATCGAGAAGATGGCGCTATTCTCAGGTGCCAGTGTAAGCGACAACTATAAGGAGCTAGTAAAGAGGCGTCGAAACAAAGTGATCAAGGGAAATACCTACGAAAAACAGGAGGCAGTACAGAGAGTCGAACTAGACGTTAGCACCCAAGAGAAGTTACTGTTCAGTACCAAGAAGTTCATGAACCGTGCAGAACTGATGGCAAACTACTTAAATCATCGGTAGAGCAGGGCGATACCGGAGGAGCCTCCCAAGCAATCTGGGCATAAACGAACTAAAAGTAACAGTCCCCCAAAACGCGAGCAATTTCGTGAGGCGAGGCTGCGTGTTGATGAGTAAGTGTACAAGCGTGTGCTTATTCAACGGGGCATCTATAAGAAGCAGATCGACCCGTTACATCAGCCCTTCAGTAAGAATCGTTTTTATGTTAGAGACCTCCACTGTCTTTCACGAGCAGTTCGATTCGGTGATTGAGAATTGCATAACAAGGAAGAACCAAGGAATCAAACGCATAGAGTCACCCATTCGTAAAAAGGAAGTCATCGAAACAGCCTACAAGACTGTAGTTAAGCGAACACGCGAACGCCATGATGATTCCAGTGTCGAGCCAGTCCGTATGTTTCATAGCTGGACCATCAAGGATCTCAGAAAAACCTTCAGCACACTCTCCAAAACGCATCGCCAATCCGATCAGTAGAGTCTTTCCCCAGTGAAAACAGCCAGGACTGGCTTTCAATTGACGGGCAATCACAAGTAGATGTTGACACAGTTCGACTGTATCCTGGCTCCGTCGAAGCTACGCAAGGAAGTTCGGATGTCCCAGCAATAAATGGTTCCGAGCCTCGCCGACTTCCAATCATCACGGGAATATTATACAGCAGGCAACAAGACCCGTGGAGAGCAGATACGTTCAGGTCCCAAGCTGGTTTTGCTGAACCACATGATGAAGCCAATATCCTATAATAACTGATTTGTAATTGGAGTTGGCTGTAAGAGTTGCCCATTATACACTGTCGCTTCCATGATGATGTACTGTGGCAAAAGTTCCGGTTACTACCAGTTGGGCAGTCTCCAAAATAGCTCACATCCTCAAATTTGAAAATTCTCTTTTGTAAACTCATGAGAAGGACAGCCTACCGTTGCAACCATCCTTGAATCTTGTAGTACTCCCTCTAAATTGTACTCTTAGGCCAAAGTTTCCGCCGAACTAATTTTATAATGACGTCATTCTACCAGCTAGCTTTAACAGTAGACAACCCTCCTATAATCTCTTCAATTGAATGAACAAGCTGTAGATAGTTTCCAAGTCAACCATCCTCACGGAGGAAAGCAAGAGCGCCCGACTACCCAGCCGCAGACCCGCAGAAGTTCGCCAGCTGCGCAAGATTAGTTTTGATGACTTCCAGGGCACAACTGACCGACTCTTCGGCGTGTTCAACCTTGAAGAGTACAAGGTCATCCGCGGCTTCATCCCTGGAAGGGGCAAACTTGTGCGCCTGCACTACACAAAGTTCTAACCGTAGAACAAAGTTGCCAGCATCTGCATCATCCACGGCTATGGCGAGCAGTCAGACGATTACCTTTAAGTACTGCAGCAATCGATGTAGATAGCAGATTACTTTGCCAAAAACCGCTATGTTGTGCACATGATTGACATGAGGGGGTTTGGATTCAGCGGTGGCCATCGTGTGCAGGACTCCCTCAGCTAACTTTTCTACGACGTTGAGGTGCTAGTGAGATGCTGCGAGCTGAACCTACCTGCCTTCTTGCTTGCTTCTGGCATGGGAGCCATGCTACTCATCAACCTTCTAATAGAAAACCCCCAACTGCCAATAAACGGAGTCATCCTTCTAACACCGACTTTGACTTTTCAAGCTGAGGAACATTCAGTTGGAGAGTCACTCGTCAAGTTTCTCTGCCGGCAGTTCATGGGAGAGTTCTTGGTTAATAGCCACGTTAATCCCACAGGACTGACCAAACGCACTGATGTTCTCAAAAAAAATATCGACCAGGGACTGAACTTCCAATACATTAAGTACTGATTAGCGTCAACATAGACTGAGCATCCTCCAAGACGTTGAGGACGCTACCCATAAGTCGATAAAGGACGCCTGCAAATTCGACTATCCAGTGATTATGTACTGTGGAGCTGAGAACAGCTTTCAGCCAGTGCAGCAAACAGAAAAACTCTTTTCCGACTTCTCGTCAAAGGACAAGACATTCAGATGCTTCCCACACGGGTACCACTCACTTCACCTGGATGTGTAGTGCCAGATCATCAAGGAGGAAAGCTTAAGGTGGATGGAGGAACGCCTTGACAAGGGAAAGTTCGGGAAGATGGCAGTCATGCGGTCAATCAACATCTCTCGAAGTCGAGTACCATGGCTCAAGATTATTGGATTCGCGTTGGCGCTCGTCGCAGTGGTCAAACTGCTGCGGCTCCTACGCGCGAAGTTTTCTAAGTTTTGAATTTTAACTTCGAATATTTGGTGCCAGCGCTTTTCCGTTGGTCTTTTCGGTAGTCAACACAGTTGGATTCCCTTCTACAACCTCGTGGACTGTCGCCGCTTATAACCACACTCAAGCCGGAACGCAACAACCAAATTAATTTATGAATTCAAATTTCGGAGAAAGCCAGCTCAGCAACTACAGCAAGCTGGACAATATAGGTACTTGTCTCGATCATACAGCAGGCAACGGAACATATGGAATAGTCTACAAGGCCAAGGATAATCGCACCAAGGAACTCGTTGCTATCAAGCGAATCAAACCCGTCAACGAACTTGAGAACGAGGGCTTTCCGAGCACCAGCATCCGAGAGATCTCGCTGCTGCGGGAGATTGAGCACAAAAACATTATACAGTACTGTCTGTCGTTAGTGTAGGCTCAAGGATGTCGTGATCGACCAGAAGCAACTTTACCTCATCTTCGAGTATGTCGAGAGGGACCTGAAGTCTTACCTCGAATCACTGGGCAACAAGTTCATGGACGCCTATAAGGTTAAGGTAAGTGCCAGTAGCTATTCAGAAAATCATCTATCAAATCCTCAGCGGGATTGCCGATTGTCATGTGAAGAGGATAATCCACAGGGATCTGAAGCCTGCAAATATTCTGATCGACAAAAACGGTAAGAAATGGCTGAATTAGATACTGTCAAGATTGCAGATTTTGGGTTAGCGAGAACATACAGCATCCCAGTCAGGCCATACTCCTCAGAGGTTGTTACCCTATGGTATCGAGCACCGGAGATCATTCTTGGCTCTTTGGAATACTCAACGCCTATTGATATCTGGGCTATTGGCTGCATCTTTGTCGAAATCGTGACCAAAAAGCCATTGTTCGAGGGTGATTCTGAGATCGACCAGCTTTACCGTATCTTCCGTATCCTGGGAACACCCAACGAGGAAAACTGGCCGGGTGTATCAAGTCTCAGAGATTACAAATCTACGTTCCCCAATTGGCAAGCCAATCCGATTCAGAGTGTGGTTGCCAATCTCAACCTGGATCCTCTGGGCATCGATTTGCTGAACAGAATGCTAAAGTACGACCCCAACCACCGAATAACTGCTAAAGCAGCTCTGCAACACGTACAATAAATTCTAATGTAGCCGTACTTCAAGGACCTTAACACTGATGGCTTCTGAGCAAAAGTGATAGTGCCTTCAAACACAGTAGCGTATACAGGCCAGATGAAATCATCCGTACCGACGTTCCTCATACTTGTATGGCTGATTGGTACTCAGCGTGGAGGTTGGTGGTGGATTGGGGTTGGCAGTACCGTTGGTATGGTGCTCGAAACGGTATTGATTGTCGCTTAACGTCTTGTAAAGACTCTCCATACCGGTGAGGATTCGCTCGGCGCCGGTTGGCTGTTGAGGCTTGTCGTCTTTCTTGTCTTGCATTGAGGGTGGCTTCAACGGAAACATGTTCATTCTAGCACGCTCCCCGCCGAAGGTTTTATTGGAGTTGAAGGTGTAGGTCCCTGGAGGCTCTGGCACTGGACTCTCCGTAGCCGGTTCTTCTTTCCTTTTAAGAAAACCTGAACTACCCTTGCTCTTATCATCTTCCTTTTTGATGGTGAAGCCTGGATTGGGGAACATCTTGCCACTGGCGCTTCGTCCTTCGAGCCACGCCTGAATTCTGCTGTGATCGATGGCATCTCCACCGATCATTCCGCTAAAGGACTGCCAATCAGCCATCACAGTCCCATAGTTCTTGATGGTGGGTACCACTGACTTCTCCATGAACTGCTTAAAGTAGTTGATGAGTCGCCGCTCGTTGTCTGCTAGCATGCTCACAATGAATTATACGTAACGTAGTCGGGATAATCGTTGGAAGGAAGCATCAACCCAGCCGCAATCAGTACCGGCTAATCTTTATCTTCAGCCGATCAAGGATGTTCTGCACCTTAACCTTCTTCTCCTCTCGATCCTCCTCGGCCTCGGATAACTGGGATTTGTTTGCGCGTGTCTCGTGGTCATTGTTGCGAGAACGCATCGTTGACAGTAGCCGGGCGCTACGGTTGTTGCCTGATTAGTAGTTGAGACTGTCATGGTTTTACTCGTTGTTCGCTGTCCGTTTCTTTTGTTGCCTGTCGGGTTTGGTGTTGCTTGTTGATGGGGGTTGATAGAAACTGCCGTTGCTGGTGGCGTGATTGGGGCTCGCAGTTATGTTACGGTTTTATTTCAGCGGTTACCGCTGATAAGTCGGTGGTGGGTGTTGTGCAGGTAATGGTTCTTTAGCATTAGAAGACCTGTTAGTCTTACTGGAGATTGCCTTCTCCCTCTGGTTCTTCTATCTCTCACGTTCGAAAAGGAGCTCCTTGAGCAGAGCCTCTAACTGTTCCTTCTCATCTCGTTGCTTTTCATTGGTATCTCGAAGTTTT
>ERZ724508.1941-NODE-1941-length-11402-cov-3.329250_pt1 | contig 11402 bp, 12 predicted proteins | sample MGYA00376041_ERZ724508 | MGnify/ENA primary metagenome ERZ724508 (study PRJEB28724, sample SAMN07190887) | wastewater metagenome | isolation source: effluent of sewage treatment plant in Hong Hong | place: USA: Christiansburg, Virginia | collected 2016-03-01 ... | reverse complement strand
ATAGAAAATCTCAAATTAAAAAGTGAAGTACTTCAATAGCTGTGGGATGGTTTAAAGCTCTAACGACTTCCAATTCCTGAAAGGCAGTGGCTAATTTATCAGCACCACTAAATCGAGAGTATTTCAAGGCAAAAAGCTACAATGATTTTTTATGTTGAACTTGAACAACAGATGCGCAATTTCCCTTGCCTAATTTATCCTTGATAAGGAAATTCTCTTTAAAGTCTTTGTAATCGATGACACTCATTCGCCAGATTATTTTTCTCTTGTTCTAATTTTTGTGTATTATTTATCTATAGATAAATTAAACTGTAAAATGGTCATTTCCTATTATTAAAAATTAGCTCTTTATATAATTTATCAAACTTTATTATTTTTTAATAGTATATTCAGTTCTTCATTTTTTTATTCATACTCTAAATATTATTTCCATTCTCTCTCATACACCCCATATTTTTTTAATCCTTTTAAAGCCCCATTTTACCCATTTATCTCTGTGTTTAAAAAATTACTTAATTCTTTGGCGTATCGACCAAACCCACACATGACTAAACTGGACAACATTCTGGTAATCCTCATATGGTTATGGAAGGAAGTTAAAAATGTTTTATAGAATCTTTCCTAGTAAAAAGGTTTCTTGCTGATGTACTCGATTCTATTCTTTTATTATATTATATTTGGATTGACGTGAGATTGGGGATGCCTACTCTTCATTATTTAGCCAGATTATTTACTCTTTAGCTTCATGCCGTAAAACTAAAGCATCATCATGTACGATTTTTGATATCTGACTGCAATTTCTCGATCATTTCTGAACTACTTCGCTTATTCCTCTGTTAAAGGCATGGCTAGTCGATTAAATCTTGACTGAAATGCATTAGGGAACAGCCACTGAATAAATCCATGATGTTATTATAAAAGCGTATAGTTTCCCCACCACTTTATGTGAATTCTGTCAATTAAATCTCCATTTGGATTCGATTCCATTTTATTTCTATAGAATTAAACGTTTGGCATTTTAGTTTTCTCACTCACTTTCTCCTGTTTTTTGGTGAATTCAACATTAACTCCTTCTTCTCCATTTTAACTTCCACTCAGTTATATCATAACATTTTATTATTTTTATTTAGAGGGAACTTTAAGATGATTATTATCTGAGTTGATCTTTTTACTAACCTCTTTCTTCTATTTCTTTTACTTTTTGCTAATTGGTTTATTGACTCTTTATTTCTCCAATTTTTGGAAGTATTCCTCTAGGCTTGCCTGGCGAGTCGGCTTCATCTGATATAAAATAATTTAGCCCTCACTAATTAATTTAAATATCTCAATTAACATATATATATTAAATCTAGTATCTTTACATCAGTATTAATCAATTTTCCAAGAAAATTTATTCATGAGATAGTCTTTACTCTTGAGCATAACGTTTACTATTTTTATTTTGTTTTTTCTTTGTCATTTTCTCCTGTCTAATGCTCTCATCTAATTTGATAGCTTTTAGTTTTTCTATCACTAAAGTGCTTCTGCTATCCAATGTAGTCTCCGATAATTTACTGCTAATGACGTATTGCTTGATTCTTAACAGCATTCTTATCGTCTTTATTATCATAATTAGCACATACAGAAAGGGAATAATGCATAGGAAATCAATAGCAGCCAGGGTTATTTTTAATATTGTCCAAATTCTATCTTATTATTATGAGGTGAGTATAAAAAGTAGCTGACTCACACCATATACAATTGACAAAGCTAAAACAATTGCAACAGTGAAAAGAAAAGAAAGATAACGAAATCTGTTATCAAGATCAATGCATCTTCCCAGCATATCACTATGTTTTATTTTGATATCCACACATTTGTGGCATATATTACAATGCGAAGTACCTTTGTCCTGAATCCACTGGCATTCAAAACAATAATTGTCTAACAGATTTATATTGTTTTTTATATACTATAGGCTGTGCTGATCAAACTAATTTTAATTCTTCTTGCAGTGAATATGAAGGCCAATTGTCAATCCAATAGCATTCATCAGAAGAGAAACTCCTAAAAATATCCAACCTTACACAAAATCATAATCTGATAATGGGACATTCTCGTGTGAAGTCAAAAAATGAATGGGAGTTCGATTCAGAACAAAATTACAGCTGATTATGACGGAGAATAATAGAAAAAGAATAATTATCCATTTACAATTTTGTTTCTATTTAGGCATATATTAAAAATTAACATTCGAACTACAGCAGAAGACTTTTTATTTCTTTGTTAACATTTTGTATATTTTCTAGAAATTGTTTTATTATGCGTAATCCTATGCAAGTTTATCTGATTTGTCCTTTATAAATCTATTCGCACCTGCCTGAAGCAAAACTTATACTATTTTTGAGTGCTTATATATGGTAGCTAAATGGAGGGGAGTCTTCCCTTCGTTATCTCTAAAATCCATTTGTATATTGCTTTATGATATTAGATACCTAACGATTGACTCGTGACCCTTATAGCATGACCAATGCAGGGCTGTGCACCCGCGGCCATCTTTCGCATTGATATCAAGTTTCCCCCGAAAAAATAACAGCAATTGAAATTTACCTTCCTGAGCGGCCATTGTGTATACATTTAAACCACTTTTGGTGACTTTGTCGAACCTAGCACCTGCATTTTCGAGCATTTCTGCGATTTATAAATCTCCCTTGAGTGCAGCATAATGCATAGCAGTTAGACCATCGCTATTTTAAGAATTTATCCAATTTTTTGTTCTGAAAATGACTACTTCCATCTTGATATTGGATATTCCCAGCTTGTGCTCCCAGAGTTCTTGATTTTTTAGGAGTTGAAGGTATTTTCTAATTGCTATCTTATAATTCAGGGAAACTGCGTAGTGGAGAGGCGTATTATTATTCTCATCTACAAAGTCAATAAATTAGATTGACTCCTTATTTTCTAACAAGTCCAGTATTTTTTTCTATGTGCCCTTCAGAAATATCAACTATTTCATTGATTCATATTTCATAGTGTTTATATTTTCACGATGTTTTTTGATAGATTAAAAAAATATTAACTAATAATGACGAAAATATATGCTAACTTTTAAGAAGAATGTTAGAAGGGAAAGAATAAAATAAAATGAAAGAAGTAAAAGCCGTAGTTAAATTAATTATTTTGGGCACACATCAGTTAAGAACTCTTTTTATACTATTATTAAATATATTTATCCCTAAATTCTGATAAAAAGTCGGCGAGTAGGAGGGGCAGGTAGAAGAAGAAAAGAAAATATATTATATCTATTTCCTGATAAGATGTAATAAAATTAAAAATAAATTAGAGTTACATAATATAGACATACATAGTTTTAAATACTTTCTTATTGAAAATTTAACATTTTTTTAATAAAATTATTGAAATGAGTATCAAAAGAACTGAAATAGGAGAACCAAAAGAGAATATGTGCAAAAGCTGTATGCTTTTCTTTGGAGCTGAAGCCTACCAAGGTTTGTGCTCTTCTTGCTACAAGTATGCGTTAGTCTATTCAGAAAAAAATCAAATTAGAAAAAGGAAGAAATTGTAACTAAGACAATAGAACCAGAAAAGGCATCACTAGCCCCAAGTCGAAAAGATACCTCTGATACAGTGGAAGAAATCGTGTAAAACCCCGCACAGAAAGATAGAAAAAGATGTTTTAACTGTAATAAAAAACTAGGTCTGCTGGGAGTAGAATGCAGATGCGGGTACGTATATTGCAACTCTCACAGACTGCCATAGGAGCATGCTTGTCTTTACAACCATGCGGAGGAGGGGAAGAAGAAATTAGAAAAATAAATAATTAAAGTATACAATGGCAAAATTGCAGAGATGTGATTGTTTTCTCTTCGCTTTCTTATATATTACCTATATTTTAATTAGTATTAATAGATCAACTCGACTTCACTCCCAACTTACCAGTAGAATAAAAATAATTATACGCAGCCCCAATTTCCCCAGGTGCACATGCTTGAGAGATGAGGATTAGGGTTTAATATCCAATGGCATGCCGGTAAGGTAAGCAGAAGTGTGGAAATTTAAAAAAAATTTAAAATGTTGCAAATTCTTTTTTTTAATAGTATTAAATTTAATGCTAATACAAATATAACATATAAAAATTACTTCCCATTTAAATATAATATCTAATACATAGACATACATAGAACTGATCTGAATATGGATCTTTAATTGACTTTACCGGAACCGAACATCAATTGCAATAACGGTTATACTTGCCAACTATAATTCTCTGCCCTTCTGCCTTCAGTTGGCATGACCAACAAATATGATCCCGAGGGAGAGTTTATTGCCATCGGGTGTAACAACGGATAAAAAATTCTCTATTCAATTCCTGAAAGTATCAACTCCTCAATAACTAGATAAAATAATCGAAATGACCAACGATGATAAGTAGAATCCTGTCACTTGTATAAAGTAACTATATTCTCACTTAGATGGAGACCTTCCACGAAATCCAAAAAGAAAGTTATTGGAGTTTGCATTGCGGATGGTAGATTCTAGTATAGACATGTACCATCAATGAAATAATTATTCACAATCACTTAAACCGACAATTCCATCCTTTGCTGCGATTTTGATGAGATAGGATAAAAATTTGCCACTGCAGGCAAGGATTGTAACATCAGGATTTACGATGAGAGTAATATAACCGATAATATAGGCACTAAATCTATTAGTTGTACTCTAGGCCGAGCAGAATGGAACTATTCTGGACACTCCAATCGTATATTCAGTCTGAAATTCATTGATTAGAATACGTTGATTTCCGGAGGATGGGATAATGTGATTCACTTGTGGGATATACGACATTCGAAGAGTGTGAAATCATTCTATGGACCCCATATTGCAGGAGATGCTCTAGATTTTCAATCAAATGTGATTTTAACGGGTAACTATGCAACAAAGGATCAAATTCAGTTATTTGACATCCGAAACTTCCATCAGTTAGAAGCAATTAATTGGCCCTGTGACAAATAGTCAGTAGCCTATGTATACAGTGCTTGCTTCAGGTTTATTTCTGTTAATTTAGTAAATTTGATAAGGGAACTATCGTGGCAGGAGCCTCAGGAGTCAATTAGGTGAGAATATTTACAAAAGAATAAAAATAAACCAAGTATAGCACATCAGTAAAAATATCTGATATGAAACAAGGATGCTACTCAGTGGACGCAGCTTCCAAGAGCCGTAACATTTGCTTTGTGACTGCAAAACAAGGATTTTTTACTATGAGCTATAAAAAAAAATGATTTAAAGATTTGATTTATATAGTATTAATAATATCGGATTCATCTTATATTAATCTAAGACAAGCAATAATAATTTGAAATATACGACATCCCAACAGGCGCAGAAATGATATCAAACAAATGGACAGTGTTCGAGCAGCTCTTCAATTAAGTGCAGCAACTCTCTAATAATAGTACATCATAGGAATCTTCAAAGAAGTTAGAAATATTATAGGATAAGATGAAAAGGATAGCTTTGCTGAAGAAGAGCTTAGATGAGTAGGACTATCTATTAAAGAAGTAATATGTAAAGCTAGCGAAATAAAAAGCGCTCTACTCAAGCAAACTATTAGACATCAATGCGATCGGTAATAACTTAGAGTGGTAGTAACGATCAAAATTACTATAAAAAATAAGGCCGATGCTAGAAGGAACGAAGATCAAGCTGCGTCCAGATCCCAAAAGTAGTATGATGTAGACAAGCGGACAAAACAATAACTCAAACAATCAAAGTTTTAACTGAATTAGCAGCGGAAGAGATTGATTGAAATAACTAATTATGATCTTTTGGAACCTAATTTTTATTAGCTGTAAATAAGGCTTTTTTATTAGAATAGAATAACTAATAAAAAAATGATATTATACAACTACAAACTAATCTTTATACTAAGTTCCCTCATCTTAATAACTTATCAATGGTGTCTTCATAAGACAGCTTCCTATGCTAGTACTATCAATACAATATAGTATTCTCCTGATAGAGCTTACTTTCTGACGACGAACTCCTAAGGTACTGTCATATTATGGGATGCTGCCAATACAGTGGCCACAGCCAAAATCACCCCTCCTCTCGGTGCACCTACCTCGGCTAGATTTGGCAAAAATAATACATTTTTTGGGATTGCCACTCTTGTTGGCAATGTTTATTTGTACAATTTATCATATCCTTTTGCTCTCATTAACACTATCACGGCAGGAACTGGAACTGCTACAACTAAACTGGACTTTTCCTATGATGCCACTTACATGTTGGTTTGCGGAGGATCCAATAATATTGCCAAAGTTTTTGATCTTGTAGCGGGCACTACTTTTTCTACGATTAACTTCATAAGTGCTAAATCTTGCAAGTTTGCCTCAAATAATAACATATTTATTGCTTCTAGTATCAACAATTATGTCTAGTATTTTCAAGTGGATGGCACAAGCATCTGGTCGCAAACTTATTCGAGTTGCTCATCTCTATAGATAGATGGACCTCCAGGCTCAATATCAATAGCCTGTGGAGTGAACGCAAATGCTGTATAAATTGGAACTCAAACTCTGACGACAATATTCGCATCCGGTAGCACGTTGAGATCTGCCCAAATATCTTTGGATAGCTCATACCTGGCTTTCTGTGGAGACGATAAAGAGATAACATTCATCAAAAAGAGCGGGACAAGTTATACATAGTAATTCAATTATACGATGTATTCGGAAGGTTAATCGAGTGATTTCAGCAGTGATAGCAATTATTTGGTGGTGGGCACCAACGCAGGCTACATTTACGAATTTCGGAAGTACTGCATCGATTGCTCGATATCTTAGTATATGAACCTAACGACTCTCCAATGCCAGCTTTGCTCTGAATTTAATCGCGCATGTGGGGCATGCATTAACTCTACTTATTGCACGAATTGCATCCAGGGCTATTACTTGTAGACGATTCTGATCCCTTTTACTACAACTCGAATATGCTTACCCTGTTTGATGTAGGGTTGCATAGTATGCAATAGTTCCACAGTGTGCATCAGATGCTAAGTTGGCTATTACGTGACTACTACTAACATCTGCCAGAGTTGTTCTGTGCCCATGCGAGGTTGCACTCGATGCAATACCTCATTAATCTGTTAAAAGTGTACTCACGACTATTATCTAAATAATAACAGCTGTACAGTATGCTCGACTATCACTGGGTGCTCGTTGTGTGCTACTGCCAGTTACTGCCATGTGTGTCAGGTTGGCTATTATAATGTAAGTGGAACATGTACCGCATGTCCAGTCAACTGTTTTGCTTGCTATAGTACAACTACCTGTATTGATTGTCGGCAAGGGTACTATCCCACAAACACAGCAGCAGCTGCTTGTAGTCCGTGTCCTACTCCTCACTGTCTCTCTTGTAATTAAACTGGATACTGCCACTAATGTGGTACTAATACCTATTTGGATAGTACGGGCAACTGTGTTGGGTGCACTTACCCCTGCAATGAGTGCAATAGTACAGTATGTAGAAACTGCTTACCTGGCTACTATTTGGATTATTTAGCACTTGGAGGGACAAGTCCAACTGATGGTGGTTTATGTCTAATTTGCTCACCTCCTTGCATGACTTGCAATAGTTCCAGTTTTTGTGTATCATGTCCATTGGGCTATTATTTGGTAACTTCTAATCATACATGTGCAACTTGTAGCAATATCCAATCTTACTGCTCTGAGTGCAGTGCTACAGTATGCCTGAACTGCTCGCTGGGGTATTTTATCTCTCCTTCCAATACTTGCTTAGCTTGCAGTGGTTACATTTTTGCCTGTGTGACTTGTAATTCTACTTCAAAATGTTTAAAATGTGGGCCTGGCTACTATATCACTGCCAATACAGGAAACAACTCTTGCCAGCCATGTACTGAAGGTTGTCAACTCTGCAATTCCTCATCATATTGCTATGGGTGCATCGATGGATTTTACCTCCTCAATTCCAACAACAGTTGTATCAGATGCGCTCCCCCTTGCACACTCTGCACATCTTCAATTTCGTGTTTATCATGCGAACAGAAATATTACCTCAATGGTACTACTTGCAAAGGTTGTCAATAATTTGTTCCCAACTGCGTCACTTGTGATGATTAGATATTTAATAGTAGTGTGTTATGCATATCATGTCGAATAGGATATTACTTGAATGTTAATAGCACATGCACTGATTGTGCTTCTCCCTGCTTGGTCTGTAGCTCCAGTTCTGCCTGCATCTAGTGCTAAATTGGATATTATCTTGTGGGGACTACTTGCACATTATGCCCATAAAACTGTACAGCTTGCACTTCTGCAACTGTGTGTTCTTCCTGCACCATCGGCTTTTACTATGATTCTTCAGCTAAAAAATGCTACCATTGTAGTACAATAGGGTGTATGACATGCAACAGCTCATTAAGCTGCCTATCATGCTCGCCTGGGTACTACTTAGCTGCCAATTCCACATGCATCCTCTGCTTAACTTCCATGAAATACTGTTAAACTTGCTCCAATGCTAACCTGTGCTTAACATGCTCGTTTGGGTATACCCTGGGCACGGGCAATACGAGCTGCCTTGTATGCTCATCAATTGTAGGATGCTTCGATTGTAGCTCATTGACTTCTTGTGATGTCTGTTAGAGTGGCTATTATATTGATAACACCACTGGAAGTGGAGTTTGCCAAGTTTGCCCTTCTGGATGCTCCAGCTGCAATGGCAACACTACCTGTGTGACTTGCCTGCCAGGGTTTGTCTTCCAAGCAAATTCATGTGTGCTATGTAGGACAGGGATGTTAGGATGCCAATTGTGTACAAGCAATACTACTTGCATCTAATGCTCGAACGGGTACTTTTTATTTAATAGCTCTTGCCAATATTGTGCATCTACAATGAAAGGGTGCTACTTTTGTAATTCTTCGTCAATTTGTACGTACTGTGCACAGGGCTATTATCTACTTCCTAATAATACATGTCAGTTATGCTCTGTGACTATCCCTGGATGTACTGTGTGCACTTCATCGTCTGTTTGTAAATCATGTTAAAATGGATATTACCTGAGTGGCAATTTATGCCATATGTGCTCATCTGTCATGCCCTTCTGTTTCAGCTGTACAGATAATACAACATGTTTAGATTGTCTTGAGGGCTATGCTCTTAACTCAACAACTATTTAATGTACTATGTGCAAAACTCTGATGCCTGGATGCGTGGGTTGTTCATCTCTGTCCATATGCGAACAATGCTAAGCAGGATATTATTTAAGGACAACTGATAAGCAATGTGTAGCATGTACCCAGACTGGATGTGAAGTTTGCTATTAAACAAATACTGCTCTCTGTATTAGTTGCAATACCATGTATTTTTTATCATCAAATCAATGCTATTATTGCCATAACTACCTTGATGGGTGCATTGAGTGCACATCCAGCTCAATATGCACACTCTGCTAGACAGGGTACTTTACAAATTCTACAAACAAATGCCAATTATGCCAGACATCCTTAGAAGGTTGTGGGAGGTGCAATAACTCTGTCACTTGCTACGAGTGCAAATCAACATATTTTCTAAACACAACCACTAATAAATGTCAGACTTGCCTCTCAGCATTAGATGGATGCGCGTATTGCTTAGATTTATCATCCTGCATATCTTGTGCGAATGGATATTACAAAAATGCAACCACTGGTTTCTGCGACTTGTGCACAGACATGGTCGGGTGCTTGGCCTGCAGTGACTATAATAAGTGCTTAGTCTGCCAAGGAGATTATTTTTTATCCTCTACTGCCAATAAGACTATCTGCTATCCTTGCAATGTTATACTAGGTTGCTATTCTTGTATTAGTAATACAACTTGCGTGGTTTGCGCTGGTGGTTACATCCTCAATGATGACAAAATCTGTGAAATTTATCAAGTTCAGGCAGATGAGCCCGTCAAGGGAATGAAGATGGTCTCAGAATATGTCAATGATGCAATTTTAAGTCATACAATCTATGCTAATCAGATGAAATTTACTATCGGCTAGTACCCTGTTGACCAATGGGCAAATAGAACAGATATCATACTGCAGCATCCTACATTTTTTATGTAGAACTTGACCATTACTGCTGTTAGATTTATCAAGGATAACTAATTACAGTTTTAGACAAATAACCCGTTAAGTTTCTCTCTAGAAGCAATTCCCTCAAGGAGAATGCTCTCTGCTATGCCAGAGGGTTATAAAACTTTCCTTAAAATGAAAAAAGATATGATTAATATCATTTTACCTGACCTGTACATGAGCCATAGCATGGTCTTAGATTATGATCTCTCCAATCCTCAATTCTATGCTTCTTTCTACGAGGGTAAATTATCATTGTACCAAAGTGCATTTGGAATTATCATAATCCTACTTCTAACAATTAATTATATCATTAAGGCTACAGTTACATATCCCAATGCAGCTATTTCAGAATATGCACAAATATTGCCACACTTTCTGGCTCTAAAAGCTCCTCCCTTCATTATATACCCTTTATACCCTGAATAAATCAGTTTTTGTTTTGGTTTCATGGTGGCTTAGTTCCCTTGGTTCAGAGATTACTTTGCTTCTGTCCTGGTCGATCGATCTGAATATATTCCTAAGCAATATTCCTTATTTTATGATAGTCTTAGTTTAGGCACTACCTACATCTTAGCAGCAGTCATAGGGTTCTTTTTCTTAGTTTGTATGTGGCTCTACAAAAAGAACAAATAAACTAATGAGAAAAAATAAGTAAACGATAAGTAAATAAACGAAGAAGAACTAATTACGAAAATAAAATAGCATAAAAAATGGGGATTGCCGGAATGGCCATTAAAAATTGTGATGTATAACTTTTTCTTTTTTGGACTTGTCTTTAATGGTTCAGCTTCTCTCCAAAATGCAATACTCAATCCATTGCTATAGGTCAATGTCAGTGCTGTGTTCACTGTGTTCGGGATTATATGCTTTGGACTTGCTTTTGTTGATAGCTTATACTCTCTCAGTGAAACTCCTTTGTATTTTTTCAAATTAAGGATATTTTCAAAAGCACTTCTTCTATCTGTGTGTCACCTCAGCCCCATTTACATTTACTCAGCCAGTTTTGCTTTAGACATTTTATGCATGATCATAGAATACAGATTTACAAGATAGCAAAAACTGTACCCTAAGCTCTGGTTGTATAATAACTTTGCCATGAATTTGGTGTTAGCATTTCTGGTGATAATCCATTCTCATTTTGTTACATTAATAATCGCAGGAATAATAATAGGGACTGTTTTCCTCATATAATTGTATGTCCATTATCAAGAGTATATAGTTGAGGTGAAAAAGGATAAGTTTATCTTACCCAAACAGTTTAATTAGATTCAG
>ERZ724508.1939-NODE-1939-length-11420-cov-3.845930_pt1 | contig 11420 bp, 11 predicted proteins | sample MGYA00376041_ERZ724508 | MGnify/ENA primary metagenome ERZ724508 (study PRJEB28724, sample SAMN07190887) | wastewater metagenome | isolation source: effluent of sewage treatment plant in Hong Hong | place: USA: Christiansburg, Virginia | collected 2016-03-01 ... | reverse complement strand
ATCGCAATCCCAACCCGCGCGGTGGCGAGCGCCGCCGCATCGTTCACCCCATCTCCCACAAAGGCGACGGGGCCAGTCTTCGTGAGTGCCTCAATCTGAGTCACCTTGTCTTCTGGTAAAAGATTCCCAAAGACATGCGCTTCCTTAAGTCCGAGGCCTTCACCGACTGCGAGCGCCACGCGCTTCGTGTCCCCGGTGAGCATTACTACCTGCTTTACCCCGGCTGCGTAAAGCGACTTAATCATGCCGGCCGACTCACGTCGTACTACGTCTGAGAGCGCCACTACCCCGAGGATAGTCTGTCCTTGTCCCACAATCACCGGCGTCTCACCGCGTACTTCGAGCGATTCAAGGAATGCTTCTACTTCTGTTGTCATACTCGCCTGTTCACTGGTGAGGAGCGTTTGGTTACCCGCCCAGTAGCGGACGCCACCCATAGTTGCAATCACACCCTGCCCAGGAATCGCTGCCGCATCATGTGCCTCGAGTCGGCGTACGCTACGCTCAGCGAGATACTCGGTAATACTGCGCGCCAGTGGATGATCAGACTCAGCTTCAAGCGTCGCCACAATCGAGAAAAATTCCGTCTCTTCCCCATCAAGTACCGTCACGTGAGACACTGCCATCTTCCCTTCGGTGAGTGTTCCGGTTTTATCAAAAGCAATGGTGGACACATTACCAAAATCTTCAAGCGCTGCCCCACCCTTAAAGAGGACACCGTGCCGAGCCGCTGCGGCAATGGCCGACAGTACCGCTGCCGGCACACTAATCACAATCGCACACGGACTCGCGACTACGAGCAGTGTCGCAGCCTTATAGAGGGCTTCGGCTGTCTCCATACCAATGAGCAAAAAGATACCCAGGGCCGCAATACTTCCGAACAAGACCACAAAGGTATACCGCTGCCCAAACCAGTCACTAAAGCGTTCGCTGGGTGACTTCATATCTTCGGCTTCCATCACAAGCTGTATCATTCGCGAGAGGGTCGAACGGGCGGCTGGGGCAGTGACAAGGATGGTCAGCACCGCATTTTGGTTCACTGAACCAGCAAAGACCTTATCTCCCGGTGTCTTATCTACCGGGACCGACTCACCGGTGATTGGTGCCTGATTCACTGCCCCAACGCCTTTTTCTACCTCACCGTCTATCGGGATACGTTCACCGGGACGGACAATCACTCGATCGTCGATAGCGAGCAGTTCCACTGCCACCCGCTGCGTGGTCTGTCCATCGGACCGTAGACGATTCGCCTCGTCTGGTCGCATGTCCATAAGTGCCGCAACCGACCGCTTTGTGTTCCCCATCGCATAGTGTTCAAGCGTCCCGGCGAGACTAAAGAGGAAGAGAAGAATCGCACCATCTCGCACTTCACCCACTCCAGCGGCAGCGAGTGCAGCGAGCACCATGAGCAGGTCGATGTTGAGATCCTTTTGTAGTAGCGACTGTATCGCTTCCTTCGCCGCTGGCGCACCTCCTGCGAGATACGCGAGAGCGTAGAGTCCGTACACGACCCAAAGTGATTCGCCCAAAAGACTCGCGATGACTGCTCCAATAAGTCCCACCGCAGTGAGCACGGTTAGGACTATTTGTACTCGTAATTCCTTTCGCTCGGCAGCTATCTCTTCCAAGATAGTACTTTTCATTTTATCCATAGTGAGGTGATTATAACAGAATTAGGATTCAATTGGACTTTACTGCCAAAAATTGTATTATCTTTATGGACACAAAGGAAAGGAACCTGAAATGCGCCCGCCGTATATTGGAATCACCGACTTCATGAACGTAGAGCAGGTTAACGCCATGCTCGAAATCATGAAGGCACATCCCAAATCGCTCCGGCCTCGTCGCTTGCATGTCGGGGTCATGATGAGCTACAAGACCTTAAATGGACTCCCTACCAAATGGAGCGCCGCCTTCCCTCGCAACGAAGACGTCGCCGCTATCTTTGGTAATGCCGCCGCCATGAACTGTCTCCACTACGCCGACTATGACGCCGTGGATGTAGCAGCGAACCTTGCCAGAGCCATCGGCTTTGGCGGCAACGGCATCACAGCCCTGCAACTCGATATGGCCTGGCCGAACCCTGACCATATCTCAAAAGCGCTTGAAGCCGCCGGCAAAGAAATAGAGCTGATTGTCCAAGTGGGCAAACATGCTATCGAGGAGGCGCAAGGGGATGCTCAAGAAATCGCCAGGAGGCTGCGTGCGTATGAGAAAATCGCGCACCACGTCCTCCTCGACAAGAGCATGGGAAAAGGACTCGGCATGGACGCGACGGGACTGCTCCCGTTCTTGCGTGCCATCAGGGACACTCTCCCCGACATTGGTCTTGTTGCCGCTGGCGGACTCGGGCCAACCAGCATGGACTTGGTCGTTCCTCTGCTTGAAGAATTTCCCGACATCTCTATCGATGCCCAAGGGAAACTTCGCCCATCAGGGAACGCACTTGAACCCATCGACTGGAACATGGCCACCGGCTATCTGACAGCGGCTCTGCGCCTGCTCCCGTGAACAATTCCCCGCGCCAAACACCATGGCGCGGGTCTGCTTTTTTGCGGAAGCGGAGGAATTCGGTCGCTACACGACCAGTACACCTTTTGGATATTTTATTTCGTTCAGCTCATAAAATATACTCAAAAGGTTTTCGAATTCCCCACGGAAGTGATGTCTAATCACTTCCTCATTTCCGCCTAATAAAAAGTCGCTTTAACAGCGGAATTTTATACAGGCGGAAATGGAGGGATTCGAACATTACATGTTCGGTACACCTTTCGTATCGTACTCGCTCACGCTCCGTGCTATATACTCAAGGATTTTCAAATCCCTCTTTGGGACTAACATTCCAAATTCCTGCGGAAATGGAGGGATTCGAACCCTCGATCGAGTTGCCCCGATGGTGGTTTTCGAAACCACTGCCTTCAGCCTCTCAGCCACATTTCCAAATGCCCGCCAGTATACCACCGACTAAAGATTTGACGCTAGCAATTTCAGTGAATTTTGGTATGATAGCGCCACGAATGCTACGGCATTTTATGGCCCTATCGTCTAACGGCTAGGACACTTGGTTCTCATCCAAGAAATCGGAGTTCGATTCTCCGTAGGGTCACCAAAAGGTACAATTGCCGAACTTTCGAGGACTTCCACTTTTTTCCGGAAAGTGGTCTGATTCAAATGTGGAAATATTCCAGTTCGATAAGTGTCTCGGTCTGGGTCACCCTATATAAAACCTTCATCAAACGGTATACTACTGCCATGAAGCGCGTACTCTACTATATTTGCCTCACCATTATTAGTGCCTTGGCCCTGATTGGCCTCGCTACGGTTAGTGTCTTTTTTGCTATGCAGCACGACCTCCTCAATGTCCCTGGTTCAATTATCGAGCGTAACGCCTTCTTTGGCCGAGTACCGACCTTTGTCACCACCAATGATGGTACAGATGTACCCGTGGGCGAGCAGACCAATGGCTGTAAGCCTCCCCTCTCCCAGACTGAGCCCTGTGAATGGAACGAGACTATCTACTGGGATGTGGTCAAAGGTGGACTCGAGAAAGATGCAGACGTCATCAGTCGTGTCGCTAAAGAAACTGGCGTAGATGCCCGCATGATTGCGGCCACGGTCGTGCCAGAACAAACTCGCTTTTTTACCGACAACCGCGATGTCTTTAAGCGCTACTTTGAACCACTCAAGCTCCTCGGGAGCATGTCGCAATTTTCACTCGGGGTGACCGGCATCAAACAAGAAACGGCTCGACAGATAGAGCAAAATATCATGAGTACGAGTTCACCATTTTATACCGGTGCAGCTACTGCTGCCCTCCTTGCGTATACGGAGAGCGAACAAAGTGATACTGACGCAGCACTATTTGCTCGCCTCACGAATGAAAAAGATCACTACTACTCCTACCTCTACACGGCCATCTACCTCAAGCAAATCTCTGCGCAGTGGCAGGCCGCTGGCTACGATGTAGCAGACCGACCGGATATTCTCGTGACACTATTTAACCTTGGATTTTCAGCGTCTGTGCCAAAAGCAAATCCGCAGGTAGCAGGCTCAAAAGTCACCACTGGTGGACAATCATATAGCTTTGGCTACTTAGGTACACTGTTTTTCCAATCAGATGAATTGACAGCGCTCTTCCCGAAGAATTAAGGCAAGAAGAAAAGCCGCCATTGGGACAGACCTCACAAATAGGAGTACAATACTCCTATGAACAATACAATCTTGATCGCTATTGGGACGTTGATCGTCGGAGGATTAGGTGGTTACGGACTCGCCTCGGTCTCTGATAACTGGTCTCATATCGACCGTGACGGCAAAGATCGCTTCGACGAAATGCCAATGGGCATGCACCAGATGCCAGACGGCTCGATGATGGGCAACAACACTACTGCCAACCATACCAATACTGCGGGTCAGGGTATGGGTATGATGGGTGGTGGCATGATGATGGTCGCTACCGAAAAAGAATTCCTCACCGAGATGATTCCCCACCACGAGGAAGCGGTCGTGACAGCGAAAGAAGTCCTCGCCCGTGGAGCCACGACGCCAGAAATAAAGACACTGGTTGAAGGTATCGTGACCGCCCAGGAAAAAGAAATTGCCGATATGAAGACCTGGTACCAGGCGTGGTATAGCACCCCATACATACCATCAGGTAAATACCAACCAATGATGCATGATCTCTCGAAACTCAGTGGGGCCGCACTTGATACAGTCTTCCTCGAGGATATGATCATGCACCATATGGGTGCCATTATGATGGCCCATAGTGTACAGGGAGTGACCGAACATAAAGAAGTCGAGACTCTGAGTAAAGCAATTATTGCATCACAATCAAAAGAGATTCAACTGATGCGTCAGCTCCTCGGGATAGTGCGGTAACGGTCGACAGATACCAAGACCGCAGGCCATGGGCCTGCGGTCTTGTTTTGACCATATAATTGCTATTATTGCAAAAATATGTTTTAATAATCACAGATGAAACCTGGCCATATTGGCCGCCAAGGCAAGGAGCCTGACAATGGCACATCCCGTCGATACTCACGTAGGTAATCGCATCCGCCACCGTCGCTGGATGGTGCGAATGACGCAGGAACAGCTGGGCGACAAAGTTGGAGTGAAATTCCAGCAGATCCAGAAGTACGAGACCGGGTTGAACCGGGTCAGTGCTTCCCGGCTGTGGGACATCGCTGATGCCATGGGCGTGAAGATTGATTTCTTCTTCGAAGGACTGGCCGAAGGCGAAACAGCTGTCGTCAACGACCCCACAATGGATAAGGAGGCACTCGATCTGGTGCGCTCATACTACGCCATCCCCGAGGCGCAGCGTCGCCGACTCTTCGATCTCGCCCGCGTGCTGTCGGACGCCCCATGAAGCAGCAAAGGCGGGGGACTTTGGTCCCCCGCCTGCCACCCCCCCGTCCCTTATGGACGGATTTTTATAACTCTACTCCTATCGATTAACAATCACTCGAGCGAGTTCGTAGTCCTCAGTGAGGCGGTACGTAAAGCTGTTACCAACTGGTGTCAGCGTACCAGTTGAGATAACTGGGGCTTCATAGATGCGGTCATCATCTGGACTTGGGTCGCCAGGTTCAGTCAGAGTGGTTTTAACAGTCTCAGTGGTAATTGACTTAATAGTACCAATATTGGTCAAATTGACGGTCACATCAAGTCCTGATGAAGGGATATCGCCAGCGGATACGAATACCACCATCTTGGTTGTGTCACGATACCCAATCACATCGTAGTTGGTACCAGTGCGAGTCCAAAAACCTGAGGTATTCACCTTTCCCGCCAGCAGCTGTGTCCCAGGGAGACTTTCAGACATCATTCGGAAGGCATGCCCACCGTGTGAGATAGTTTCACCCTTGTACCACAGCATTTGTGAGATGCAGCCCTGAACGCCCCACAACATACCAGTATCAAGTCCACCGCCAATCATCTGACTGAAGGTATTTACTACTGTTGGGGCTTGTCTAGCACCAACATCATACGGCAGATATCCAGCTGGAGTAGCTGGTTTTGAACAACCTCCAACATTCCATTCTGTCGCGATGATTTTCATTTCTGGCACATTTCGTCCACCCCAGGCGGTATTCCAAAAACTCTTTGCTACAGCAAGCTTACGTGTGGTGGTAGCAAAATCGTACTCATTAATGTTACCCACCAACCCAATATGATGCACAAATCCATCCACCGTTTTTAGATTAGCGGTTGAAATCTGATTGTAGATGTTTTTCATGCCACCTTCGGTAGATCCAATCCAAATAGCTACATCCACCCGCTTCTTCTGTGGATTTAAAGTAGTACTCGTAAGTACACTATTGATAGTAGTTAGAAATGCGTTTGTCACGTATCCATACGAACCAGGACCAGGGGTAAACTTATTGTTCACCCAACCTTTTGATGCGTTTTCATTACCAATTTCTAACGTAATACTAGCTGGTAGCGGACCATAATCACCGCGCACCAACTTAACCATGAAGTCACGCAGGTGGGTCTGTCCTTGGGTCACATTGTTGAAATATGGCTCGGTTGGAATAACCATTACAAACGGTAGGTTTTTTTCGACCGCATACGCCATCACATCAGTGAGTCCTTTTTGTGCAACAGCATCATAACCCGCTTCTCCAGGAGCTGGTTCCTTGTAGATATCTGGAAATGTTAAGTCGTACAATCGATCTGCACCTGTTCTTTCTGCAAACGAACCTCCGGGCCAGCGAATCGAACTATTTGGGACTTGCTCGACGGCTCTCTTGTAATTTGTCAATGAATTGAAGGTTGTATACACCGTCCCAAAGGTTTCTTTTTTAACAACCGCAGCGCCTGAATGAGTCGACGTGTATGGTTTTGCGTAATCGAGGGTCGCCACCACTTTTGGCACAGTGCTTGTCGATGTGGTTGTAGCTGTCGAAGTGGCCGTAGACACAGGAGTTGAAGTTGGGCTTGTTGTCGGCACGGTTACACTTGGTGGCGGCACCAATCCTGGGAAATTCATACCCGGAAAAAGGTTCCCGAGAGATGAAAATTGAGCAAAAGCGAAACTGGCTGTCGCCATCATACCACCAGCCGCTAACATAAGAATTCGTAACATAAATAAGACTAAAGATAATCAGCAAACTGCTATTGATAATTATACGTTACTTTAGGCTGTTTTTTTTGCTTATCTACAGACTAACTCACGACCACTGCAGTACCGGTCACACTGACCATAAGCATATTACCGATAGTTTCGTAGTCATAATCGATACCAACAATAGCGTTGGCACCGAGCGCTTCTGCACGCGCAACCATCTCACGAAGTGAGGTCTCACGCGCATCAGCAATTGTTTTTTCATAGGTAGCTGAACGTCCACCAACAATATCGCGCACGCTCGCCATAATGTCCTTAAATACATTGGCACCAAAGATGGTTTCTCCTGTCACGAGGCCTTTATAGTCGACAATTGTTTTCCCCTCGAGGATTGAAGTAGTAGTGAGTATCATAAAATTTTCTGTTATGGGTATTTCGTAATATCGTTATTATACCGTAATTGCACAAACAAGAGCGTTAATTTACAAATCCGAGTTATGTGTTATAGTGTCGACAGCAGCAGCATGGAGACCCGCATGAAGAAGCCTGTTACCCTAGCTCCTTGGCCTTTGAAAGAAGCCGCCGTCGTACCGTCACCAGTCCCCGCGCGTCCGAACAGCGACGGGTCAAAACCGCTCGAAGAAGCCGAGATCCAAGCGATTTTGGTGGTCTTTGGGAGGATTGACGCCGTCTGGCCACTTCGGCGCAACAACATCATGCGCAGCGCATTTGACCGCGGGACCACCCAATTCAGCTGGTTCTTCAATGCTGCAAAGCGGCGTCTCACCTATGGTGACTATGACGCGCTCGTAAGGCTGTTCGAGTGCGAGAGTCGAGCGGCGTTCCTGGCGCTCGATCCGGATACCACACCCGACCTTGCAGCAATCATCGAAGTCAAGGGCCTCGGCCAGCATGTCTGGAAGAAGCAGGCCTGAGTCAGGCCAAGTGGGCCGGCAGTATCCCTGCCGGCCCACTTTTTATTTCTCAGCTTTGATACATGCTTTTAAATCTTTAAGGAGTTCAAGTGCATGGCTCGCTGGGTCAACCTCAGGATAGACCTTTGCTACTTTAGCGTCTCGCCCAATCAGGTACGAGATACGGTTAGTACCTCGCACTTCTTTGCCATACATCTTTTTCACGACAAAGGCTCCGTACTTGTCCATCATCTCCATGGTTGGATCAGACAGGAGAGTAAATGGCAGTGCGTATTTTTCGGCAAATTTCTTGTGCGACTTCGCAGTGTCTTTACTGACGCCAAACACCTGCACCTTCATCCGCTTGAAGTCTTTGTACACGTCAGCAATCATGCAGGCTTCTTTGGTACAGCCGGGAGTATCGTCCTTGGGATAAAAATAAATGAGTGTCCACTGCCCAACCAATTCCTTGTGAGTATGAGTAACGCCATCTTGATCAACAAGCAAAAACGTCGGGGCTTTTTTACCAATTTTTAACATATAGTACTAGTATACCAAACGTTGAAATGGAGCACTGCGTGTTTCCAAAAACACAAACGGCCCGCGTCGGAAAGACGGGCCGGTTTTTTGGCTATCGGTATGTCTCGTACCACTGATGCGCCAATTTGCGCAAGAGACGCAACTCACCACCATTGTACGAACGCGACTCTTCGAGAACATGAATTTCTCGCCACGCCATCTCATACGGCGGGGATTCTGGTTGAAACATAAGGAGTGACAACCAGGCTTGCAGGTACGCAATATCAATTATCATTGCCAGCCTCCTCTGTCTTTCTCGATTCTACTCTACCGTGACGGATTTGGCGAGATTGCGTGGCTTATCAACATCAAGCCCTTTTTCTATACCAACATAATATGACAGCAGTTGGAGTGGGATGGTTGAGATAATCGGTTGAAGTAGCGGATGAGTCTTCGGTACAAAGATGACGTCATCGGCGAGAGTACTTGCATGTTTGTCGCCATCCTCAGCAATTATAATCATCGGCGCCTTACGGGCTTTCACCTCTTCTATATTTGAAACCATTTTTTCGTAGACATCTTGAGACGGCAACAGGGCGACCACTGGTACCTGCGGATCAAGGAGTGCAATCGAGCCATGTTTCAATTCCCCGGCGGGATACCCCTCCGCATGGATATACGTCACCTCTTTCATCTTGAGCGCCCCTTCGTACGCCAGTGGCGCATGTGAGCCACGACCAATATACATCATGCTCGTGGCGTCTTTGTAGCGACTGGCAATCACTTCGATACCAGCCTGTCGGGACAGAACCTCATCAAGGAGTGCCGGCAGGGCTTCAAGGGCTATTAGTATCTCACCGGCCGCGGCTTCGGTCATTATGCCACGTTCGCGACCGAGGAGTACAGTAAGAAGGGCAAAGACCGTCAGTTGTGAAAGGAAGGCCTTTGTCGAAGCGACAGCCACCTCCGGTCCGGCATGATTGTATACTCCGGAGGCAGTCTCACGAGCTATACTTGATCCAACGACATTCACTATTCCGAGGGTGAGGAGCCCTTCGGCTTTGGCTCGTTTAATTGAGGCTAGAGTATCGGCCGTCTCACCAGACTGCGTGACCGCCAGGACTGCGGTACCAGGACCACCAAGCATCGCCCGATAGCGGTATTCACTGCCGATTTCAACTTCGGTTGGTAGGCCAGCGTATGTTTCGAGCATCCACTGCCCCACTCTCCCTGCAAAAGACGCCGAGCCACAACCAACAATCGTGAGACGATGAATATCGCGGAGTTCTGGCAACACCGATTCAAGACCACCGAGCTTCACACGCCCTTCGCCAGTAAGGACTCGTCCACGCACGGTACTACGGATTACCTCAGCTGCCTCGTTGATCTCTTTCTCCATGTAGTGACGGTAGCCATCTTTTTTGATCACTTCGATATCTGCCGCAGCTGTCTCCGGCACCACCTGTCGTTCGGTACCGCTTTCACTTTTGACCTGGTAGGTGGATGGGGTCAAAATGGCCACCTCACCATCGTCGAGATACACCAGTCTGTTTGTGTACGGTAAAAGCGCCACGGCATCAGACGCGACGTAGTGACCGTCTGCCGCTACCCCAATCACGATAGGGCTCCCGAGCCGCGCCACGATTATTACCCCCGGTTCTGCCTCATGAGTAACTACGAGCCCATAGGCACCCCGCACCCGAGCGAGAGCTTTTGTGACCGCTTGTTCCAGATTCCCAGCGTAGAGTGACCCGATAAGTTTCGCAAGGACTTCAGTATCCGTCGCCGAATAAAAAGTATAGCCTTGCCCAATAAGTTCATCTTTGATTTCGCGATAATTTTCGATGATACCGTTGTGGACGAGATGGAGTTGTCCGCTCGTATCGATATGGGGATGCGCGTTCACTTCACTTGGTTCTCCATGAGTAGCCCAGCGAGTATGTGCAATGCCTGAAGTGGCATCAGCAGTGACACTCGACGCAACTTTTTCCCGCAACATCGCCACTTTCCCTACCGCTTTCACGATTCCGACTCCGCCAATCGACAGTCCAGCTGAGTCATAACCACGATACTCGAGTGCCTCAAGTCCCGCGAGTAATATCGGCGTTGCGTTTTTTGTCCCCGTATAACCAATGATGCCACACATACCAAATGAAATAACTTATAGCGTATATGCTATATAACAACGTGCGCGGAAAATAGTTACGGAAGAAATTGCCTCAAAATGATTATGATATACTTCACAATTATGGCTTTTGGCGGTGATCCTGAACGAAATTTGATGCGCAAAGAACGAGCAACTCGTTCAATGGAAGATATTGCGAGTTCAATTTTGCCGCTTCATCCCGAATGTGCAAAACGTCTCAAGGATGCTGCGATCAAGCGGGCCGACTTCACGGGCATGTACGATCAAAAAACAATGAACGAACACGCGGCGTATGTTCGCTACTGCGAAGGACAGTTTGCGCTCGCAAAAAAGCAGACTGATACCCATCTAGACAAGGTAGACCAAGAAGATATAAAAAAGGTATCGGAAGTACTTGAGTACCTAATCTATAGCGGCATCAATAATGCGAATTGGATTCCTTTCACCAAAGCAATCAAAACCAGCGATTATGATGACTACAAGCACAAAATTGATTTGGTGCTCGAGTTTGTATCAAAGGCGACTACTGGACATATTGGATTGGGTATTGATGTGACATTTTCAAATGATATTGATAAAAAACTCACCACCATAAAAGATGAAATTGATAACTATGATGGTAGAGGTAACCAGCTTGGCGAAGTTACGTATTTTGAATCCGAAGAAAGTGGCAAGCAAGAAAAGCTGACTGGCATTCCGCGAGTAGTGGTCGCTATTGATATTGATGTACTTGGGCACACAGGTGCTACGACGCCCGAAGAATTTC
>ERZ724508.1938-NODE-1938-length-11422-cov-5.532770_pt1 | contig 11422 bp, 21 predicted proteins | sample MGYA00376041_ERZ724508 | MGnify/ENA primary metagenome ERZ724508 (study PRJEB28724, sample SAMN07190887) | wastewater metagenome | isolation source: effluent of sewage treatment plant in Hong Hong | place: USA: Christiansburg, Virginia | collected 2016-03-01 ... | reverse complement strand
ACCAAAGCTGTCCCTCATCTCGAGTTTTGCCTGAATTCCGCAGATAACCGAAAGCTCCACTAACTTCTTGAGCAGGCCGCGTTTGCGCTTATTGTAGGTTATCTGATTGGAATTGGATGTACCTTCCTCAACCTTTCGTTCTTGATCAGCTTGATCTCAATTTTCTTCCGCCCCATGAGTTGATGCTACGCTTATAATGTATTTATAACCACCGGGTTCGGAATTAGCTTCAGCACTGACGGGCTATTTTTAGCCGAAGGTCGGGGGACGGGTCGGTCCAGCCAACAATCAAACCAATCTATTATATTCTACATGCAGGACGAAAAGCACAAGTACAAGGTGGAAACCCTTAAACTCACCACGATGCTTGAAAAGACGCTCAAGGAGCTTGCAGCAATCAAAAAGGAGCACCAGCGAACGGTGGGAGAACTCAACTAAGCACAGCACAGTCGAGACCAGATAATTTAAATTCTCAAGAAGCAAGTGGCTCATGAAGTGCAGGAACGAGAGCGGCTGTGGGCGGAGAACAACCAGCTGTATCTCCGATTGTCGCGCATTGAGGAAGGCATGTCGTAAGTCAATCTATTGGAAGGGATAGAGGTGCAAAGCTAATCGCGTATCGAAAGCAACAAACATCCGAGCCAACCTCGTAATGCCGATTTGGAAAGGTTGGTAGAAGAGTTGCGAGCAGAGATCGAGGTGCTAAAATCGTAGAAAGAGGACGTACTGCTGCGTGCTTAATACGAATCGACGATCGAGTACAACAAGCTTCGCAGCGAGTTCCATGGGACCCAGGAGAAGCTGATACGTATGGAGGAGCAACTAAAGATGATGGAGCGAAGTGAGTACAAACTCATAGCCGAGAAGCGAGAGTTAGAGACTGCGCTGTCTGGGCTTCGTAACAAATCAGAAGGGGACCGTTTTAATAATGAGGAGAACGGGGTGAATCGGCAAAACGGTATGCTGGAGGTACAGTTGCGTGCGGAAGTTGACAAACTGCGCCACTAGAACGAGTTTCTAAAGGAAGTCAAAGCCGATTTGGAATAATCGGCGAACGAATACGAAACAATAATTTGTGAATACCGTGCCTCTCTTGACGAGGCTCGGATGAAGTATGACAATCGCTAGCTGCAGTACCTACGTGAACGGAATACCGACAGAGCCGACCGTGATCTGCTTCGAACAGAAGTGGAACGTTTAAAATTCTAATCGGTGAAGAAGTAGGACCACCTCAAAAAGATTGAAGATAAGGACGGGGTCATCAAACATTTGGAGAGGCAACTTTTATCGGCTGAAGCTCAGAACCGATAACTACTTGAGCGAGTGTAAGAATCAGTTACCAATCAGAGGTCTGACTTTGCTTCAGGACTAGAACTGGTCAAGCAGTAGTACCACAAGAACATTGAATAGAAGGAGAGTATACTAGCCGAGTACAAACGGGAACACGAGAGGTTAGTCAGCATCAACGAAAAGCTGGAGGATGAGCTAACTTAGGCACTATCCTAACAGTCGAAGCTGAAGGAATCGCGGATAAAAATACAAGCCTCTCGAGATGAATAGAACATGCAACTGCAGATCAGCTATGCGGAATTGAGGAAAGAGAAAGAGCTTTACGAGATGCGCACAAAGCAGGAACTATCAAGGTTGCAACGGGAGGTCACTGAGATGATTGAGTTAGATACTGCCAACGAACAGTTCAATAAGGATGTCAAGGCTGCTAACGATAAGCTCACAGCTGAGAACAAGTAGCTGGGTCTACAACTACATCAGCTCAACCAGGAACTGACCAACGTGGTGGGATAAAAGATTCAACTTGGCACCCAGATGGAGGAACTTTCAGCACAGCTGGCCAGCTACCGGCTCCGTACTGAAAAGCTCAGCAGGGAACTTGAAAGATCAACTGTTCGGGAAAGGGAAGAGGACGAACTGCGATCGGAGCTGACCGCAACAACAAATCGAGTTCGATAGCAGTAGAAGGAACTACAAAGGCTTCGAACACTGAACTTCACAAGCGAGTAGAGAGAGAAACAGCTAACTGCCGAACTGACCAGAGAAAGACTGATGGCTGATACCCACAAATAGGAGGTTAATCGATTAAAGAGCACTTGTGATGGGTTACTCAGGGAAAACAAAGAGCTACAAGGCGATATGATCAGGATGAGTATCGAAAGTGAGCGGTGCAGACTTGAGGAATAAGCTGTCATCGAGGAGCTCAACCAAATAAAACAGAGCAGCTAGCAGATGAAGTAATAAATCTCCAAAGAAAAAGAATATCAGAAAAATTTATCAGCCATGGCCTTGGAAATAAGTTTGCTGAAGGAAAGAAATCAGATGCTGCTTAGAGAGCGTGATGAGGCAACCAACAGCCGGGAGTATATGTAGCGTACCAATGAGGATCTCCAGGAAAAACTGGTGAGGATCGAGCGGGCCTTGGAGGAACTCAAGGACGACTATGAGGAAAGAGCAAAGGAAAATATGCAAAGTGATGCCTTCAGCACAGAGGAATTCAGTCGGATGGAACACGAACTCACCATGCTTGCTCGGACCATTGATAACGAAAAGGCAAAGTGCGCCTCACTTGAGCGAGTAGTGGTCTAAAAGCAGACATAAATCCGTGAGCTCATTGCAAAGCTGAAGCATAGTCGCGAAAAGGAATAGCTGGCATCGAAGGAACTCTCTCTATCTGAACAGCGATGTGGGCGAGTCCAACAAGAGCTGGCTGATGCAATGGAGTACATTGAGCAAGCCGATATCAATATCCGGAACCTCCAGGAACAACTGAGATCGAAGACTATAGACCAGAAGAGCGAGGTTCAGCTCCTCGAGAATAATTTCGAGGATCGGATCTGCGAGTTGGAACTAGCATTAGCTATGAAGCAGGCACAAGCTGACTAGTGCATGCGAAAGATCGAAGGGCTTCAAGCTTAAAAGACTGAACTTCAAGAGGAAAGTTTGAGACCAGCAGCAGCACTATACGAACTAGAGCAGGCACTTGCTGAGAAAAGCTCCGCCAACGAAGCCTACTGCACCGAAATAAAAATACTCACAGAAGAGAGGCTGCTTCTGCAGGAGAGGATCGACCAGCAGGCATCTTCCGTTTACAGTCTGGAACAATCTAACCAGTAACTTCGCCAGGAAACAGGCAACTTATAATTCAAGATGAGCCAAATGTGTGCTGATCTCTAAGCCAAGGAAGTGGGTCACCGCAACATGACACACCAGCTGCTAGAACTGGCAAAGGCTCGTTCAGATTTGGAATCCAAGCAGTAGCTGCAGCAAAGCCAGCTCGAAACAGCAAACGATAGAATCCAATCATTGGCAGGCGAAAACAAATAACTAAAGAGGCAACTCAAGGAGAGCCTTTAACGAATTGGGGAATTCAAAGCGGTCAATGAAAAGCTCAAAGCAAGTGAAGAAGAAAAGAGATAGCTCGTCACCAAGGTTGCCGATCTTTCAGACAAGTTGAATGCCCAGCGCAAGTAGTGCTCAAACCTTATGAACAGGCAATGCGATCTCACTTAAAAGCTGAGGGAACTTACAGAGTCTAGTGCTCGATCGAATAGACAGACGACTGAGCTGGAAAGGACGACAATATAGCTGCAGGAAGCGCTGGCTGCCAAGGAATCTGAACAGGCGCAATTTGAGCGACAATTACGGTCTGCCAGTAGCACGATAAGCAACTCAAATGCATAGCTAGAGCATCTTCGAGAGTTGCTGACGGAAGAAAAGCTGGCTCGATAGATGGCAGAAAGCCGTGCTCAGATTATGAGCAGCTAGAACCAGCGTATTCTCACTGAGAGCAGCACAGAAAAGCTGAGTAGCCATAGCTAGTTGATGGCTACCATAACTCAACTCCGTTCTCAAAACGAAAAGCTGCACGTACAGATGTGTGGGATGTGTAAGCAGGAGACACTTGACCAGCTCACTTCAGGCTATGAGGCTGAACTACAGAAGGAACGCACCCGAAGCAAAGAACTCAGTCGGGAAGTGTTATCTTTAAGAGGAAGTATAAGCGAACTCTAGGAAAAGCTATAACTACAGAGGATAGAGTCCAAACGGCAAACCGATGAGGTACGCAAGACCATAACCCTGGACCGTTACAAGTAGGCATAAAGAGCCAATGAATAGTGGACTAAAAACGAGCTGGAACTCAACAGGATGCTGGAGATGAAACGGCAGTAACTCGCAGAAGTCAGGGACAAGTACCGAGCTGAAATGGAGCGTAACCGCTCTTTGGTGGAATCTACTGGAAAGGAGCTCCAGGAACTAACAGAAAGAAATTTGCAGCTTATCAGCAAAATTGAGCAGCTGGAGAAGCAGCTAAGAGCTAAAGAGGAACTTACTCGAAGGTTCATCAGTGATAAAGAGAGGCTGCTCGCCAACATGACCAACGAACAGTAATCGCACAACCCAAACCACCACCCTACGCTGCAGGATGCAACACTCAAACTTGCAATAGAAAAGCTCAAAGCCTAGCTGGTAGACCATTACTTACTTTAGTAGCAAAAGTCTAAGGCTGAAAGGAGGCTCACGGAGGAAAAGAAACAGCTCAAGGAAGAACTGTTCTACTTAAAACGGGAGCTAGAGAACAATAAGGAGGATCTTCTGTTCTAGAGGAAGCGCAATTGCCATCTTGAAGAGCTCTACAATAAGGTACCAAGTGGTTCAATGCAGTATCGGAGTGTTCGTAACGTTTCCTCCAATGCCATGCTTAATCTAACCAAGGCCATGACGCCCGTGCAAGATAAGGCCGCATCATAAGGTCTTGACCCACCCACCTAACCGTTCGACGGCATCATTGAGCAGCACCATCTGAGCATCTAGAAGTTAGGTTGATCAAGCAAACTGCCAAGTTTTATCCAATACAGTTAGTTACTAGTTGTCGAGTGCCACGCCGTTGCGAATTACCCTTCTCCATGGTCTTCCGAGTTGTCTGAGCAGAGTCCACTGCCCACCGACGACCTCATATAATATTTCAAAACTATGGAGGTTTTCAGGGTACCCACTGATGCTGAGCTGCTCAAGCTGAGCGATCGTCGTTCTATCTGCCAGTACTTCTTTTCCGGTATCTTCATCGTCCGGAAGGATTCGCTAAGGAAGATTCTTCACAACAACTTCGACAGAAATCACGCAGAGAAACTCATCAACGAGCGCATCGACAACTATTACACGTGCATGACTGATGGTAAGCTGGGAGATGTCACCCAAGCACCTGAGATTGTGCAGCAGGAGTACCATTCCCTATCTATGCAGTATCAAAGCAGTCAGGAAGGAGGTCATCAGCGAACTTGTACCAAAGAGCCTATGTGAGTCACGCTTCGACGGTATCTTCCGTAAGCTCGCTTATGCAGGACTCTTATGATCATGATCAGAGCTGATTGCGAAAACCACACTACTCCATCAGAAACGATGAGGGTAGGGATGAGGAGAATGCTTGAGGGGTGCCACCCAGCGCCGCCAGTAGAATAAATTTTATTGCTTAAAGCCCCCGCTGGACCTCCAGTCAATAATATCTTGTTTGATGTTGATCTCCACTTCCTCGAGGATCTACCCAGGCAACAACTTCGGAAGGCACAATAACGTGCACTTCTACCACTACCAACGGTATGCTCTGCAGGGTAACAACTACCACAACTACGGCCTGCATGTAGTCGAGGTTAAGAACAGCATGAGGGACAAGAACATTGAGGTCGTCGGCTGGCACATGAAGCAAGGCCGTCTTGAGGAGGACTTCACCAAGAAGGTCATCAGGCCCGCTCTGTTCAACACTGCTCGTGTTGTCCCCCTCAGCTGGACCAAGTACGATGCCATCGTTGGTGCCGTCGTCTTCAAGATCGAAGGAACCAACCAGTTCTTCACCCTTGCCTTCGAGGATCCTTTCCACGACTACGTCGGCAACGGCTACAAGGGTGCCATCGTCGAGGGCAACGACCCCGAGGGTGCCATCAAGGCCCTCTCCGACCACAACACCAAGGAGAAGCCTTGGGGCCGCTACTACTTCGACGAGTTCAACGGTCGTGGCCGCAGCGTTATCGAGTTCAAGGATCCCCAATGACGAGTTCATACATAAATGTTTGAAACGACTTTCCTCCGACCTCGAAACAGCTATAATTTGTATAATGTCACTTAAGGACTTTCAGACAATCGCTTGTTTAGGTACCGGCTCGCGAGCTATGCAGGTGAGGGCGCCTACTCCAGTGTTTACAAGGTGCGACGCTTCCGAGATGATCGGGAGTATGCTTTAAAGAAGGTGAAGATTGGCAACCTCTCTGAAAAGGAAAAGGAGAACGCTCTCAATGAGGTGCGTATCCTCGCCAGCATAAACCACCCCAACATCATTGGCTACAAAGAAGCGTTTCTGGACGAACCCTCCAACTCCCTATGGTATTTCCCACTCCTATGCAGTATCGTTATGGAATATGCCGATGATGGTGACCTCTACCAAAAGATAACCGACTATCAAAAGCGAGGGGTACAGTTCGAAGAAAACTGGATATGGAACGTGCTGACGCAGGTTGTTCGGGGATTGAAGACACTGCATAAAGCCAACATTCTTCATAGAGATCTCAAAGTAACGCTTGTCGCCGATTCAGAGCGCTAACGTATTTCTGTCTAAGAACGGGGAAGCGAAGCTTGGCGACATGAATGTATCGAAAGTATCGCAGAAGGGACTTTGCCAAACACAAGCAGGTACCCCATACTACGCAAGCCCCGAAGTATGGAAAGACAAACCGTACGATAGCAAAAGCGATATTTGGTCGCTAGGCTGCGTAACCTACGAAATGGCTTGCTTAAAACCACCGTTCCGTGCTGAGGACATGGAGGGGCTTTACAAGAAGGTTATTCGAGGGTTGTATCCGCGTATTCCTAACAACTACTCAACAGATCTGAGCAATGTGATTAGGAGCATGTTGCAAGTATTGCCTGATCTTAGACCCACGGCAGAAAAGATTCTAACGATAAACTCAGTGACAAAGTGGTCAGGAGAACGAGAATAAAAAGATGAAGGGGAGATCAATTTGATGAGTACCATTAAACTGCCAAAGAACATGACGTTCCTGACTGGCCATCTACCCAAACCAAAGTACGATGACCGTCGAACAGACAAGAGAATACGCCACACTCGGACAGTTTGCCACATCGAGTCGGAAACAGACAGTACCAACTAACCTAACAAAGTGTTGAAGCCATCGGTATCACTAAACAAAGTGGTGTCCCCTGTAACCAGAGTTCGGAGGGTGGACAAAACTCGCGACCCCGAAGTAAAGCCACGCAAGAGATAAAGTAGCATTGGAAGTCCAGAGTCAGCTGCACTTGGCTACAAACTGCCACCAATTAAGCGATGAAGTGCTTCTTTTTAAGCAGTTATATAAATTGTTGCTGCTACTCATGATGCTTCCAATAGAGCTGACAAAGGTGCTCTACGAGGATTGGTAGGGACAGCTTCAGGCTTCCAACTCCTAGGGCGACCTCTACGGCAAGTGCCTCAACGGACCCGGAAGGGTGAAATTTAAAAATGGCAATTCATACAAAGGAGGATTTAAGGATGGCATGCTGCACGGCCAGGGAAAGTTTGAATGGGCTAATGGTATAATATACTAAGGAGAGTTCAATAACAACAAGCTCGAAGGAGTCGGGATTTATCGTTGGACGGATGGCAGTTCATACTAAGGGCAAGTTAAAGATGGGCTTCGCCATGGCCAGGGTAAGCTCACTCTTGAAGATTGCATTTACGAAGGCGAGTGGCAAGAGGGTAACAGGCATGGCAAGGGAAAAGTAACCTTCAATAATGGCGGAATCTATGAAGGAAACTTTGTTAACGGCTTGAAGCAAGGCTACGGCAAAATGTACTACCCAAGTGGAAATTTTTATGAAGGCAACTGGAAAGAGGATAAGAAGAGCGGGTAGGGAGTGATGCATTGGATTGATTCAAGGGAGAAGTATAGTGGTGAGTGGCTAAACAACCAGCAGCATGGTTGGGGAATTCACCTGTGGTTAGATTCCAGAGGCGAAGGGAAGTTCATGCGAAACCGTTATGAAGGAGAATGGAAATGCGGGTTGAGGGAAGGCTTTGGCACTTTCTACTATGCAAATGGTTCAAAATATGAGGGTACTTGGCTGAAGAACATGAAGGACGGGTATGCGTTTTTTACCGATGAACTGGGAAGGGTATCTCAAACTGAGTTTTACCATGATCGAATGATCAAATAAGCAAAGGTTGAGGAACCCAAGATATAAGAGAAAGCCAAAGTGGACGATAAGGCGAAGATAGACGACAAGTCTAAGACAAGAGACTCCAAACTTCTAGCTGAAACCAAGCGCAAGTCAATTACAAGCCAGCAAGAACCCCCTCTTCTCACAAATCAACGCACCCCCGAAATCTAACCATCCAACCCTTATACAGTCATGCTTCATGTCGAACAATTTTTTTTGCCGCAACGACCCGATCTTGAACAGCTATACAATTGCCTGCTGCGTAATAATAGCCAACTGAAGAACTGGTATCGAGGACTCTCCGCATTCTATGACAACCATTCAGAATATACCTTTTGTCTCATTCTCTAAAATGTATGGAAGATGGTGAGAAGCCTCAAGATCCTCGGGAAGATTTCACTTGCACAGCTTGACAGAGGTTTCTGGGGCTTCCAACAGAACGTGAGGAAGGCTCTGCAGATTTCTCGAAGCCACCAACAGAAAGTTGGAATTGAAGACGAGTATTACTTCGATCAGTCTTTCAATATCGCTGAGGCATTCGATATTTCCCACGTAGCAGAGGTGCTAAATACGGAGGAACAGATTGATCCAAGGGCAGAGCTTAACGTACACGATGCGCAGCGTCTTGTGCTATTCCGTGACTTTGTGCAGATTCTGGTGTGCGTAGCCATCAACCTTGACCCCCAAAGCCACTTGGAACCTCACAAAAGTGTTGACAAGTTTCTTATGAAAGTGGGCCCTGCGTTAGAACTTCTTAGCCGCGGTGACAAGAAGGCAACCGAACAAAGTGAAAATCTATCTTCAGTAAGCCGTACTGAGAAATCAACCCCAGCCTATGCGAAGACCTCCAACCAAAGGCTGTTCAAATCAATAAGTCAGCTCCAAGTGCCAACTGGTGCGTCAGCGACAATTGACAGCACTGTTCCAATGAAGAAGTTCCTCCAGTATCTCAAGGTATCGGGCATCTTCGTAGATGCAGATTGCTTACAGCTCGAAAAATTGTTGGAGAAGCATTTCGATACTGAATATCTCAACAGCGCCACAGGCGGCAGCTAGCACTTGACATCTAAACTACTGCTTCTGAGTGACTACGAGCTCACAGAGTTCGAGTTTGTCTAGCTCTTGTTCTATTACTTGGTGAAGAAGCTGCCATCCACCAAAGACACCGAAGACAACCGCAGCAAGTACGAACAGTTCATCAAGAAAATCGAAACAGCAGCCAGAATGGTTGCCCATAACGAGCAAAACGCGGAAAAAGCAAATAGCGCAATTCGTCTTAATCACTCAGCCAAAAAGCAACTTAAAGCTTAGCTCGTCCAAAGGCGAAAGGTGATGGAGACTGAGCGTGCCCGCCGCGATGTCATCCGGAAGGAGAGAGAGAATTAGGCACGCGAACTGCATTCGATGGAGCTCAACGATGTCAACATCGTAGAAGTCACTTTCGAGGAGGAGTAAGGTGAAGACTATGATTGACAGTAGACCAACGGCCATGTGCTATTAGCAATTATAAACTGTGCGAATTAATAAGCCTAAGAATGCAGCCGATATCCCAGCAGAGCAATGCTGCAAGCTTGGCCAGTTCCTACAAAAACATCCGCTATCGAGTAAATGCAGACCTCCTTTGTCTAAGGTTGGCGCGTACAGGGTTTAACTACAAGGTTCAATGGAAGAGAAGTAATGCCAGCACATATCTAGGGGATAACAAAACGGAAACTCGAGTGATATACCATGGACAACCTCAGTCCCTCATCAACGAGCGACTCACCCTCGACTTTAATATGCAGCTGGACACACGTACCGGCAAATTCCTCGAAAAACAGGTAAGGGAGTGTTAAGGTAGATTGACTTTCTGCCGACAATCGTTACAGAATCAGGACTGAGGAGCGCAGGGGTGGGAAGAATAGACTTAGCTGAACCACTTAACCGGAACTAAACCAGTACTAGAAAGTGTTATGCAGGAAGCGAAAAGATAATTCAATTGGCCCAGTGCCCTGACCCCACAGCATCGATTGAGGTGACCCTAACTTACCAAGCACTTGGCTAAGTCAACCAAATCGATGAAAGGTTTTGCATTGAATAATTCAGTTTCATCATGAACACAACAGCGGCATAGCAGAACAAACTCCAGAGTCAAAGTCTAAAAAAGTATCAAACTGTGAGTCCCTCCAAACCCCCGTTAAGCCCTGGCCGCACAAACCAACCCAACCAGCAACCACCACTGCCTCAGAACGCAGTTATCCCGAATCAGGAAGCGCAGTTAAGACGCCAATTGCAAGACGTTCAGGAGAAGTTGCAGGGTTATCAAACAAGATAGCGACAGTTGATCGCTGACAACGCAAGACAGCTGCAAGAAGTACAAAACCATCAAAAGACTTCTCATTTAAAGGACTTGGAGCTCAAGAGCAAGGAAAAAGAACTGCAGCTGTTAAACTCAACGTTGAAACATTACAGTGAGTGCAAGAGCTAGCTGCTGCAGAAAGAGGAAACCATTCGCAATCTAAGTCTCAAACTTGCACAGAGAACTTCAGATGTGCCTAGAAATGCTAGGCGTGTCAGTAACGAACCGCTCCAAGAAACCCTTGAATCCCTCGCAGGAAAGCTCGAAGAAGCCGAAAGGCAGAATAGCGAACTCCAAGCCCAACTCTCTGAGAGCAATATCCGTCTGGCCAAGATCTTCAACGCTGCAATCGAAACTGGCGGCGCCGAGCTCCTAGATACTCTACAGCATGCCATCGGCATGGACTGATTCTACTCACAGTCTGGACGCTTGCTCAAACTTATAATTAATGGGAAACAATCACAACAAATACTTCGGTACCGACCGTCGAAAGGTGTTGATCCTTGGTCTCGAGACCGCAGGCAAGACTAGTACCAGTGGAGTTTATGCGCAGCTCTATGCGAGACGTTGGCCAACGGCAAGATGCCACCGTCAGTCCCGGTCACCCGCGATATGAACATTCGCGACAAGAAGTTCGATAGACTCACTGTCACATTTTATGACCTCGCAGGTGGAGAAAGGCAGAGAATATTCTGGCGGCAGCACTACATTGGTTGCCAGGGGATCATATACTTGATCGATGGCTCCACGCCGCAGCACCTCGATATCGCACTATAGTAGCTAGACAAGAGTATTGTGAGTAGTGGTGGACTGTGTCCCATAGCCGTATGCATCTCCAAGCGCGACCTAGTAAAGGAACCAGAGCTGACA
>ERZ724508.1937-NODE-1937-length-11427-cov-5.534822_pt1 | contig 11427 bp, 19 predicted proteins | sample MGYA00376041_ERZ724508 | MGnify/ENA primary metagenome ERZ724508 (study PRJEB28724, sample SAMN07190887) | wastewater metagenome | isolation source: effluent of sewage treatment plant in Hong Hong | place: USA: Christiansburg, Virginia | collected 2016-03-01 ... | reverse complement strand
GAATATTGTACATACCCCAGTTGAATAATATCGCTCGCTCTGCATCTTGCTCTGGAAAACCCAATCGAAGTAATAGAAATTAGATGAAGGGCTCTGAAAGGGAGAGAAAATTCAAAGTTGCACGACGTTCAGCTTACTCACTTGAGTGCTCAACCTCCCAGTTCAATACTCCCCAACAAAGTTTTCCAATTAGAAATCAGAATCTTGAACTTCAGCCTGCGATCGACGAAACAGAACATGAAGATAGAGTTAAAGGTTTGAAGTTAAGAAATGTCCTCAGCAAGGCGTTAAGAAGGTTTAAAGGTTTGATTGTGAGTGGCGAGATAGAGAGGGAATCACTGAAGGAGGAGTGGTAAAGACAACCAGACGAGGAAGAGTAAGGGGTCGTCTCCCAGTGCTTATTAGTGCAACTGAATCCAATATACTTCCTGAGTCAACTCCTCTTTCTACTAGTTCATATTTGCGTAGTCTGGTGCTGGTCTGTGGATAACGTTATGGAGCTTAACATGAACATGCTACCTGTAACACTTACCTGTATTGTTGCTGTGCTGTTAGACGCTACTTTTTCCCTGAACACCGCCCTCGTTGAGAAGGGGAGGGAAGTTCGCAACCGTCCTACAATTCTCCGTCGATACGTCCAATGGCGTGTTTACATCGACGTGCTTCTTATAGTAGTCTCAGTGTCCCACAACATGACGCCAAGGAATGACATTGTCGACTTCATTGCTATCGTTTTACTTTTGGCCAAACTGTATCAGCACAGCGAGAATATTAAGCCCTTTATTGACATCATCTTCAGGAAACAGCACGTCACATTGTTCGGCTCTTTTGCGCTTCTCTTGGGGATCATGCATGTGTTTGGCCTGATGTTGTTCTCTGTTTCAAGAGCTGATCAACGAAATTGGCTGAATTCAGTAAAGATTGACCATGAAGCTTGGGATGTGAAGTATATCTATAGCATTTACTGGGCCATCACCACAATAGTGACAGTAGGATACGGAGACATCACGCCACAGAACAAGTATGAAGTGTTGGTGGTAATATTCGTCGAGATCATCGGAACTTCCATATTTGGCTACATGATCAACGTCATCGGGATGAGTTTAACCGAGATGAAGAGAGAACGATAGACTTTGGACAATGAGCTATCAGTCGCCGACAAAATTTGTAAGTGCTTCAACATTAGCAGCGACTTGGCTTACCGAGTTAAGAACTATCTTAGCAATAACCACAAAGTGGATCGATCATTTTCATTGCAGGAGGAGGCGCAGGTCATCGATAAACTCAATCCAATGCTCCGCAACGAGATCATCAAGGACACCAACAGCAAGGTCATTCGAAAAAGCCTATTCTTCTTAACTCACTTTACCTGGAATGCTCAAATTCGAATATCTCTCAAGCTTCTGAAGAAGGTTGTTCAGCCGACCGAAGTGTTGCTCGGCGATGGGAGTATGTATATCATCGATCGCGGTGAGCTTGCCATACAGCTCATACGCAACCACCGTAGCCGTATCTTTGCGAAATGCATCAAAATCATTAGTGGCGGTATCGAATCCAAGAACAATGGTATCGGCAAAAATGCTTATGGTTACGCCAGTACCATCACTGGTCGTCGGAGCAATACGAATGCGGTGAGTCGATGCTTCACCATTGCCTTCGAGTTAAGACGGAAGGACCTGCTTGACGCACTTCAGAGCGGTAGCATGCAGGACTACGAATCCTTATGCGAGCTGCGTGATCGTTTCAACGAATACGAAAGGGTCGAAACCATCGAAGCACCCGAACTTGCAGATCCTAGGCTTCACTATCAACCGAACAAAAGCATTGTGCCCATGATACAGTCTCAACTTTCCATCCGTCGAAAACGCAAACCACACTTCAAGAGGAGTAGCCTGAGCAGATTCAACGCTCTCAGCTTTGTGCATACAATGCCCAAGTTCATAAATAGCGAGGAGCGTTCTGCTGATGAGCAAGAGGGATCGCATTATGCGGCCGAAGACGAAATGTTCCGGAAAAGCACACACCACTTGACTTCCGTATTTCCTCCTCATGACCCCTTTCCGCTGAATAACAACACAGAGACGACAAATGGGATGCTGAACATGACTCAATTCAACCCGTTGAAAGTAACTATTGAGGATCACGTCAGCCATGAAAATTATGTACTTTACCTGACCGATCTCGTCAAATCCTATGAGAATTACCGGCCATCCTCCAACCTCGAACAGCTCATCCGAAAGTACAATAGGAAACTACGAACAAACAAGTACTTCAAGCGAAACATGAAAAGCTTCGACACACTGTGACCATTTATGCTCAGTTGAGAAATACCATAGTGAACGCAGCAGTTCATTGAAAATCACTTAATCAATAGTCTAGGGTCAGGTTGTACAGTAGCTTCATCAAATCCGTCTTCTTGAGGACGATGATATTGGCTTGAAATGTGTCGTGCCGGCACTGCAGCTTCTGCTTCTCAGCTGTCTCTATGAATTTCGCTCCGAAAGGGTTACGGAGGTCGGGAACGATACCTGCTACTGTGCACAAGTCTGAATTTTGAGACTCTATGCTGATTACAATGGGTCTGAGCTTTGTCTTCTTCTTCTTGGCCTACGTTAAGTTAATGGGATACGTGGTAAATACTCAGTACTGTCCCGCCCAACCGAATCAGGCTGTACGGATGTTCGAAGACCTGCTTGTCTTTGGAGTCATTTTTTATCTTAATGTAGTTGAAATCCACGCTGGGGATACTATCCCGCTCGATTGCGCTTATTGCCTCAGTGGTGAGCACCTTCATGAAGTTCTTGTACTGATCGATGTATCCCATCACTCGTTTGGTTGATGTACCTACTGTAAACAGGATTTCATAGGCGTCTAGGAAGTTCTGACGACGCTTCGACTGCACTTCCTCGTAAGTAGCATTCTCTTTCTCAGGGGATTCCAGAATTGCACTTATCACGCAACTCATGTCGGAGCTGGTGAGTGTCAGATCAGTGTCGATCTTTCTGGCGAAGCTTGAGAATATCAAGTCGGGCATATTAAGCTTATCCATCTTACCATACATATCGTTTTTGAGACGTGCACGACTGTCCCTGGACATGTATTTGTACAATTGTCGAGCTTCCTCCAGTGATATGCCAATGCTGGTCAGAAACTCTTTCAGAATCAATATCCCATTCTCATTCCAAAGGCCCATCTTAACGACAATGTAGGGAGAATAGAGCATGCTTTCGTATAGGGACCAGTGACGCAGCAGAGGAAAATGGAAATCAAGTTCTTCCATGATCGAACCAATCTCCCGATCGTCAGTCTTGGACTTCAGCACATCGACTTTGAGATCTTCCACTTGGGCTTTATAGATCTCCTTGTCGATCTTTCCTTCCATGTAGAAGGATGTGAGCCCAACAATGGCAAGCCACAACAGATCGTTGGTAGTTTTGTTGACCTGCTTTGCTAAGAAGTATGCGATAAGCGACGAGGGTAGCCCAGAATACTGCGCCCCGTAGTAGTCTGATTGCTTTTTGAGAATTTCAAGCTTCTTTTTACGAAGGATGTCCAACTTACGTTTTTTGTTGCGCCGGCGCGAACCGTTGAGTTCATTATCATCGTCTTCGTTGAGGGCGAGAGCTTCATTTTCCTTTTCGTAGTACTCTAGCTATTCAATTTCCTGGAGGTCTTCCATCTATTGGTTGGTGGGGCAACTGCTGAAGTCTGTGAGACCGTCATCAATGATGCCTATTTGATTGTGCTCGATGTTCGAATGATGAATGGGTTTGTGCACGTCCCATAGGAAGATGTGGGTGTCAGTTCGTTCGGCAATGAACCACTTTTCTGTGAGATCGATGATGCTCCCGCAATTAATGAACCAAAGCATGCGTACTCGGGTTTGTGAACGAACCCCCTCTATCTTCTGTTAGAGCTCGGTATAGGTGGAGACTGTCTCCATAGTGTACATGATGTGCTCCGACTTGAGGATATGCTGCATAAGCGGATGGGTACTGTGATGATTCGAAGTGCACAGACGGAATCGACGTCGAGGGCTGCGAAGAGCACCACAGAGATGTACTGCTGGTTTATGTTGTCCAGGATGCGCCGGTAGATGAGTTGCAGATCGGCCAAAGGAATGAGCATTCTGCTGTTACCGCCTTTTTCGATTTATAAATTCCAATGAAGATTGTTGCCTTCAAAGGTGTCATAAATGGCAATCAAATTGGTTGTTTTAGAGGGCGTTGTTTTTCCAATTGATATTCCCTTTCAATCCAACCTTCTGTGTCCAGAATAGCAACAATAGAGTGACGATGATATCATGCACGGGCCTTCAGCCTGAAGTTTAAGAGCAAGTTGTCTTCGATTGGCAGTCCAACCAACACTCGGAAGAGGTTTTCGATGCATAACCTCTGACGGCTCAGGCTGTTTACTTGAGGGCCCACCACTTCAGGTGCCTTCATGAGATAACCCAGGAAGCTCAGGACTGGGTCAAACCTGCGGAAGCTATCGTCGATGTCCCTCCGGTAGCTCAACCTCGAAAAGAGCTCGGTAAGCAAGATCAGGTCGATGATGACTCCAGCAGCCAAGAGACTATCCTCACAAACGTTGTATGTCACGAGTGTGTGAGCACCGTCCATGAAGATCTCGCTGCAGTATTCATCGATAGCCTTCTTGGAGTCTCCAGCAGACTTAAGATACTTGATGACCACTGAATGGTCGATTCCTTCACTCTGTGGGTAGAGGAGGCTATTCTCCAGCAAGTCATTGATGCAGCTGGATTTGCTGGCCTCCTTGGACTTGAATTGGCTTTCTTGAGAAAGGTTCTTTCCGTCATTGTTTCCCAAATGGTTGTAGGAGATGCAGCTCTTTGGCTTGATTCCTGCAGATAACAGGAAATCGATGAAATTGGTCTTGAACTTGGTCTGGCCCGTCTTAAAGTCGTTTCCAACCATGAATGCCTCAGTCTTCATGGTGAGAACGCCTGGAACGAATGTGTTCTGGGGCGATCCATTGATGAAGGAAGCATCCTCCAACAGCGAAGCCATAGCGAAGACTGTCGAAGCAGAGATTTCCTTGTGATTAGATTCGAGAGCAGCCATGAGGTTCTCGAAGGTATCGTGGACTCCCTCAATAACTTGGCAGAAGCGCTCAGTGTTTGCTGTCCAAAGCACAATGACCTTGTCAACGTTGTTCTCCGCTTTGAACTCACGAATGTTCTTGCGAATCACTTCGAGATCCTCCTTCTTGCCGTTCGACTTGAGGATGTTATCGGCACGATCTTTTTGGTTCATAGCAATGAAGTCTTCGTAGTAGATCGAAGGAAGTGGGACCATCTTTTCCATGTATGGAGCCAGCTTCTTCTGGAGGTCCCAATCGAACACTTCAGCACGTTTCATGGCATCAGCGAGGTTCACTCTGCTAATATCCCAGCCACCAATGACGATGTCTGTGGGATTCACTAATGGAACTACCTCGCACATCTTGGCGTATATCTCGGCGTCTTCAGTGCAGGCTACTTTCATGGTGGATGATTGGGTGATGCTTCCGAGGAAGTTAGGGCTGTGTTCTCCCTTTTTATCTGTCCAGGTTATATTGTGTTTGTTGGCGAGGATACCACCTGTAATGGTTGTTCCATTATTGCCACCGAGGCCGACCATCATAAGGCCGAGCCGAGGGAGTTTCATATCCGTACGGAACTAGAATTCCTCATCACGGATAGTGACTTGCAGCTTGTCATCGGGAGTGCGGATTGCCGAGGAGTGTTGGTAGTTGTACTTGGAGACAAGCGAATCGCCTTCAAGTCGTGATCGGTTGGTGATGAACTTCATTTTATTTGTGATTGTTTGGTGTAGACAGTTGGCAACATTTTAAGCAAATTTATGCGCATAGAATTAAATTGATGCGCATCAAACGCCGATTAAATTTTAAGATTGATTATGCATTGGATCGGAAACAGGATACTCCAAGGATTCCCATCAATGCCAGAAAAATCGAGGGCTAGAATACACACAGCATCACTTGCCGCAGCATTTGCTATCGGATTTGCTGTAAGCGCCTCCAACCGGCTTGACAGATGGGCCACCGATGGTGATGGCTTGGCCGCGTGGGGCTGGGGCCGTGCCGCCCTTGGCAGCAAGGATCGCCTCGGCAAGTGCAGTGAAGGCCTACTCGACTCCTTGATTGGTTTTTGCGCTGGTCTGACTTAATTAGGTAAGCTTACCTCAAAGTGCAGCTTAATACCCTATTCCTTGACAAAATCGTCGACAGTCTCACGAATGACCTCTCGCTTGTCGGTGAGATCAGACTTGGCACCAAGTAGCATTATAGTCGTGCTTGGTTACATCTGAGCCTTAGCCTCAACCATCCAGAATGTCTTCACGTCCTGCACTTAGCTGGCATGCTACCTGGAAGCTCTCCCACGATGATAAGTCGTACACAATGACAATTCCGTCGGCTCCGTTGTAATAAGCACTCACTATCGCTCGAAAGTTCTCCTGGCCTACGGTTTCACTTGCCGTACCTGCGGTATCCCAGATCTGTAGCTTGACACGCTGACCTTTGACATTGAGCGTACGGAACTTGAAGTCAACACCAATGGTTGAAAGGGTGCTCTCAACGAACTTGCTGTCGATGAAGCGGAACAGCAGTGAGCTCTTTCCAACTGAGGAACTGCCCACCAACACGATCTTGAGTTCCTGGTCGATTGTCGGAAACATCGTAATAAACTACAGCAGTAATTGCCAAAAATCTCAGTAGTCACATCGGGTGCTTTAAGGTAGAAGCCAGAGTAGAGGTTAACTGCTTCCCCTTAGACTTTGAACGTGACTTTTTCTTCTTAGAAGCAGTGTCAACTGTCTTTACGGTGTGTCGGAAGCCTGTGAAGGTTGTGATTGTTTTGGATGGCGCTGGCTGGAGCTTGCCGTCAATCTCATTGAACAGTCTCTCATTTTCTTCATAGAGGCTGTTCAGCTGCTGGTTGATCTCTCCGGCAGTCATAACTGGGTTTATCAGGTGTGATTTCTATTTCTTTTGGAGGGCTTCAGCAAGTTACTGCTCTAGCTTCCCCACTTTACGGTCGATGCGGTAGTTGTGGAGGTCGCGGTTTACTCTGGTGTTGATCTCATTGAGTTATAAAAGCTGTTGTTAGTCTTGCTTGAAGTCCTTCTCTAACTCACCCGCTTCAAGCTCCAGTGCCTCCAGTTTGTTCTGAATCGTATTCAAGAAATTCTGAGTCAAGCAGTTCAATACCTGTTTTCTTTCTCGCCTTTCCTGAAGAATTTTGTCTTGATTGAACAGTTTGTCATTCTAGCTGATGCTCTCGTTCAACGCAGAAGATATTGGTGCTGCCTCGACTGGGGGCTTGGCTGGTTTGATGTTCCAAGGAGGTTGCTCATCGTACACAGCCACCTTTCTGTATCATCGTAAAGCGCTACATAGGCTAGTCCTTTGTGACTCGATTTTTAGTCAGCACTATCAGCTTGCCTTGAGGTACTTCTGATAATCGAACTGGCCCCCTCGCTTTCACTGGTTTTTGCTGACGCTGGTCGTTACTATTCACCGAAAGTAGTTCGGATGATTCCTGTTCCTTGATCTTCTGCTGGAAGTGCATATCGAATGCGGCAGGAATGGCTTCCTGATCGTATTCAAAGTCATTGGTAATGAGAAGCCGTTTGGGCAATGCATTGACCCTCGACTGGAACATTGCTATACGAATTAGAAAGTTATATACAGGTCAGCACAGCCAACTCTCCAAGGAAGAGAGTACTTGCTAACGACTTAGCAAGCAGATTATCTTCTCGAGTCCAGGCCCACTTGATCTTCCGGTGAGACAATACCGAGTTAGATGGAACACCTATTCATGGCTGTATTGACTGAGAACATGGGATTTTGCCAATGCCTCTTTAACTGATTATTCAGAGACAATCGGTGTATTGAGCAGTATTTGCTTGACTTCAGTTAAGATGAACTTATTTTTATCCATATTCGATGCTGAGCCTGACGCTGGTTTCGGAACTATCTTCCAATTCAGCTCTACAGCATTGCAGCCAAACAGTTGTTTAAAGTCTCTTTGGCTCTCCAGCGAGTGAAAATCAGCCTTCCCAAACACGTACGGAAAGTTTGTGAGGACTTCCGGCAACCGAGTGACTCGGTCGAGTGCGATTCCACCAAGCAGAAATAGCTTTTCATCTGAGGCTGTGGCAGCTATAGAACCTAACCTCTCTCTGAGCCTTTCGATCCTAACCTTATCATCAATGCTCTCAGCCTTGTACTTTTCTTTTACAAATCGCTTGTTCAAAGAGTCTAACTTCTTCAGATTCAAAGTTGCGGGTGCCTTATGCACTTTGAAAAGATTAAACTAAAGTTAACCCGGGTCTACCTCTTTGGCGAGTTGCCCCATTGTCAGTAATTCCTGATTTTCATCTGAAGGACTCCATCCAAGCAGTGCCACGGCATTCAACACTGCCTCTGGTTCGTATCCCTGGTCAATGTACCATTGGACGGCTGTGCTACTATCTCGTTTGGACAGTTTGCCACCTGAAGGTGATAGGATAAGCGGCAAATGTACGAACTCCGGTGGGTTCTGGTTGAATGCGTCATAAAGCAGCAAGTGCTTGGGTGTGCTTGTGAGCCATTATTGTCCCCGAATAACGTGTGAAATTTTCATTTCAATGTCGTCGACGACGTTGGCGAAGTGGTAAGTTGGCCAGCCATCACTCTTGATGAGAATGAAATCGCCAAGATGCTCCTGCTCAACTGATACGCATTCGTATATGGCGTCCCTGAAAGAAAGGCCAGTCACGTTGTTACGGAATCGATAGGTAAATGGCTTGCCTGACTGTATTAAAGTGTCTGAAGCAGTTGACGGCATTCCACGGCAATGGCCATCATACAACATTGGTTATTTAGCTTTCTTTTGCCTTGAGTTTACTTCGTCTAAACGTTGGGAACTACAGAAGCAGGGATAAACTGCTTTGGCATCCTTGAGTCGCTGAAGGTATTGCTTGTAAATTGAGAGCCGTTCACTTTGAATGTACGGACCATAGTTGTTCGTGGCTATCTGGAGATCAGGTCCCTCGTCAGGTTCCAACCCCGCCCATTTGAACACGTTCTGGATATCAGCTTTGGAACCGGCTACCAGCCGTTTCTGCATGAGTTAATGTCTACACGATCGGTATCCTCGATACGCAGTACGTAGCTTCCGTTGTTCTGCATCGCGAACAGCTTATTGTAGAGAGCAGTTCTGAGTCCGCCAAGATGAAGACTACCAGTGGGACTCGGCGCATATCGAACCCTGACATTTCGCAGGGTACGCGGCCTACCGAAGAACCTTGATATCATCGATTTAATGTAGAAAAAGTTCAGCAAGGAGTAACTCATGTTACTTTGTCGACTGGCCCAACAAACTGAACGCTACGAGTAGATGATCGACTATGCTGACCAAATATATCGTTGCGAGGCAGAGCTAACAGCAGCAGAAAGGAATCTATGCTCTGCGGGCTACAAAAATCTCGTAGGAAACCGGAGGGCATAACTGCGGGTGCTTGTTGGACTTGAATCCCGAGAGGAAGTTAAGCAAACATAGAAGCAACTTCTCCCTTGCATCCGCAGGTACCGCTAGACCATCGAAAATGAGTTGCGGGGATATTGCAAACGCATACTCAAACTCGTCGATGAGCACCTTTTGCCAAATGTTAAGTCCATTGAGGCCAAGGTGTTCTATTTGAAGATGCGAGGTGACTATAATCGCTACCTCTGCGAATTCGGCGATAACAATCAATGCGTCGAGTCAGCCCGCAGTAGCTATGAGGAGGCGGATAATCTTGCACGCAACAACTTGGCCTCCACCAATCCAATACGACTGGGACTCCACCTGAATATCAGCGTGTACTACTACGAAATCCTGAACAAACATGAACGGGCTATCGAACTTGCCAACAGGGCATTCGAAGACGCCATCGCCAACATCGACAACGTCAACGAAGAGAACTATAAGGACTGCACCACGATCATGCAGCTGCTACGCGACAATATTACCCTCTGGTCAAGCGAGCACCAGGACGATTCCTACCAGTGATTTGAGTATGCAAGTCATCATGGCCGAGCCTCTTTGAGCTTCGCGACTTCTGTCTTGAACCGATCGTTGAGAAGCGAGAGGATGTTGATCTTGAGGGCATCGTAGTCCGTACGAGTTATAAGTTCTGACTTTTGGCTGATTTCCTGTTGGAGCTTGTTGAGCTGTCGGGTCAGCTGGTCATTCTCGACCTTGAGATCAAGCATCTGCCGTCTAACCTACCATTCTAACTTCTGCAGTTCCGAGATCTTCTGTGTCTTCACGCTGAGCAGCTCGTAGTGCTTAGTCATGCTCATGCAGGGAGGATGGTCGATGTATATGCTCTTGCTGGGGCTGTTCCCCTGTTCCCGTTGCGCTTCCTCCTGCGTGGCTTCTAACTCAGCTATCTTTTTCTCCAGCTTCTCACTGTTTCTCTTGAAGAAATCGATATTATCGTTCAGCTCAGCAGTCACCCGACTGTGTTTCTCAGCCTGTTGGGACAGCTGCAGCTTCAGGTTCTCAATCATGGCGAAGTTCTAGTTTTACATGGCAGCCTTCTCGATTTCGATGTTCTCGGGCATCAAAAATTGCTGGTTGGTGATGCCGCTGTCTATCTCATCACGGAGCCTCTGGCACTCCTCCTCAGAAACCAACAGTTTTTTCTCAAGCTCGCGTCGAGCAATCTTATGTTGTGCCAACTCATTCTCCAGCCTTTCGATGATTGTTTCCTGCTTCTACACCTGGTTCAGCAACGCACGAATCTCTGTCTACTGTCCACTATCAAGCTCATGTTCTGAACTGGGTTTACGCTATCTCGGTGGTTACTGCTGTGATGACGAGTGGATGAAGTTGTGCTCCTTGATAAGAGTCATCAGATGCTGCTGTTCTTCCTCCTTTAGTTTGATGATCGGATTGATGAAGTCAGGTTTGTTGGGTGCTTGCACACACGCCCCGAACACCTGCAGAGTGAGTTTGAAGATTTCAAGAGGGTTGCGATTCTGTGCGATAGACAGCAAATCCACAAATTCAGGGTCGTACTTGTTGCGCAGATGCTTATCGTAGTGAGCCGCCAAAGCCTTGCTTATCCTCTTGAGGTTGGCCAACACTATCTTGGGTTCCAGTTCATCAATGAGTTCGAGCTCCCCTGCCTGGAAGTTAGCGATCTTCCGGAGCAGCTCGAGCAATATTCTCCCATCCCATAGCTCACTGAAGCTTTTTGCTGAAGTGGCTTGGGTGGTTCGAACCCATGCTAGCAACGACTGCTGAACTTCTTCTTTGTACATTCGACGATTATACACTAATAAACACAAATGAACAGTCAGCGCCTCCCTTCGGGACCCATGTCCAATGTATACGTTGAGTGTTGCCGATGGCTAATTAACCTTTTGAGA
>ERZ724508.1933-NODE-1933-length-11438-cov-5.325485_pt1 | contig 11438 bp, 3 predicted proteins | sample MGYA00376041_ERZ724508 | MGnify/ENA primary metagenome ERZ724508 (study PRJEB28724, sample SAMN07190887) | wastewater metagenome | isolation source: effluent of sewage treatment plant in Hong Hong | place: USA: Christiansburg, Virginia | collected 2016-03-01 ... | reverse complement strand
AAGAAATTTAGAAAAATTTATTCCAAATATCAAAATAATCTAACATTGTTATTTAAGATCAGAAAGATATCATAAGGTGCTTTGTTCCTTATTTAGAGGGTCCTCTAAGTCAGAATACATAAACAAAAATATAGGTTTAGTTCTGCAATAGACTAATATGTAGAGATTGTAACTTAGGTGTAAAAACTCTGAAGTTCAAAGAATTCAAACCAAATCTTCAATATTTATTTTTTAGAGAAAATTATGGAATTTACAACAAAGTTATTAAGTAAACTAGAGACAAAGTCTCTCATTACTCCTATTATTGTGGTTGCTGAGGAATCTCAATTTAAGCTCCTTAGTAAATATGAAATCTCAAATAAATAAATTGGTTTTGTAAAGGTCATTATAAGTAATTTTATTTATATACTAAGACTATTCAAATTGTCTTTTTGTATTAAACTATTTTTAACAAAGTGCTTGATTTCAGGGTTATTTATAGGCTCCATTATGTATTTTAAAAAACCTTCAGAGATTCATAGTCATAGCCCGCTGAAATGTTTAGGTATAATTTTTCTCTCTATAAACTCAGCTTCTCTTTTTATTAGAGCTTATAACTCAGTGGAGTTTTAATCTTATTTTCCATAAATTTCATCTTTTATTTCCAAAAGAACATCAAGTCTTTATTCCAGACCCAAATTATGATTTAGCGATCTTTAGTACATGTCAAATAGTTACTTGGCTTTTCAAGTATATGGAGTTTCAACTTGATTTACTCATTTATAACTATTCATCCACATTTTTGGTTCTCCTAAAAATTTAAGTATTTTTTCAACATTTAATAGATTTTATTATTTTTTACTTTTTTATTGTTTCTAGCTTAAGTACTTTATTAGCTCAACTTCTTTGTTAAGAATGCTCATAAACTATTCTCTTTTTTCTAGGTCATTTATTTAGTCGTTTTCTTTCACAGACTATATTTGTTTTTCTCTCCATAACTTCAGCTCTTAGTAAAGTTATTTAAAATTTTGTATTCTTTAAGGGTTATAAACAAGATCCAAAATATTCTCTTTCTCATCTTCAATTTAGTCAATATTTTAATCAATTTATTTTATTTACTCATTTTAAAGACATTTTTTTAGATCAATAATTTTATTGGCTCTTTTAATTCCCAAAAATTTTCGAATAAATTTTTGAATAAATAAAGCTGCTTGGTTTTTCTTTTGCATAAGCATTTCTGAAGTATAATATTTGCCAGGTATTTTAACTACATCATTTCTTGTGTCAAAGACAAGATCTGATCAAGGGCATTGGGTGGAGGCTTCTCTTAAAGGTGTTTAAAAACCATCTTCAAGAATCTGTGTTTAGATAGCCTATGAATACATTCTCTCATATGTCTATATATATTAATCAGTCTGGCTGCATCCATGAAAATAATCTTTCTTATCCTCAAGGCTTCTGTATCCACCAAGATTTTATCTTTACTTTCAAGTTATTTTTAAATTTATAATTACTTTTTAGTTTTTGTCTATCTCCACCAAAATTTAGGACTCTCTATACTCCATGGATATAAATATAAAATAATAAAAAGATATAAAAAGTATTTCTAATAATTCATAATTATTTAGACATAAATTGTTTGTTGATTATCTCTATATAATTATTTAGTCATTTATTCTAAGAATGCGTTACATAGAATTTCAAATAAAAATTTATATTAGCTTTAGATGTTCTATATTATGATTTTGTTACATTGAATTATTGCTTTAATAAATTCTTGGCACTCTTATAAATCATCTTTAATGATTTGGTGTCTGTATTCTTATCATTGAAAATCTTCTTTTAAATTACAGCATATTTATAAGCCTTGAGAACACAAACTATGCTCCCAATAAGATAGTCTTATTAATAATAGCTCTCACAATAAACACTCATGAGCAAAAATACAGCACTTTAATCCCATAAATACTTGAACTGATTTATTTCTCTGGTTGAAAAACACTGTAGCAGTATTTAACCTAAAAAATCATAAAGATTTGGTATGTATAAATCAAACTTAAAAAATTCTAATATTATTAACTCTGTTGAGTGAATTTATTACAGAGTTATTCAATGCTCATTAATTAACTCTATATAGTCCGCCAGTTTAAAAATAACAGGATTAAACAGCTTACTTATTAAATAGAATACCGTATAGCAAATTAGTTCAAGATCATTAAATGGATATTAATTTGGAGCATTTTAAAACAAAATGTCAAACAATTAAATACATCTTAATGTTATCTATATCTGTAAAGAATCCGTTTTTAAATAGAGAATTTAATCAACTAGAAATTCCAAACACATTATTCATGCACAGTTATCAAATGGCTTGCTACAAAACAAATACTATGGCCTAAATATCTAATAGCTTTATGGATTGAGTTGTAAATTTTGAATGTATTATTCTTGGGAATTTTATTCTTATTGATTGATGTGTGTATTTTTAACTGGTTTTTTATTAAGCTAGAGATATTATAAAATAAGCTTTGTTCTATCAAGCATATTTATATATATATTAATTCTCACTTATTTTAAGATAAAATTTTCTTTTATAAATTAATGGGAAAAAATAAAAAGAAAAGAGTTCAAGTTAAAGTCTCTAAATAAAAAATCAAAGAAGTTTTATCGGAGGCTAAAAACTTAATGATTGAAAGATAAAAAAGTATTAAGAAAGAAGACTAATTAGAAAAAGCTAAAAGTAAAGCTTAGAAATTGCAAATAAAGAAATAAGAGGAGTAATTAGACAGTATTATAGCTTTGAAAAATACTATCAATGTTTCCTCATAAATAATAACACAATAACCCTCTTAGATTAATTTATTTGAGATGAAAAACTTTCAAGTCACAGAAGAAATCTAGCAAAATAAAATAACTTAAAATATTAGCATATCAGCACAATAACCTGACTCAGATTATACAACATAAAACATCTTCAAAAATAATTAAGATTTTTTATAAAAAGAAAAAATCTAATAAACAATAGAAATTGGCCAAAGAGATGACTACCTCAAATAAGCTATATCAAAAGAGAACCTTCAACTAACAGAACTAAACTTTATTTAAGACAAGCTATTTCCTAAACAAAAACATAATTTTGAAATAAGATCAAAAACACTCCCTATTTATTAAAAAGAATTTGAAATTCTTGAAGCTATTAAGCAGAATTTAATAACAATTATAAGCGGAGAAACTGGCTGTGGAAAATCTACTTAAATTCCTAAAATTTTACTTGAAAATAATTATGATTGATTTGGAATGATTGGAGTCACTTAGCCTAGAAGATTAGCTACAATATCCGTTGCAGCAAGAGTCAAACAAGAAATAAATGACAATGATTAAATTATTGGACATCAAGTCAGATTTGAGAAAAAAGAACTTAGTCAAAATAACAAGATAAGATTTCTTACTGATGGAATATTGCTCAATGAAATGATGTCTGATTTTCTTCTATCAAAATACTCAGTTATAGTGATTGATGAAGCCCATGAGAGAAAAGTATCCACAGACCTTCTCATTTCTCTACTTGTCAAAGTTGTTAAGATAAGATTTAATAAAGCTATCATGGACTATGAGAACAATGATAATGGCTAAGGAATAGTCAATCATCCTTTAAGAATAATAATTATGTCTGCGACCTTAAGAACAGATGACTTTACCAAGAATTAAAAGCTATTTGGATAGCAGCCACCTCTTATACACATTCCAGTGAGGACTTTTCCTGTTGATGTTTACTATAACAAAAAAACCAATGAAGACTATGTGTCTGATGCTCTTAAAAAAGTAACTAAAATTCACAAGCTTTTACCTTAGGGAGATGTACTTGTTTTTTTAACAGGCAAAAAAGAGATTTAAAGTTTTTGCGCAGATTTAAATGAAAATTTACAAAAGTTAAAGCCTGTGTCTAAAAACAATGAAAACTAAAATTATGATCTCTCCGAAGATAGTGACAATGAATAAGAAGCCTCCTAAGAGAGCTATTAATCAGAAGAGTTTAATAATGATGACAAACCATAAAACGAAGCTCAGTACTATGAAGGCATAGACTATATAATAATACCCTTATTTTCTAAGCTAACGAATGAGGCTTAGTAAACAGCTTTTATTTCTAAAGAAGGAAAAAGAAAAATTGTAGTAGCCACAAACGTAGCGGAAACTTCATTGACAATTGATGGTCTTAAATATGTTGTGGATTGTGGCAAAGAAAAACATAAGATAGTTGATCCTTGCACAGGCATTGTCAAGTTTATGATACATGATATTACTAAGGCCTCAGCTGAGCAAAGAAAAGGAAGAGTTGGAAGAACAGACAAAGGAGTTTGTTATAGACTTTATTCACCAGCAGTTTACAATTCTTATAAGGAGTTTTAGATGCCGGAAATAATGAGCACTCCTTTTGATTATTATTTTATCTAGCTCATAAAAATTGGCATATAAAATCCTGTTTAGTTTCCTCTTATAACAAGTCCTAATATTAAAGAGCTTAATAGAATTGCTTAATGACTTATACAGCTAGGATGCATTGAGAAATATATCATTAATAATAATAAAATTGGTTTTAAACTTACTGAGATTGGATAGCAAGTTATTTAGATACCTTTATTGCCTGCAGCGTCCTTGATTATTGTCAAGTTGTAAAAAATGAACCTTTTAACATAAGGAATATTACTAGCATCAATTTTATCAAATGAGGAGCTTTTAAATATCAGTCAATTTATTACCTGAGAAAATAAACATTAAATTTATCAAAAGTATTAGAATTTAATCAGTAGTCAAAGTGACTTAATTACTTAGGTAAATATTGTGTCATTATTCTTTTAAATTTGTTAACAAAAAAAAGTCAAAATAGAAAATGAAAATTTAATTCAAAAATCAAGTATTTTCTTAAGTGATTTCTGCAATGAATTTTTCATTAATAAAAAAATATTTGAAGAGCTAATAAAAACTGTATAGCAGCTTGTTCATATTTTCAAGTATATTCTATCTGATTAAGATTACAATTGTCTTATACTTCAGCTATAAAGTCCTTTTAAAATATCATTTGAAAATCAATAGAAAATCAACAAAGTATTGTGTAGAAGTATGCCTAATAATATTGTATGTATAAAAGAACTGTTTGATTAATAAGGTAACAAGTATAATGTAATAGAAACTGAGGATGGTTGAAAGGTAAAGTTTATGAATAGCTCTTTTATTAAAAAAGATTCCTAGTTCTATATTTATTAAAAGTCCATTCAAATTGGAGAGGAAACCTTCATATATAATATTACTAAGATAGAGAGTCTTAAACTTCTTCTAAAAATTGATTAAAAATAAGATGGATAAAATTACATTGAGTATGATAGTTTTCAATCAGTTATTTATAATAAGCAAAAAGATAAGGTTTACAGCCTGGCTAAGTATTATTATGGCAAAATGAACTGGGAAACAAAATACTTTTATTTTTAACCAAAATAAGACAACAAAATACACTGTTAAGCTTTTTTATTAACAGTATTAAAAGGACTTGTTTTCGATTTAGAATCTATAAAAAATAATTTCAAATTTAATACTCAAAACTTTAACAAGGAGCAACTACTAACTAATAAAAGTATATTAATCTTATTAAGCGACTTTGAACATAATTAAGTGCATAGCAAAGCCAATTTTAAATAGAGGATAAATTAAGAATCATTTATAGAACATTTCTCATAGCTTATAAACCCCAAAATAGACAGCTAAATTTTACATGAAATTTTCTTTAATTAAAAATAAAAATAAAATCAATATTAATCTTTTAACTAGTTTTAATTTTACATTTATTTCTTTTTATAAAAAACGACTGTAGGGGGATTCGAACCCTCAACCGATGGTTCTGAAAACCATCGCGCTACCATTGCGCCATACAGTCTTTACAAAATAGTTTTCCATAATGCCACAAAATTTTAGTATCTTTCCTAAAACAAATTTAAATATTATTATACTTATTAATTTTATTATTTGTTTGAATTTTCTTTATAATCATTCCATAAATTTTTTTCTTTCTAAACAAGCTGAGTTATATTGAATATGTTTGTCCTTGTATATCTTTTAATGAACTCATTTTTGCTCTCCAAATAAGACCCTATATCTTAGTCAATCACCTTTTAAATAACACTTTCTTATTTTCGGTGTGTTGTTTCAATTGAGTCTTTAATATTTTGAACTCCTGTTTTCAAGTCATCAATTGAGCCAAAGAAATTCTCTGTTTCTTCATCCATGTACATAGAGCTTTTATTCTTAAGTACTTAAGTTCCACTATTTGAATCTACTCCTTGTTCAAAAAAGTGCTCAAATTTTTATGCCTCTTAAATAGCCTCTTCTAAAAATCAACTAAAAAAGTCATTCAAGCTACCATCTATTTATTTTATTCCATTATCTCCTATGATGTTGTTTTCTATTTTTTTCTAAACAATTTTCATATTGTAATCAATTTTGTGGTAGCCTTTTTGTAGTCTTACTTTGCAGTCCATTTCCTTCTCAATTAACATCTATTCAAGAAGATCTAGATCCCCTACTATGTTATCAACTAATTATTATCTATCTATGTTAAGAAGCTCTTCAAGTTTTTTCTCGGCACTTATTTTCTTTAGTTGATACTTTAAAATCTCATCTTATTTTTCTTAATGATTTTCATTCATTATCTTTTTTATTGCAAAATCATACTGCTCTTAAATGTCCAATATATAGCTATAGTTTTCTGTTATTCTAAGCTTAATTTGATCAGTAACAATTTTAACAGACTCGTTAAACTTTTATGTAGAGTCTTCAAACTTATTATTTATTTTTATTAAGTTTTTCATTTCATTATTTGACTGTAGCAAATACTTGTCATAGTTATTAAGATTGAAGCTCTCCATTTTTGAGTTTGCTATTTCTTATAAAGTACTTTGCCTAGTTAACTAAGCGTCATTTTGTTGGCCGTCATTTTCATTTGCAAGCTCTCTTGGCTTTAATATTCCTAGGTCTATTTTCTCTTGTTAGGAAATAAGCCTGCCATCTAGATAGTTAATCCAAGGCAATGATTTTATAGTGTTTGTTTTATAGTCTGAGTCTTAGCTGAAAGTATTATTACTAAGCTTTAGTATTCATAATTTTGGCAATGATTTCAAAGCATTAATAGTGTATTAAAAATCTTTAAGTTAATTATGCCCTAAAGAAAAGTATTATAGATTTTATAAGAAGTCAATTTTTTCCTTTTATATGTACTAGATTTTGTTGTGAAATAAAGTAAGGTCTTCAAGCATAATAAGTTTTTCTAAGTTCTCAATAACTTCTATTTAATTAAAAGAAAGATCTAGTTTAATTAAGCTTGGAATCTTATCTAAGTTTTCTATCTTTTGTATCATGTTATTATCTAGCTTAAGTACTTGAAGATTCTGCAGACCCTTTAAGCCATATATTTTTTATATTGACTAATAAGAGAATGAAAGACTGTTAATTTTATGGAAATTTCTCTTAATTTTTTCAATATCATTTTCAAAGTTAGGTTTGGCTTGATTTTCCTCAATGTACATCTCTGCAATTAAATCATCAGTAATTTGTATTGGAATTTTCATCTGAAAACGACTTTATATTATATATATATTATTTAGTTTATTTTTCTTAATAAAAAATATTATTAAATACATGATACACATCTATGCTATTTATTTTACATTTTTGGTATAATATATTTTGAGTATGGATATGTTAGGAGGTATGGGTGGAGGTGGCTCAAAAATAGAGCTTGAGGGGCCGAGACACATTGTGAGTCCTATCTAGTATCCAGGCATACTTAATCCAACTATTTATATTAAGAATACTCTTGCCCCTCCCATTTACCCAATAATCAAAGCCCCAAACGTTAATTTAAAACTCAATATAGATGGGCTTAAAGAATACTACTCACAAGAGCCTATAATAATGCAAAGAACAGTACAAAAAGATTATGTCAAGAAACTAAGATAAATTGTCAATTAGTAAAATAAATAGATATGATATGTTTAATTGAGAACAAAAATTTATTAAGAGAAATCAAATAATAAATATTCCTTTGTAAAAATACATAAATAATTTTAACTCATTAGACTATTTATTAACCACACAAATCAATCAGCAAATTTATCTACAATTCAACTAACTCTTGGATAATATAAATCAGCTAAAGGAACTTATGAGAAGTTGTAAAAAATATACCTAGAAAAACATCATGAGAATTATTCATAAATATAAAGAATTTTAAGAGTCTAAAAAATCTACTTAAATAAAGTATATTTTTATTTATTTATAATGCTTCAATAACAAGACTCAGGAAGATGTTGAAAATGTGGCAGCTTAGTCAAAACAGACAATAAAAGAGGCAGAATTATATGCGACAATTGTGGACTAGTAAAAGAGTTATCGTTTATTGATCCGTAATCAGAATACAGATATTTCTCAGAGAACAATTCTTAAGGAAAAGATCCTTGATGAGTGGGCAACAGCATCAACACTTTTATGGATGCATAGATTGATCTTGTTGATATTGATGATGGAAAAAACTCATACCATGTTTATGCCTCACTATCCAATGCTGACAAGTATTTCAACAAAGCAAGCAAGTTAATTAAGAAGTACTGCGGCATTGTCAGTCTTCCAACTTACATAGTAAAATATGCTGAGAATATTTTCTTTGATGTCTAAGATAAATAAGAGCTATGAGGTAAGAAAGTCGAGCACATTGCTATAGCTTGTATTTATCTTGCTTGCAAAAGAAACTTGGTCAACATACACCCAGTCACTCTTGAACCAATTGCAGATATAAATTAGAATAAGATTCTTAAAATCTGCAAAGTAATACTAAAATACATTCCTAAAGTGAATGTAACCTCAAGCCAATATGCTGATATGTTTTGTTAGAAAATGAACATAAGTAAAGAGTATAGACTTGATATATAGAAGATATGTAAGGAGATTGAGAACTGGGACTTTTTTGACAAACAGTTGCCTAAGCCAAAGACTATTGCATCAGCAGTTATTTACTTTTATTTATCTAAGCTGCCATTGGATTAGACAAGAGGACTGTAGGATATTAAAGAAGCTGCAGGAATACAGACTGACCAGACCATAAAAAAATACTATAAAGACTTAGAAGATAAAATTGATCATTTAAATAAAATACTTGGAAAAGATCTTAGAGAAATGAATGTGTCAAATTGGGAAAAAGAAGGCAAATTAAATACAGAATAAAATATTAATAATAGATTTATTAGAGATTTCTCCATGATGCAAATTTTCTTCCCTGAGTTCAAATTATTTAACCAGCAAAATTATCTCCAATAATAGTACTCTTGTCTCTTCATGGATCGAATTTTTCTCTTTGTTTTTATATTAGAGCTATTGTTTCTTGGTTTACTCTCGTATCTAAATGCTGGTAAGATTTTAGTCATTTTTCTCAAAATTATTATTCTTTAATTTCTTTATCTTTTATTTTTTAGTTTTTAAGCTCTTTAATTTTAAGAATTTTTTCTAATTATTATTTTTCTTTGATTTCTATTCATTTTAAAGTATCTGGATCTATATGCGTTTTTTCTTTCTTCTGCAACATCTACTCTTGTAATTATTATTATTCCTTAATTTATTTATATTGTTTTATAAGCTCTTCTTTTTTTTGGTTTTCTAAGTATTTTTTTAACTCTTCTTATTCTTTTTTTTTATTTTATTCTTCTTTGATTTTTTTATCTTTTTCTTGCTTTAGAAAATTCTCAATTTCCTTTTGTTTGTTCCATTATTTTAATTATTCTTATTATCACTATAAGTATTCCTGCATCTCTTTTTCCTTAGATTTCTTTAGCTCTTGTTGCTTTATAGCATGCTCTTAATCCTCAATTTCTATTTCTTTTATTCTTTGCACTTTTGTTTCTTTGTATTTGTTTATTAGTTTTTTCTTGTTATTTTCAAGTTAATTGTATTAAAAGTACTTTTTTCTTAATAATAAAATCTCTTCTTGCTATAATAAAGGAAAGGCTCTTTGAAGCTAGTAAATTTGATTATTTTTCTCTTAGAATTTGATCATAATTTTTATAAAGTCCTCAAATTCATCCTTAATAAGTCCTAATTTTTAGCCTCCTAATTCTTCTTGAGTTTTTTTAATAGCTTCTATTTATAATCATATAGTGTTTTCTTCTTAAGTCTCTTAGATGTCTTTATTAATGTTTTATTATGTTGATTTTTCTAAGGTACTTTCCTATTCTATATTTTACTAAAATGTCTTTTATATAAATAGTTGTTGTTCTTAATCTTTTATTTGCTCATTAGTTTATTAAAGCTCTTCTAAAAATTTTCTTTTTCTACTCAAAAGCTCATTCTTTATTTGTTCGGCTTTATCCTCTATTTGTTTTTGGTATTTTTTATTATTTTTAAGCTAGGCTAATAAAGAGTTAAAATGTTCTATTTAATAATTGAACTAAATATTATTCTCTTTGTATGTCTTTCTTTATTAGGCTAAATACTCAACTTATTCTTAAAACTCTTTTTCAAGTATATTTATATTCTAATTATTTAGCTTCTGTTTTTTAGTGGTGAATAGTGACATAATTTCTTTATCTGTATTTCGATGCTATAATTACAGCTAAATAAACTATGATTTTAGTTCTTGTTATTTTACTTTATTATAGAACATTCATAAATTAAAATATTATAAAAATAAGCAAAATTATTTAAAGTTAGTTTTGAGAATTTCTTAAGCAATTTGTCTTATCTAAACTTTTTTCTTACACTCTACTAAATACTACTATTCTAGCTATAGTCTTTATTCTTATTTATTTTTAACATCTTTCTATTAAGAATTATTCTACTAGTATTGTTTTAATAAATACATCTTCATTTACATATAGTCAATTTAAAGTATTTTTTCTTTTTGGATTTTTTTAGAAACTTTTAAAGATATTTAATATTAAGTTTATTCAATTTAGTTAATAAGACTTAGTCATGGTAAGTTGTTTAAATTAGCTTTGTTTTTATCCTATTATTTGACTCATTTGTGTGTCATAATAAATGCTATCTAATCCTTATGTATGTATTTTTACTGTTACATATTTCCTTATAAATCAGAGACAATTATTTTATCAGTTAAAAAATAAATAAATTCATCAGCTTCCTATACTAATATTTATTTGATATTTTGATTACAAATTTATTTTTAAGTGTAAATTTTATTTTATTAAATTCTTTCTTTGTAATTGAAAAAAATTTGTTTATTTATTATCAATAATTGACCATCATTTGTTGATAAGTAAATGTTCTCAATACCAACCTAAATATTATTAATTGTCTTCTTAATAAATACTATTGTCTCAATCTCAACTTCTTGTTTTAAATATGCTAAAGACCCTGTACTTGTTATCAACCAAAAAAAATCATGATCTAAAACATCTCTTTAA
>ERZ724508.1931-NODE-1931-length-11440-cov-4.777866_pt1 | contig 11440 bp, 4 predicted proteins | sample MGYA00376041_ERZ724508 | MGnify/ENA primary metagenome ERZ724508 (study PRJEB28724, sample SAMN07190887) | wastewater metagenome | isolation source: effluent of sewage treatment plant in Hong Hong | place: USA: Christiansburg, Virginia | collected 2016-03-01 ... | reverse complement strand
CCCAAACCCCAAACCCCAAACCCCAAACCCCAAACCCCAAATAATTATAAATCTAACTAAAATAAATTAAAAATAATATATATTTTAAAATATATAATAATATTTTTTATAAATTGTATGATTTTAATCTATCTTTATTTATATCTAGGTGTTATTATACTTCTCTATCCGACTAGTTCTATAATTACTTGTTTTTCAACTATTACATCTAATAATATGACTATCCTTTAGCGCTATATATTTAGTCAATTAGTTCATTTTTTTTGTCCATAAACTTTTAATACTCCTCTAAATAACTTTTATTCTTTTTACTAAGTTGCTTCAACTCTCTTTCTTTTAAAAGTATTTCTTATTCTTTTAAAAACTTTGCATGATTTTCTTCTGCAGATTGTCTTACTAAGTTTCTCATCTTATTTATTCTTTTTAAATCCTTTTCAGATAGTTTTCCACTTCTATATGGAAATAACTTTTTAGTGGATACCATCTAGTTTAGCAATTTGTCATCAGCAAACATAAGTTCCATATCAGTCAAGCCGTAGTCTTTTTTCTCAACTCCTATATAACTAAATTTAGTTTTAATATCATTACCTATTAAGTCTTCAAACCCTATCAAGTCGAATTCATCCTTAGTCTTAAAGTTATTTTATTCGTTGTCTTTTTTTATTTATTTGAAATCTCAAAGTTTTTCTCCATTTTTTAAAAATAAAATACAATTCTAACAAAGGAGTCTCTTAGTATCCTATTTATTTTGATAGTGAGACTAATGACCTTCGATAATCTCATCACAATCAGAGCAATGCATAAACTAAATAAGCATGTTTTTTATTTCCTCATCTGAAGGAGGATTGGAGGTTTCTGGAACTGTAAATTTTTTCATTTTATGATCATGAACATTTAGAAAATAGCATTTCTTACATAATGAATAATTATCACACTCCATACAGTCAAATCAGTTCTCTAACTTTTGAATTCCTTTCAAACAATTATTACAATACCACCATAAGTTAATATGGCTCTCTTATTAAATATTGTGAATTTCATCCGAGGTCAATTTGTGTCGCATAAATATAGGCAAGTTTGCTTTTGGTATCAAGCCTTCTTCTTTTTCTCTTTTTAACTAATCGTTTTCCTGATCAGATCTTAGTTCTTTATCGTGGTTGAAGTCTAGCTCTTATTCTACATTATCAATATATTCTTTAATTTCCTTCTCATTTTTATCTTCCTCTTTGTAATAATCCTCACCAAAAATGGCATTCATAATTCTATCATAATTAGTATCATATTCATCCTCAAGTAATTTTTATAGAACTTATATTTCTTTTTCCCCAGCCAAACCAGAAATTCTCTTTAGTTCCACAATTTTCTTAATTTATTAGTCTTTTTTTTCTTTTCTTAAAATTTCTTTTTGCTTTTCTATTTCTTCTTTTTTTTCTTGTTCTTTTTATTTCTCTTATTGTCTTTTTATTTTTCTCTTATTCTCTTCGTATCTTAAGGATTGTGTGTTTGTATTGGTATTTTATGCCAAGCTGTTTCCATGCTCAAATCTAAAGTTGTAGTCAGATTCATACTTATCGACTTCTACGGAGATTTCTGAGTCATCTTAATCAGCTTCATCATAATTTTAATTGTTATCTTCTTTCCAACTTTGCTTAAGGAAATAATTCTTTAAAAATTATTCTTTCTCATCTTCTTCTTTTGTCTTCCAAAACTTTACCACTTATTCATCCTCTATTTCATTTAAATAATTATTATCTTTTTAAATGGTCTATTAATCTTTTTTCTGAACGAATAAATCCTCTTCTTCTGATTTGTCGTTATTATGTGCTGCTTAAATGAACTATTATTTAGTCATTTGTTCTTATTCTCTAATAGTCTACCCTTTGACTTATTCCTCTTCAGACTATTCAGTCTCTATGTTGTTTTTAATTTGATCTATTAATGTGAACTTATTCTCTTTTTTCTTTAGCTTATTACTATAACTCTCTTTAGTAAACAAAACGATATCTTTTTTCTCTAATAGATTGCTTGGATTTTACTTAATTTTCTAATATGCCACTAGGAACTCTTTTACTTCTTTAGGATCAATCATAATCATTTGCTAATCAATTGATTCAGATTCATCTTGATCACTAGACTCAATATCACCAAGTTTCTTTTTTATCTCAGAGGCTTTTTCTGTCTATTTTTTCTAGTTATACTTTTCTTATTATTTTCAATTTACTTTAAAATCAATTTCATTTTCGTTTATATTTTCCAAGAGATCTTTTTTAGTCATTTATAAAATAGTTTTATAAATGTCCTTAGGATAGTGAAGATGTCTTTACGACATTTTATAAGTACCAAAGAACGCCTCTGAAATTGAAATAAAGAAATAATATAAGAGAATGGCCTTGTAGTTTCATCCAGACAAATCTCCTAAAGATAAAGAAGAGGAATATAAATAAATATTTTAGTAAATTAATGAAGCATTTTAGACTCTATCGAGTGCAAACGAAAGAGCCTGGTATGACTAACATAGAGACCAATACTTAAATCCTCACAGAAAAAGAGAAAATTATGAAGGATTTACATTTGAAATTAATGAGTACCTGAGCTAGTGATGTTATGAAGCTCACACACAACAATAAACTGCCTTAAATTTTTACTGAGTGTATTCTTAAGTCTTTAAAGATATTTTAATTGAAGAAGAAAGATGCAGATAAGAGAATGACTTAGAGAATAACATCTAAAGCTATCTTAAAGCCCCATAGTTTGGAGATTAAAATACACAAGGCGATTAGCTTAACGCATTTTATGAGTATTGGGGCAACTTTAATACAGCTTAAAATTTCTCATGGTCTGATATATGGGATGAGAGAGACGGAGATAATTGAAGAGAAATAAAGTTTATTAAAAAAGAGAATTTAAAGGAAAGAAAAAAAGCATAATAAATTTATTTACAAAAAATTAAATAGCTGGTTTAATTTGTATAAAGAAATGACTAAAGATATTAACACTACTAATAAGAACTAATTTAGAAAAGACTATAAAAATAACTAGAAGAGATACGTAAGAAAGAAGAGTTTGAATAAAAGTGGAAGGAAAAGAAACAACAATTATTATAAGAAGAAATAGCTAATTATTAAGACAACAATGAGTCAGATGATGTTTATGATGAATAATAAGAGAGTGATTTTGAGTGTAAAATATGCAATAAAGTCTTTAAAAGCTTAGGACAAATAAATAATCATTTAGAATCAAAATAACACATAAAAAAGAAAAAAAATATTTTAAAAGAGGTTGGCCTTTGTGAAGAAATACAAGAATTAGAAATTAAACAACTAGATTAATAATAAACAAATTAGTAAATAAATATTGATTAGAATTTACAGTCTTCCTATCATCAACAGGATGATTAGGATATTATTTTTGAGGAATCAGATTTTGCAAACTCTAAAAAAGATAAGAATAAAAAAAAACAAGAAAAAACAAAGAAAGTTGATGAATCTAACAAAAAATACTTTATTTGTACTAAATGTGATATTTCTTTTTAAGCCAAGTCTCTGTTTAGTCAACACTTGAAAGAATAACACAATTTAAAATTAAAGTAACTAATTATTTATATTTTATTATTAATGACCAATTATGAAAGCATTAAAGTCTTGTGCTGATTTAGACCACTGACTGAAATAGAAGACAAAAACTTAATCTCATAAAACAAATGTTTTTAGATAAGTAAAAGACACACTGTAATTTGTGAAGACTAAGATGGTGACAAGATAACTAATCAATAAAAACTATAATTTAACTATGATTACGTTTTTGATTAACAGGATACTTAAGAGGATGTTTATAATTAGGTGGGTGTGCCATTAGTTGATAATTTGTTTGAGGGATGGAATGGTTGTATAATGGCCTATGGCTAAACTGCAAGCGGAAAAACATATACTATGTAAGGTTCCCAGACAAATTATTCCTAAAGAGGTCTGGTTATAAGAATAGTAGAGAGTATTTTTCAATGAATTTAAAACAGCTAAGAATAGATGGAGTTTTAATTAAAAATACAAATGGTTGAGATATACATGGAATAGTTAGTTGATCTTTTAAGTGACAATGGTAAGCTTAAAATAAGATATGACTAACAACAAGGTGTTATAATTGAAGGCTTATCAGAGCACTATGTAACAAGTGTAGAAGAGGTTTTAGATCTTTATTAATTGGGCGTTAGTAATAGAACTGTTGGATGAACCAACATAAATGCAGTCTCTTCTAGATCTCATTTTATTACAATCATATAACTAAGCTAAACCGATCTTAATTCTAATATTACAAAAGAATCCAAATGTCAATTAATTGATCTGGCTGGCTCCGAAAAGCTATCTAAAACAGGAGCTATTGGTTTAACTTTAGAAGAATCTAAACTTATTAATTAAAGTCTTTTATGGCTGGGAAATGTAATTAATGCTCTTATTGAGGAATAATCATTCATACCTTATAGAAACTCAAAGCTAACCTAAGCTGTTCAAGATATTGTAGGGGGAAATTCTAAAACCTCAATAATAATTGCCTGTTCACCCGCATAATACAACTATTCAGAAACGGTTTCTACTCTTCGATTCGGATCTTGAGTGAAGTTTATTAAAAACAAAGTAACTAAAAATATAATATATTCTAAAAAGTAGCTTCTTTAAAAAATTAAGAAATTAAAAAATAAAATGCATATTTTATAAGTGGAAAACGAGGCTCTTAAATCATATATAAAAAATGATCTTAAAGAAATATTGCCTTAAGATAAAGTAGATTAAATTAATTAGGATTAAATAAAGGCCATAGATTGCAAACAATAAAATGAACTTTATAATTTTGAGACATTTTGATAAACTATTTCCAATAATTCTGCTTAAAACATATGTGATAATTTAAGTAATGAAAATATTTATTAAGAAGTTTAAAGAATATAATAAATAAATTAAAACAATATTATTTAATCTTTATCATAAATGGAGTAAATAAAAAAAGAAAATAATTATCTATAGAAAGAAATTCAAAATATTAGATAATTATTGTAAGAAAAAGATGTATAGTAGTCTATTAATCTATGATAAAGTATTTAGGACTATACCTAGAATGTATTTGACTAAATTACTCAAAATATAAACAATAATCAAAGCTTTGAAACTTAAGATTTTTAACAACAACTTTTTCTAGACTTAAAAAACTAAATATTAACACTAAATTTACCTTAAAAAATCAATGAGAACTTATAAAACAATATCTAGATTATAGAGAGGTCATGTAATGAAACTGCAAATAGATATTAAATGTTGAAACAATACATTGACATTTAGGCCAATAATTTCAATAATTTGTAAAAAGATTAAATCTATTAATTATATAATGATTTTAGTAGTATATTGAGTAATATAAAAGATCAATACTAAAATTAGTTATTGACCAAAAATTCTATGATAATAAACTAAATAGCTACCCTATGCTAATAAAATCATTAATATTAGCAAGAAATATAAAGCCTCAAAGATAATATCTTTATTCAAAAATCAAATAACATAAAACTGCTTAAGGAATATAAAGAGGAAGTAAAATAATAATAGTCATAAATTAATGTGCTTTAGTTAAGCCTAGTGAATCTTCATAAAATATTGGTAATTCTAGATAGATAATCTTTAAATAATGAAAAGAAAATATTAGTAGACTTGAATCAAGAAAATCTCAACTAAAATACAAATAATCATTTATAATAGAGTAATTATTAGACAATATAAAAGTCAATAATTGTTTCCAAAATAAATAACTCATAAATTATATCATGAGAGTAAGATAAGTAAGTAATGAAAAGAATCATAAAGCAGAATTCTTAACTAAAGGAAAAATTATAATAAAATTTATTAACCCGTTATGTTTTCTTCTTAAGAATATAGATTCATGAATTTATTTTAATATATTTCTTCAGTTTGTTTTAAAATATTAATATAATTAGATTTAGTTACCTTATGATCTTATTGATTACTTTTGTGCTATATTTCCTTCTATATAATTTGCTAGTTTTAATTATTTGGATTCTATTAATATTAATTTGTATTTTGATTATCATTGGTTTTTGTTTATTTATATGTAAACGATTTAGAATTCTTTTTGTTATTTTAAATTTTCAAAGTAGGAGTCTACACTTTATTTTCTATTTTATTTTAATTCTGTATTAACCTTATTTTTTATTTCGGTTAAGCTTAATTATTTATTTATTTTAAAACATTTAATTTTTTAGCATTATTATTTATTTTGTTGTTTCTTTAAGAGTGTATATATTAATAAGAGTTTTTACAATTTAATTATAATTTACTATTCTCTTCGCTTTTAGCTTATAGTAAAGATAGTTACTACAATTTTCCTAACTGGGCATCGCACTAGCCTATCTTTTATAATTTTTATATTGCTGGCAAATTAAAATCTTGTAAACAAGTTTTATCCTAATTTACTCCAATTAATGAATAACTATTTAATTGTTTTAGTTATTCAAATTCTCAATTAAAATTATTAGAAATAGAAGGCAATTAAGTAAGCAATGGGTAGTTTTAAATATTATTATTTTAAAGTGATTTAATTTCGCTTTCTTAATTTTAATGAATTAACTATAAACCTTAGCTTTATAATTCTTTTATTATTGGATTTTTCAAATTTTAAAATAATGCTTTATAGCCTCTTGAGTCTAGCAGATTCGTCTTTCCTTTAAAATGCTCCTCAAAGTTCATATAAATTATAAATTTAATTATTATTTTAAGTTTAATTCAAAGATTATTAATTGCTATACTAAATTAAGATAAAATATTTATTCTTCATTTAATTCTGGCTCATTCTTATTTTACTATTCTTATTATAAATGCATACTTTTGTAGAATAAATATGTTTACTCAAATTTATCTTTAAATATAGGTAATAGTTTTTATTTTATTTAGTCTATATGCATCTAAACTTTTTAATTAAATTTATTTATTTATAAAGTCTCTTCTTCTGTTTATTGTAAAGAATTATTTAAATTTGTTTCTTTTAAATTCAATTGGCTTAATTCCAATTTATTTTTATCAGATAAAGAATTAATTTAGTTATTATTTAGAGATTGGCTTTAACTAATTTATTTATTTTTTACTACTAAGCTATTTAATTATTGATTAATTTAGCTTACTTACTCAGGGGCTAATTTAGAAATAAAAGTTTAATCCTTTATCATTTACGATATACATCATTTTATTAAAGGATTTTCTAAAATTTCTTTTGTTGTTGGTCTTATGTTGGGATCAAGTGTTAACATTTTGCTTATCATGCTGCTGATTATATATGGCACATAATCAGGTAAGGATTAAAACCTTCCACTTAAGACCTTCAAAGCCAAGCCGTTAATTGTTTATGCTTTAAATGGAGGCTAGAAAGTAACAAGTTCATAGAAAATGCAACCTAGAGACCAAATATCACTTTTAAGAGAATAAGGCTGATAGTTAAATAATTCTGGACACATATAGAAAGGTGTGCCTATATAGGTTTTGGACAAATCGTTAGTCTAATTAAGTGTTTTTGAGATACCAAAATCTCCTAAAAATAAATCATCTCCTTAAATGAAAAAATTTTAAGTTTTTATATCCCTATGTATGATTTTTTAATTGTGAAGATAATTCAAAGCGAGTGCCATTTAACTCATCCATTTAATAATTTACTAAATTGATAATTGAACTTAGTTTCTATTCTGCAAATAATGATACAAATCACCTTAATCACAATAACTCATGATAATACATAGATTATTGTCTACTTCAAAAGAGTCATAGTACTAAATAATAAATGGATGTTTGAGAATTTTTAGCAATTTTATTTCATTTTACATACTCTATTTATCTTTTTCATTTAAAGTTTACAGATTTATTTTTTTCAAAGCATATATTTTTTTACTAGATTTTTCTCTGCATTTAAAAACCTATCCATAATTACCTTAGCCAATACTTTGCTCCAATATATATTATTACTATTACATAAATAAATTTAAAATATTATACTTATAATAAAAATTATTAAAAATATCTTTCTTGGTTTTAGTTCTAAAGAAATATTTTTTAATTATTTGGTCACGAAATATTGTTTTTAGATTTAACCACATTTACTTACTAAACAATTGATGTTGTTTGTTTATCATCAAATAAATTTGATCTATTTTCTCTTTCTCTGTTTTTTATTAGCTCTATGTTATTTTTTCCATTTCCTTTAGTATCTCAAAATGAGGTATTTTAATAGTCAATACTTTTATTAGGGTTATCATAATATTGTTTTATATCCTAGAAGCTAGGAATTTTCTCAAGCATTTCACTTATTAGAGGTCTATAATCATTCTCATATTCTAGCATAGCAACAACCAGACTTGTTAATAGTTCATTTTATTATTTATATTTTAGTTCAAAATTATTAACTAGATTCTCTAAAACTTTTTGTTTTACAAACTTATTATTGTAGTCATATATTTCCTAAATACTCTGCATTAGCCCCAACTAAAGCATTATTAGCCCTTGAGAAAAAGTATCATCTTTTTCAATGTCTAGATTAATAATAGTATTGGGCTATAGAGCTTGGGTGAACACTCTGGGACTAAAGTATATATTTTATCTTGATTAAATTTGATTAACAATTTAAAATAAAACTTGTTTAGTTTAGTGATTTGCAAATAAATTAGGAATTAAGAGTAAATGCATTAATTATTCATCATAAACAATTACTGATAAATTTAATAAACCATGATGAGATTGGTTCTTTTTTAAATACTATCTAGACTCGAATAATTAATACATTATGTATATTAATTCTTAGTCTGAAAATTCTTTTTTCTTTGATAGCCTTTGTTAATAAACTTCCTCTATGGATTTTGGAAGGTTCTCATAAAAATCCTTGAGTATATAAATAGAACTACAAAAAGTACTTTCTTTTTAAATATTCGTTTGAAAGGGAGATAAAATATATGCTGGAGCTTCATCAATTAGTTTATTAGCAAAATTTAACGATAATTAATATGTCCTTTAATCTGTAAATCATCACTCAAGTATGTAAAATTAGTTATTTTTATCTCCCCTCTTACATAGAATAATGTCCCCAAAATAGGGATGTGATATTATCATACTCTCTTTAATTTAAAAATTAAATTTTTTATCATCCTCTTTTATATTTCAATTTTGATCATTCTTTTCTCTAAAAATATTAATATTCATTATTATTATAATTTTTAAAGTTTTAAATGATATAAAATAAATAAAATATTTTAACAGAAGTAAGCTTAATCCAGGACTACTAAAATCTCAAAGAAATTACCTTTTAAAACTAATAACCTTACTACTAAATAATTAAGTATTTTTATGATTTTTTATTGCAAGATAATATAATTAACTTATTGAGATCTAAAATAGGAATTAGAGCCTTAAGCTATGTAGACGTTTTTAACTTATTAGTTAAACTATCATAAAATAATTTAAATGGTATTATTAATTTAGTTGTTTTGGTTGATGAACTATTGAGTTATAACAACTATAACCCTATAACATACATTGTAATTATAGATTTCCTTAAGAACTTTTTTGCTTCATAGTATTAAGAGTAGTTTTCAATCGATCGTAAAATCAACGTGACATTAAATGACGAGTAATTATATAGAGTCTCTACAACCTTAAATAATCTTAATAACTAAGAGTAAAATATCAAGAGTTTAAAAATAATACCTAAGTGTTAAAAAACCAATAAGTCTTCTGCTTAAAATGTTATCAAATAATTTACCTAAAGTAAAACTTGTTATTATATATTGGCAGAGAATTGTGACTACTTCTAGATTATATCAAAAGATATTGAGAAAGAATAGCATATTTAAGTTCACAAGTTTTAAAAAGAAAAATAACAAACTAGAGTTATCTAAATAGAGTATGTATAAGAAAAAGAGTTAGTTCTATGTTTACTAGAGGATGATTCTATATCTGTTTTTGAACTTCCATTACTCTAATACGAACTCAACATCAAATTATTGTTTATTTAAAAGGCTTAAAGATTTTTTTTTAGTAGGTTATTTTCAAAAATTATGGTTTATAACAAATAACCAATTCTATACTTTTTCAATATGGATAAAATTGATAACTATTTATCTTAGAATTTAAATTAAAAAATCAATTAGAAACTTGACAGAATATTTGAAATAAAATAATTACAGATTTTCCTTATCACTACAGTAAATAATAACTTGATATCTTATAATCCTGTTTAGGAAATAGTTCATTTCTAAAAAGTGCTAAATCTTAAGAATATTATTAATATACAGTACATTGAGAAATATGACTTGTTAGTATTTTTGATAAATGAGTACAATATAAATTTATTTAGAATTTATTAAAGTAAAAACACTCTCGAATTAAATTTTATAAATAAACTATTAGGAGACATCGGAATAATACTAGACATTTAATACTCTGAGAAACTAGACTTACTAGTATCAGTGGATGAGAAAACATCTATTAGATTCTGGAATTTGAAAAACAGATAAGTAGTTTATCAAATAGACTTGAAAGGAAGTAAGAAGATAAATTTTATATCCTTATAGGAAAATCGAAAAGAGATTATAATTGTAACTAATAAAATAAACGTATATAGACTATGAGTTGAGTATGATAAATTAATACAACAAAATGAGAATTAAATTATTAATTACCATATTAACTTTCTTAAATAATAAATAGTATTATTACTAAAATAATAAGAGATAGTAATTGATTTAAATTGAAAGAGAATCTAATAGATACCACTATGGACTTAATAACAAAACTCTAACTATTATTATATTAAAAATTTTGATTAAGGATGAAAATTTTTATTGGCTTCGGATGATAACAAACTAATATTAAAGAATTGTTTCTTAGATAAGATTTGCTCATTAAAATCACATTCTTCCAAATTAATATACTTCAAAGAGATAATTAAGAATTAATGGTTTTTAAGTGTTTATGAGTAAGAGTTGTAAGTATTTTATATCAAAAACCTAAATTAAGGCGAAGAGCAAATATACAAGATAATACAAGGACTAAACTTTAATAGAGATATTTAATTTAATTGTTGTTCTATATAAAATAATTTGTTAGTATTTAGTGATATCAAAATAAATAAAATCTATATAATGGATCTAATATATTTAAAAGTTGTTTAAGCAATTAACATTGAGTAATAAATAATTCAAATTAAAATGATAGACTAAATTAACTGTATGATAGTATTAACATATAGAAGTATTATTTTTATTTTTATTAATTCTTTTACCAATTAATTTATATAGATTGTTAGTTTACCAGAAAGTAATTAAATATAGTCCAATAGTGAACTATTATAATCCACTTAGGTTGTTGCTATTTCTTTTGAATTCTTTAACTAAACTTTATATTTA
>ERZ724508.1930-NODE-1930-length-11446-cov-4.062242_pt1 | contig 11446 bp, 4 predicted proteins | sample MGYA00376041_ERZ724508 | MGnify/ENA primary metagenome ERZ724508 (study PRJEB28724, sample SAMN07190887) | wastewater metagenome | isolation source: effluent of sewage treatment plant in Hong Hong | place: USA: Christiansburg, Virginia | collected 2016-03-01 ... | reverse complement strand
AAAGCAGGCAAGGAGATGGACTTGCATCTCAGACATAAATCAAAAATCAATCTAATTAGAAATTCAAAATAAATCGGAGCATAAACTATGAGAGAAATGGATACTCAGATCTTAAACCTGAAACCCCAATGACAAATCACAAAATAAATTTATCTGAAACTATGATGACGCAAAGTTTAAAATATCGGCCTAACTTGTACACTTAAACCTATACTCCAATTACGAACAAATCTGCCTTGAGAATAGATGTCCCACGTATCGTATACACAAACACAACCTAACGTAAAAATTACGATCCAATAAACTATGACCCAGTAAAGACAACCAGACCTATAAACTACCAGAGCTACACAGCACCCTTAACCTCAACAAACCAGCAGTACATGCACAAAAATGTGGAGTTATTTCCCACAATGACATCAACAACTGTGAGCCTAAATTCAAACAAGATGGCCCCGTAGCCCATGAATGGGCAGTTCCCTCGGCAATAATATCGGAATAGATGAAATAATATTTCTTAATACTTGTAACAATCTATGTTACCTCGCTAATAAATTTTATTTATAATTTTTTTATTCCTTCTATACATGCATATGCTTTCATTTTACGACTTTTTTCATTCTTTTTTATTTACTTTCTTAGCTATTAATTTTTCGCTTTTCGTATAAAATTAAAACTGAAAACTTTCATTAACATAATAAATAAAATTAGTAATGAAAATGCAAGACTCATTGGATCGCGAGAAAGTTTAATATAAGTACCGTTATTCTTATGCAGTTTATCTACTCAATATTTCAATCACAACCCCAAATATGCAATGCAGAGCTTGTATAAGCAGCAATTGGACTCCTTGATGGGTTAGAAAAATAGGCAGAAAGAACAAGAAAAATCTCGAGAATTAGCGGAGAAGAAATAATTCAACTAAAGAGCAGTCAATAATAAATAATCAGAGAAAGTAAAAGACCTAGCTTACAAAAATGTAACTCACCACTTATTTAGTATTATAACATGCTGCTTAATAATCAAGCTCAGATGCAATCATCATACGTGAGCCCATTTTCTGTGAGGGACGCAATGAAGGACGAGCATATCAACAACTCAGTCAATGAGGGAGAGAGGAGGATGAAGGAATGGGAGATATACGACCAGCAAAGACAATTGGAAAAGAAAAATATGTATAAGAGCGATTTGGTAAACCAAATAAATGAAAGAAAAAGAATGGAAACCATGAACAGGTAATAATAAGAGAGGCAAAAGTACTAATACAGAAAATATGGTAAATTGCCTGATGAAATAAACAAATACGAAAGACAACGCCAGCTATAATAAATGAACAAGTACAAACAAGATCTTGACAAAGTTAAAACAGACAAAGATCTCTACAAAAGCAGAACAGTGAGTGAGCAGCAAGCTAGACTTCCCAGTGAGCAACACAACGCAATTATTAATCCTTTACCTTATAACATTCAGAACCCTTATATTATAAGAGAAATGAATAGACAATCTTATCTGGCCAGCATTGGAAATCAGAATGTAGGAAATGGTTATGGCCATCAATGATAATGTTCCCATTTTACTATAAATTATCATATTTTATTAATAATATTCATTATTACTATTTTATCATAGTCATATGTGCCTATTATTGCCTCCTTGATTTACCAGCTTTGCTCCCATGAACTTATTGCATGTGCTCATCAAAAATAAATGATCTTATATCTTTAGCTGTTTCTTCGGAATGCCTGTCGCTTTCAGTATTTTAATTGACTTGTAGAATTCCATGTAATTTTGATCGCCAGATGGAACAACTGATTATGTTTACAGCAATGTATGGGATGTCATTAATAACTTTATGGTTCTTAAGATGTTGGGCAAATCTTTTAGGCTTTGACTGTTTAGGACTCCTTTTATTTGGCTAATTAGACCGTAGACTTCAACTGAGCTGTTTTTGAACTCTTTATAAAAGATCTTACACAGATTGAATATCTCAAATGCAATTTCCTCACAAATTTCAGATTCTAAGATAAATAAAAAATTACTTTAGGCTTTTGTGGCCTGGTTGTTCTCTTCCAAGGTGGTAACAATTTTTCTAATCATCTAAACCAAAACTATGATGATTTCTCCCACTTTTAGCAATAAGTTTTTTTACTCTCTGACAAACATCTCCAATTTTTCTCTCTGGTTCATTATTATTTCTATCAATCTTTTGTAGACTTTTGGTTTAAATGATGGTTACTTTGTGATATAACTGATACCTTGAATAACTGATTTAAATGTATCGAGATTTCCTCTCACTGATTGAATCATTACATTATAGCTGATATTTCTGAGCAAACTCTACGCCATTGGGCAGATAAAGCACATTTCTGCAATCTTGTTGTTGCAGAAGGCCATTGATTACATAATTTGAGGATTCGTATAGTGAGTTTAAGCAAAATCGAACATTAGTTATAAGTACGGTAGATTAGAGTTGTCAATTATGACTCTTCGCAGACATTAGAATGTGTTTATTGCATTTTATGTCTTAGGCATTGATTTGATAAGGAAGCTGATTAGTTTATGTAGTTATTCATCATAGAAGGCATTTCTTAATTCCACAATTTTCAGTAATTTTTAGATATAACTATTGATTTAAATAGATTATTTTCTGAAAATAATTTTAATCAGGCTATTTATGCACTTGACATAGCTTGATATATTCTTTTTGCAGATTCCTTCAGTCTATAGCATTCCAATGCTGGAGTATATGATTTTGTCCACCCTCGCAATAAATATTCTCATTTTCTCTGTCTGCTCAGCTTTAATTTATTGAATTTCCTTAAGGAATTGATCGCAAATAATATTAATCAGATTTTAGAAACATTTAGGGTTATCAATGCTCAGGAATAAAAATAAGAATTAGACTAATGTTTCGATACATTATTCTTTGGTGACAACGTCCCTACACTTAATAAATATGATCTTGAGAGAGGGCAGGATATTGAGAAATTTCTTACATGCCCGCAATCGATTGACTTGAGGGTTATTAAGGATGTACCTGGTAATATTTTTTATTTCCAGCACAACTTGAAAGAAAGAGCTTTTTTATTTTATCTTGTAAATGGGAGTGTACAGAGCCTAGAAAGAATCCAACATAACCTATTAAACCCCTTTCATCTCAGGGTTCAGATTTAGCTATTTTCTTAAATTCGAGATATGTTCAATTGATTTCATTTTTACTGTCACTTCGTTTAACAGAATGTAGTTATCTACAATTGTAAGCTTTGATTAAATTTATTAGATTGACTATGTTAAGCGGTAGAAACAGTCTGAAAAAAGCATTGCAATTGCCACTGAATCTAGGTTGTTTATTGGTTCAAGTAATAAGTTTTTTCTTTTGGTTAGGTAGGCAGACCAAAATTTATTTATTTGCTCGCATTTTAATATGAATATTTGAGAACATCTGATGATTTGATTGAAATTTTAACTATTTTATATATTCCGAATATAGTTCTCTCTAAAATTACAAAGCTAGACCATGATGCCGAAAATTGGATTTATTACTTTTGGATCTTCATTTTAACAGTTAAAAACTCCATGATTCCATATATTTTCATATATTTTCAGGTCACTGATCTTCTTTTCAGTGTAAAATTTTCTTATCAAGCTCAATGAGTGCTGGCATATCAGGAAGAAATTTTATTTGTCGATGATATTATAAAACGATAGGTTCCTTCTTAGTTATTTGAATGATTTTTCACATAAGTCATTGATCATTTGGGAAGATATTTTAGGGCCTTTCTTTCGGCCTTCCATGATTTAGAGAACATCATACAGTAATTACTCCAAAACACATAAACTGAAGTTAACCTCATCTTGTTAATTTTCAGATATTAATTGCATTAGAAAAGCCAAATACTTTTATTGGATTTCTTTTCTGATCAGCATCAAGCAAACAATTTAGAACTAATCTGAGTGAATGTTATTTTTGGCAAAATGGACCAACATTTGAAAGACCTTATCAATAAAACCACTCTTAAAATCAAAGTAATCAAGGCAAGTCACCAATTTTATGAAATAAATTACGTTGTGTCTCACGATGTCATTATCTCCTGAAATTATTTCTAGAATTGCTGGCTCAAGACTTGAAATATGACCTTGGATAGCCGCTGCCAGCTTGATGAATGCTAGATTCTTCATCTCTTCGTTTTAGCCATAGTCTTCTGCAAATTGGTAAAGAAACTAGTTAGTATTGTTCATTAGAAATTATAAAGATCTAAGATAAATTCTTAATTTAATAAGTAGTCACTCTGAATCAGTAAATATTTAATACAAATAAATTAAAAAATATTAATGGATCAAAGCAAGGATTTGAAGAACTGAGAAGATGAAGAATTTATTAACAATTACTTTCCAGGTTCCTTTAAATCAAAAAACTTGTTATAAGGTATTCTGTCCTTTGATTTGGTTTCCGATATTGAATTTCTTAATTATTTTCTTTCTTCAGTTTTGGAGTTTGTCATACGGGTATTTCTCAGCTTCCAGTGACGATGATCGAGGATCCCTTCAGAAATTCTGCCTAACCCTAATTTTTATGGGTATTTGTTCGCATTAAGTGTATTGGAGGTTCTTTATTATTTACTTTTATTTATCTGTCGTGTTTTCAAAAACCCTGGAATACTATAAATTTTTTATTTGTTCTGCCTATGCCCAAATGTCATAAAAGTAGTAAGTCTTTCCTTCAACATAATATTTTATTCTTCCAATTTCTTATTTCTTTCTTCCAAAAATCGATTTCGATGCAATAACTCATCATAGGAAATCATTCTATTTTACACACTTTTATGCCTACTCAGAAAAGTCCGAGACTCGTTATTCGTAGTACTAAATCTCCCACTTTTAATGGAGTTAACAGCGAGTTTATTCTGAGATTGTTTTTTATTTTTATTGGCAATAAATATAAATTAATGTGATTTATTTTAATTTGTTTTTAGATTTTATTGTTTTTTACGCTTTGACTAGGATTATTATTAGACTTATTCTTCTTTAATAGTTTATGTTGTTTTTAAATTTTATACTATTTTCGGTAGCGTTTTGTGAGATTAGTTATGAATGAAATTTTAAAAATTGCCGAACCCATGTTCTCTGATCTGCATCTAAAATTATGGATTTGGGGTGAATACTATATTTCGTATATCTTCTAGGACTCTCTCAGGGACTTATGGCGTGTGAGGGTTAGAGAACGCTTCAGTCGACGCGAATAAATTGTTTACGTCATTTTACATGATTGCTAAGGTAATGAGATTTGGTTTTCTTACTGATGCATGTTCAAATAGTCGGTTTTCGAGATAAATCAAATCCAAAAATTCTATCAAAAATAACTTTTTGATATCCTCAGATTAAAAATTTATTGTTAAATGATAACCATAGTGACAGAATATCTTCAATTTGCTGAGTTTTTTGATAAATTGAGTTTTGTTTGAGTCTAAGAACAGAAAAATAGAGTTGGGATGACCATCCTTCAGCAGAAATATTTCTTCATAGTCCCCCCATTTGTGCCTAATTTGATACTCTAAATTTATTTCTAAATTATCCAATAGTATATGGATAATGAAGATAGGCAGTTACTTTTTACTGAAACTTATTTTTGCTGAAAATTTTTGATTTTTATTTAATAGAATACTGACCTCAAACTATTTAAAATTCCTGCTTCGCTGCCCCAGGAGAGTTAACATTTTTTGTTCTAACTTGACTGGCCCGTACTAAAAAATTTTTTTCAGCCCATCACAGTTCTGAGTAATAAATCTTGTACCTCGAGCTACAAGTGCGTATAACTGCCAAAGTCGAAAATATTACAATTATATGCGGAGATATTCTTGCCCTCGTAGAGCTCCTTTTTCAATATTTTAAAGTTTTGATCAGTTTTTCTCATCCAAGTGGCAGATTTGAAAGTCTTATTTGTATCATTTGAGCAGATCAGAATTGAACTCGTGTGCACTTATTTTTATATTTTCTACACTTGGTTCATCTTGATTTCTGAATAAAACTCAAATTATAAAATATTTCATTCGCATTATCGAAAATAATACATAAATTAAGAATAAAAATATATTTCGCATAACTCACATAACTCCTGTTAATGATTTTATTTTCTACAGTAGTTTTTTATTTTATTCCTCGTAAACTAATGGCAAAACTTTTATGATCTTGTGCTTTACTCTCACTTAATTGTTGTATTATTATTTTGTGCTCACTAATTTTACTTTTAGTTGTTTATATCGGATTTACTGGATTCTTTGCTTTATATTTTATTAGTTCATTTATGCGAAATTATCAGCGCTTAGGATCTCTTCTGTGGGCAACGCGAGGACTTTTTATCCTGCATCGTCGTATGCGCTCACCCAAATGTTATCATGATCATCCATCAGGTTCACATTTAAGATGTAACGGTATTTGGGTTTCTAAAATTCTTTGCTGCAATGATTGCACTGAGTAGCATCTTCCTATAAAATTTTTTTCTTGCAATGTGGGCAGCTCAAGTAGACATTCTTCGAGTTTCCACCTAATCTGATAGCTTTTAGATAACAAATTGTTTAAGTCCAAATATTTTCCCCCACATTTAAATCTTGACTTTTTTAATTTAGCATCGAGAAAGAAGACAGTTGATCTTTTTTAGGTTTTTGATTTGAGTTTATACTGGCAAATGTTAACTATTAGATTTAATTAGCTCTTTTATTCATCGGGTGGTTTTTTAGGTGCCTTGCCAGAAATATCATGCTCGCTTTGAATTGTTTATTTCCTTGGAATTAATCCACTTAAACTCCTTTTAGTGCGTACATTCCCATCGGGTACTCCCTTACAGCATTTTCGTTAAATGTTGTCAATTAGCACTCAATTTGATTTTAAATATCGAATAACTTGAGAATTTTCTTCTTGATGTTGTTCCCGTTTTTTGAAACAAACTATACTAATTAGCATTATTTAACCATGCAAATGACAGTCACTGATCGACCCTTCTCCATCTAGTTCAGTTTCCGAAGAGAAATGCAGAACTTTTATATGGTTGGGATCATCTTTGTTACATCTTACTTATTTTATTCTAGACCGACTTTTGTCGAGTCATTAAAAGTTAATTTTAATTCGGTCACTCCTTTATAGGTAGATTAAGTGACAGTGGCTCCAGATATACTATGGGTTTTGTCAACTGCGAGATTAGAAAAACGATTTGCACAGTCACCAAAGGCTGTACACATTATTGTGCCAGTTTGATCTCCAAATTATAGATTTAAAAGCTATGATTGAGTACCTTTTTTATTTGTGAAGACTCTAACAGGCCATACGAACAGAAGCCTTGCAATCAATTTATAATTCTACATCCCCAAGAAGAGATCTTTGATATTTTAGTGAGCTTCATGTTGTTTCACTTCAGGTTTTATCGATACTCTTTTTATCGGTTCATTTCGAGTATTCTGTTGTTTCTGAATCGGATTTGTGCTATGATTTGCCCTTTGCTTTGGGTATTAAGTCAGCTTAGTCTGATTTGTTACAGAATTATTTCTCATATTAGTATTAGTGTTCGTATTTGTATTTGTATTTGTGTGCATGTTGCTTGAGTTCTATCTTTTACTATTTTAGTTTGGCTTTTAATTATTATTATTTTTCAATCTTAATTTTAGGCCTTGTTCAAATAGAGCTTCCTCTGTGTCTTCTTCATCTTCTTCTTCTTACTTCGAATTTTCTATCTTTCTATTTCCTTGTGGATTTTTCTTACCATTTCTCATAAATTATTCAAAGCTGATTGGAACTCCAATCTTTCTGTTTATCTTGTTGGCTACTACGCAAAAATTGTTGCTATCTGTGAGCAGAGGCTTCTTTCCAGGCTCATTACCCTTCGCTAGTTTTTTTACTATATTGTCCATCAGCTTGACTCTTATAACATTGAACTAGATTGCTTTATTCGAAAAGCCATCAACAAAGAGATAGATAGTTTAGAAATAAGCAAAGCCGTCACTGATAGTCGCCCTATGATAGAAAATATTGATACCTGATCATTTAAACTTTTTCATTATGTTTCTCATGAGTTTCGATAACGGTGTTAAAGATTTGTAGAATGACAGTTTCTCCTCGAAAGAATTTCTCGATTCCATTTTGAGTTAATTCTTGAATTTGCATTTTATTATTATAGTAACTATATTACTATCACTGTGATTTAGCGCTGCAAACCAACAAAATTATTATATATATATCTTGATTTAATATATTTTTAATTATTCAAATACTACCTTTAAAATATCAGTAGTTGCTTAGTAATTTATTTGTAGACTCGAAAAATTCGTAGTCTAAATTTAGTTTATTAGTTTAGTTTAAGAATGGATGTCTTAAAGCCTAATCTAGTTCCATCCTGTTATACTTTTGCTTCTGTAGGCATTTACGAATGAATTATTCGCACTAGGCACTCCGATCGATATATTAGGGGAATTATATGGATTTATTCACTATTTGGTCCATGTCTAGTTCACTCCAGATGCTAAATGGCACTCTCCCGACCAATAACTCATAGACTACGAGTCCTGCTGCCCAGATATCCACAGAATTTCCATATAATTATCTTTTCACCATTTAAGGAGACAGATATAAAGGAGTTCCACAATATGATTTACATAAATGATTGTCATCACAGTCTGTTGCCCACCCGAAGTCACATATTTTAGGGACCCCAAATTGTAAAACTATATTTTACGGTTTAATATCTCTGTGGATATAGCCCATCCTGTGCATAAATCTAAGCCCATCACAAAGACCCTTGGCAATAGGCTGGATCTAATTTTAATCGAATCTATTTCTTTTCTTGAGCTTGGAAAAAACAGATCCCTCAGTCGCATATTCTAATAGAATATAGAAAAAATTCTCATCATCGAAAAATCCATAGAAGTCAATTATATTAAGACTTTTAAGCTGGCTATGTATCCTTAACTCTTTTGAAATTTGATACTCAACCTTTTATTCTCTGACAACTTTTTTATCGATTATTTTAAGTGCGCAGATGAATCCAGTCTGTTTATGCCTATATATTAATTATATTTACTTTACTAAGGAAACTTGCCCAAATTTTCCCTGTCCCAGAAATTTAATTTTCTCAAAACTATTGACTGAGAGTGGTGAAGTAAGATCAGTAAGGCTTTAGAGAGTATCTGAGCTGAGTATTATGGATTCTGTCATTTTTGAACATACTTTATCCATGTTAGATTTTTTAAAATCAAACGAGCTCAAGCTGTTGGGCTGAAAAGTAGGAAAATGCGAAAGGATTTATTATTGACTTCCTGTATAAGCCATCTCATAGGAGCTTGATAGCTTTTTTAGGTCATAGAAACAATTTCTTTCACTCATTTCCATATTCTTTTATTTTAATTTTAATGGAGATAGATTCTATTTATGCTCATAAATATGCCCATTTTAATTCTTTAAGAATATTGAATGCGTTTATTGTTAAAAATTAGTACTATAATTGGATGACGTCTCAAAATGAGAGTTTCTTCTTATTAGCCTGGTACTCTATTTTTTGGACAAACTTGCTCGGTTTTATGGATTTTGCTTTATTCTAGGGATTATTGCGGCCGATTTCTTCTTGAAAACATGATCCTAGGGATGAGATTCAAAACTCATTTTATTGTTAAATTTTATAAATATTTATTGGATGATCTTGACATTAAATTTACTAATGTATTTAAATCATAATATTAAAAAATGATAGTGACTAACGCTTTATCATAACTTTTGATAACCCCAATTTTTTTATTGTTTATGAAAATAATAAAACACAGAATTACATTAGAGCTTCACTGATTATTTTTTGCCTGGATTTTAAGCGCTTTCAACAAAATTCTCAAATCTTCGATATTTCTTTGCTTATTATATCGAGTGAGTGTTCAATATTCTTTTTCTTTTTGTCAATTCTTTTTTATAATTTCTGCTAAGAAACCTTTTTCTCTATTCTCTTTATTTCGCGATACTCATTCCAGGATTCAACTGATTGTCTATTTATAATATCATCTAGTTTTTATTTGATTTTCCTTAAGTGTTAAGTCTGTAGTTAGATTTCTAGGCAAATTTTTATTACTTCAGCGAGTTTTTACGCTTTGACATCTCTGAAGATTAATTATAAGTAGTATTTCCCTGTTGGTTTTCTACTTTTATTATAGATAGAGTTTCATTTAAAAACAACTTTAGTCTCTCTTACCGCATTCGTTAATATTGCGCGAATTTAAGAGAAGGCTGATATTTTAAGGGTCTTTGCTCAGATATATCAGTTTTTATTCTTGACTGATTTTTTTTGTTCTTATTATTTATTAAAGCTCCTTAGTTTTCAAATTTATTGAAAGGATTCCCTAAATACTTGTTTTTAAGTATCGATTATTTCCCAATATCTTTCTGATCCTTTGCTTCCTAATTTTAATTCATACTCAAAAAAGTTTGTTTGATGGCTCCTTCTCTCTTTTCAATCATTTTCTTTGATAAAGGTATCATCGGCTTAATGAAAGTTTATCTAAATCTTTGCTGGGTAACATTTTTTTTAGGATTCGGAATTACTACTTCGAGTTTTTTCTAGGATCTATGATTTTTAGATTATGCGTTATAGTATTCTCGATAGTTTCTCATTGGCTAGCTGACTCTAATATCTTCTTCTTTGGAAACAACTTATTTTATCTTTTTCTCTTTAAGTTTCTTAGATTTCCCAGCTTAGTTTTTTTTCTTTGATAATACTTACGGATATTAATAGATTTTCATCATTTATTCTGGCTTCATGATATCTCCTTCAGGATCGCTCTCAGATTATATATCATCATTGATTGATGATTTCGTACTATTCTTTTTCATGATAATTTATTTGCAAGATTTTAGTTCAGTCATCAGCTATTCTCTAAATTGTCCAATTTTCAGAGAGATTTTACCCATTTAAGTTTATTCTAAGCATAAAACCATATGTAATGACTTGATAAGTGAATGAGCCATTTCTTAATAATCTGAATCTTTGAACAATTTTGCAGTTTTTTATTCCCAATACCCAAAATAACTATTTTAAACAGTGACACAGTTTTTCATTCCAAATTAATATAATTGGTTTCTCAAAGTGTTTTTTTTATCAGGAGTTGTATTGAAAGTACATGAACCTAAATCGAACCTTTTATCAAATTTGGCAATCAAAAAGGGAAAATACTCAGCAGGTAATTTATCTCCAATTTTGTTGGAGAAACAAAAAGAATTCATTCTAAATTATCACTCTTTATACTTTTTGCTATGACCATGAAGATCTATCAATAACTAAACGCCAATTCTCTCATGAATTTACCAGATAAACTTTCTTAAATAAAATGTCTATGGAGTAACTTACTAAATTAATAGAATTTTTACTTTGAGATTTTATTTCATCCATTGACGATTTAGATCAACCCCACCCAAATTACATCTC
>ERZ724508.1929-NODE-1929-length-11458-cov-4.020082_pt1 | contig 11458 bp, 13 predicted proteins | sample MGYA00376041_ERZ724508 | MGnify/ENA primary metagenome ERZ724508 (study PRJEB28724, sample SAMN07190887) | wastewater metagenome | isolation source: effluent of sewage treatment plant in Hong Hong | place: USA: Christiansburg, Virginia | collected 2016-03-01 ... | reverse complement strand
TACGCAGCAACACATCGATCGAACAGTCAATCAAAAGTCTGGCCAATTCTAAGATCAAGGTACTCAAGTTCACAATCCGCCGACCTGTGGTGTCCTTCATTGAAGGCACTTCCCTACTTACCGGCAAGAGCTATAAGAGTCTGGCGTTCAGTCTGAGTTTCCTCTCAGTCAACGGTTACGATGTTGCGAAGATGCCGTCAGGTTTGGAAAAGCGATGCCGTGAGATGTCTAAGCGCAGCTCTCTCGTCGTCCTATCCAAGCTATTCAATGAATCCTTCATCGGCACCATCAACAAACTGGCAAATTAACCAGATTATGTGAGCCGCATCAAGAACAACTTCCGTGAGATTAGCCTGCTGATGGACCAGTACGGTGATCTGGTGTCTTCCATTAACTACATTCTAGGAGCCAACAACGAGTAATTGGGTGACTGGATGATTGAGTACTTCCTCAAGTACGGCAGCAAGGAAAGTCATGCAAGGCTGATATCTCAGATTCTCTTGAGCAACGCCAGGAAAATATACCCGAGACTGCAGACTGCTCAAAGCAGCATCCTCCACACCCTCGATGAGATCAGTTCCCTCGGTAGTGCTCCCGAAGCCATCATAAAGCTCAACCAACTGTTCCCCTTCCTCGAGAACTACTGTACCAGTCTTGATGCGAGCCTCAGTACCAGTAGCAGCCAATCCCCACTGGAACTAGTCTGCACCCGCAAGGATATCAATAATATCCTACACATTTACGACCTCAACTATTCTGTAAGCAGCTCCACCACCCTAATCAAGCTGCTTGTTACGCTCATCTACATTCGCAAGCCCTACCGGCTCTCAGAGGATCTGTTGCTGTACACTCTCGATCGAATCTGGGAGAACTGCACCGAGGACAAACTACACTTCTTCGATCTCATGTCAGCCATGGTAGTCAACCGTCGAAGCGTAGTCTGGCTCGAACAGCAAGACAATAAGCGGGTCAGCGATCTCATTGAAGCAACCTACACATCAATTTCCCAGAAGAAACTGAAACTTACCAAAGCTCAGATTTCGCTCATCACCCAAATAAGCCGTCACCTGTACGATTACTTGCTTCGGCTGAACTGTCACATCAACCTGTATAACCACCTCAAGACCATCACCTTCAGCAACAACGAAATACTCAACTGCCTCGTGAGGATCATTAAGAATGTGGTACTGAACAACCCTGGCTCAGAAGTTGTCATAGCTTAAATGCTCGTGAAAGATCTTGATCTTCTCGCCAAGCGAAAGGATGCTATTCTGCAGATGTTCTATGTCGATGTGCTGGGAATCGAACGAGAGGTATATGTCGCTATGAAGGGACTCAGCACCCTGCCCAAGCAGGACTTTACTATTCCCAGCATACTGCTGAGCAAGACTCACCAGCTGGAACTCATGAAGAAGATCTCCACTAAAGCCAAGTTCTCCTTGCTGTTAAGTGTCGCTGAAGAGCAAGATACTTCCATTCGCTCCAAGGTTGTCAAGATTGTGCATGACGCACCCTACCTCGTAGTCATCAAGGCAGTCAATTCGGAAGATAGCAGCAAGTCGTGCATCTGCGGTGCCTATTGCACCACGGAACCAACATACGAAGAAGGCGAAGCAGTCATTCCTTGTGGCCCCGGCAACTTCCTCTTCTACTTCAGCGAGGACAAGACTCTATTCCTGGAATGCAGCGACCCGACCACTTCTGAACGCTTTGGTGTGTTCCCAACCGAGGATGAGTTCTGCCTGATGTTTTACCATGCGGGCTCCTAAAAGATAAAGATATCGTTCGATAGTTCGAACTAAACAGAGATTACATTCACTGAGGACTCCTCATCGTACTCGTTCCAGTCCTGTGAATTCTGGGATCTGAAGCAACTGCAGAATACTAACTCGTTGGCGTTGAGCCTTGGCAAGCAGGCGACTGCACCGATCACTTACTATCGACCAGAGACGGTCTACATTGTCCCATATCACATCACAGCCGAAAAATTGTTGAGGGTGCTGGGTGTCACTACCAAGCTATTGGTACAGAGTAAAGAAGTTGAAAAAGATAAGATAATTGGAGAGTACGAACAGCCAACGTAAGACTTCATTGTAGATATGGAGGTCAACCTCAGCAACTGCTCCACTTTCACTCCTGAAAAGGGATACATGCCGATGATGCTCATTTACAAAGAATTCGAAAAACAACAGGGAGTCAGTCGACTCATTGAGATTGGAGTGGAGTCTGTCAAGACCTGGAAGAAGCCAGAAGCAAAGAAGAAATGGTAGCAATTCCTCGAAGAGCTTCAGCTATTCGTGCACATTCCCAACTTCTTCGGACTCTTCATTAAGAATCTCGAGTGCTTCTCCCTTCTCTTTGAGGTTGTTGCTGGTCTACCTGACGATACCAGCACCACGAAGAACTGGGACCAAGAGGAGACCAAGGCCACGAGGTTCATCTATCAAATCCTCGCCGATATATTCAAACTCGACAAATCTCCACAGCTGCGCAGTATCGAACTCAACGAAGGCTTTATTGAGGTCGTGCTCGACAAACTGGCATTCATCTCTAAGGAAACTGTGAGGAGATACGAACCTGCTGTTGCCCCTGCCTAACCACCCGCAAAGGACACAAGCAAAGAGGAGGAACCCAAAGAAAGCCCCGCCACTCCAGCCCAAAAAGAAGATACCCGAAACAAAAAGAAGAAGGGCATCGGTTACGGTGTCGACAGCAACCCTGCCTCCAAATGGTCAGCAACTGAATACATTGAACACCGTAAACAGATCTCAGAAGAGATTCTGCGAATCATCACAATCTTGGTCAACTTCCTCGATAGTCCCGAGCCATCTCGTGACGGTAAACTTTCCAAGATTCTTAAATAATCCTGCCTGCTACCCCTTCTTGAAAGCTCACTGCGATCTGGTTCAATCCTGGATATTAGCAAAGAACCTGTCCTGTTCAAGCACTACCTCGAACTCATCAGAACTTTGGCCAAGAATACCAGCACAATTGAGTGTCTGCTGCAGATAAGTGCAGAGTATAAACCCGAACAGACTGAGAGTGCATACAGCCTGCTGGCTAAGCTGAACAAGACTGCAGACATATTTATTTCCTGCATGAAGACCAACAAAGAGGAAGCTGCTAACAAGACGGCTGAGGATATCGGTCACGATATCAAGGCTACTTACAATGAAGTTAAAACAGCAATCGATAGACTTCAAGTGACCCCAGCCGAAACGGAGATTCGCGAGCTGCTGAAGTTACCGTTGCCTGAAGCATACCGAAAGATGCTGGGAGGACTGCGTTTCGATTACATCAGCATGAAGGAAGGCACCAACTATAAGCACCATTGGAGCAGCCTCATTACTGAGGCGACACCACCTGCTGCCAAGGTGCTACGACTTTCTCAGGAACTTGCCGACCTCTCCTCTTCACTGCCCTGCGAACACACCAACAGCATCTTCGTGAGATGCGATAAGGAGCGTGTCGATATCATCCGAATTATGATCATGGGTAGTAAGGATACTCCTTACTCCAACGGAGCCTTTACCTTCGATGTGTTTTGCGAAGATGTTTACCCCAACTCGCCACCTAAAATGGCAATTACTACTACTGGCAGCGGAAAGATCCGTTTCAATCCCAACCTGTACTCATGTGGAAAAGTGTGTCTATCTCTCTTGGGAACCTGGAGAGGATCTGCTAATGAGAACTGGGATGCCAAGTTGTCGACACTACTGCAGCTGTTCATATCAACACAGGGCATCACTATGTCTGAGGACATCTATTACAATGAGCCAGGCTTCGAAGGTGAGCAAGGCACCGAAGAAGGCGATAAGAAGAATGAAGCTTATGCCAATATCGTTCGGCTCGGTAATGTTCGTCATGCGATGGTGGAACAAATTAAGAACCCACCCAAGGGCTTCTAGACTGTCATCCAACGACACTTCTACCTGAAGCGACAGGAGATCATGGACGAGTGTAACAAATGGATCAAACTCGCGGAAACCCGCGAAGCTAGCTACACTGGACTGGTCAGCGACCATAACAGCAGTTGGTGTGCTGAGCTCAAGGCTACGAAGACGAAATACAAGGAGTTGCTGGTGGCAGCCGTCAATGAACTGGAGGGACTGCTGAACAAACTGGAATAGCCAAAGGTGGCTGAAGCACCCGCAACCCGCGAAATTAAGCTGAAGAAGCATCCCAAACTCGAGGCCGCCCCTTCTAGCGAGGTTACCGAAGAGATTGACATGAAGTATGACACAACTTCTGAGGAGAAGGAACTCAATTATGAGGATGAAAAAGTGAAGGATCGCTGGTCAAGGTACATTGGTGCTATGGGTCTGGAAGCAGTGAAAAAGCAATCTGAGAGCCAGGTGCTGTTGATAGGTCTCGGAGCTGTTGGACTCGAAATTGCAAAAAATCTAATTCTGTCAGGTCTTAAGCGCATCACCATTGTCGACAACGAAAAAATCAAGTCTCATCTCGAGCATTTCTACATGTCCGATTTGCCTGGGGAACTCCGAACGAAGTGCCTATACAAACTGAAGGAACTTAACCACTACGTCAAAGTGGACCACTCTGATGTGATTCCTGCCAGCATTGAGCCTTACAACCTCATTATCGACACGAGGTCAGGAGTTATGTCAGCGACAGAAAAGCTTGCCGAGGAGTGCAACAAGCTCGGCAAGAAGTTCATCTTAGCAGAGACCAGCGGAGTCTACGGCAGAGTGTTCAACGACTTTGGAAAGGACTTCTTAGTGAATGACACTAACGGTGAATAGCCTGTGTAAGTAATGATCAAAAACATAACTTCGGAGGAGGCAGCTGTCGTAACCCTATTGGAAGGCTCAAAGCATCCATATGAAGATGGCGAATACGTCGTCATCGACCTTGTCGAAGGCATGAACCTCGAACAGTAAAAGGAATTCGTGGGTAGTGAACAGCAAAACTTCTACGACGAATTGGCAGGTGCTGCAAGCAAGGTTAAATCACAGAAATCTATCAACGGGAGAGTCTTCAAGATCACTACGATCAGTGCTTTGGAGTTTAATTCACTGACTGAATGCCTCAAGAATCCCAAGGAGCTGCCGTTCGACAACAATTTACAGATCTACGATTTCGAAAAGATGGGCACCAATTCAATTGTATCGATCTGCTTTGATACCCTCAGTGAGTACCTGCAGCAGAACAAAGTGTTGCCAGCCAACTGGGTAGCTGAGGATGCCGACAAGTTTGTAGAATTGGCTGCTGCCAAGATCAAGCTGATTGCAGGCAACCAGGAGGAGGAAGAGCAGCACCGTAAATTCGCATTCGAGTTCGCACTAACTGCCGATAGCGAGCTGCCGGTGATGGGTGCCTACCTTGGTGGTATGGTCGCTCAGGAGGCTCTGAAAGCCCTAACCAATAAGTATTACCCCATCCAGCAGCTATTCACACTACATTTCAAGGAACTCTTGCCAGAAATTCCTGTCCGTGAGGAGCTGAACAAGCTACACGTCAAAGAGGGAGAAAGCTTCTACAACGCAAAAGTTGTGTTGGGCGACGCTACTTTCACTGAACTCGAGAAGAGCAATGTATTCGTCATTGGTGCTGGTGCCATCGGGTGTGAGCTCCTCAAGAACTTCGCAATGATGAATCTTTGTGGCAAGGGTATGCTCACAGTCACCGATCCCGACCATATCGAAACTTCAAATCTCAACAGGCAGTTCCTGTTCCGAGAGAAGCACCTACGCAAACCTAAGTCGGTGACAGCAGCCGCTGCCATCCAACAGATGAACCCACTCATGAAGGGGCACATCGCTGCCAAACTTGATAAGGTATGCGACGCCACCGAAAACGTATATTCTGACAAGTTCTACAAGGAGCTGACAGTAGTAGCCAACGCTCTCGATAATGTTCAAGCAAGATTGTACGTCGACAGAAGGTGCGTACTAAACAAGAAGCCATTACTTGAAAGCGGAACCCTTGGTCCGAAAGGGCACGTTCAGGTCATCATCCCCTACGTAACTGAGTCCTACGGAAGCCAGAATGACCCAGTCGAAGAGAATCAGATTCCTCACTGCACCCTGAAGTTGTTCCCTGAAGATACCCTACACTGCATCGAATGGAGCAGGGACATCTTCGGTAAGGTATTTACACTGAGACCCAAGGGGCTGAAGAAACTTGTTGAGGAAGTGAAACAAAATGGCACTATTCCCACTTCCGACGACTCTATCAAGGAAGCACTGAAGATGGCTAAAAAAGCCCCAACCAACTTCGACGACTGTATTTCCTACGCTGTCAAAAAGTTCTATAAGTACTTCCGAAACGATATCCGACAACTGCTACATACGTATCCTCTCGATGCCAAGACTAAAGACGGCGAACCTTTCTGGAAGTTACCCAAGCGCCCACCACAGGAAATCAAGGAGTTAGAGGAAAATGATGAACTACACAGCACATTCATTAGCTCCTATGCTGTCAATCGCGCAAAAACATTTGGTCTACCGTACCCCAAGGATTTCCGAACTGTCGAAGGAAAGAAGTCCATTATGGCAACTGCAATCAAAATCAAGATTCCCGATTTCATCGCTTCTGAAGAGAAATCAAAGAAGATCGAGCGCATGAACGAAGATAAAACCGAGTTGGAAGCTCCCCTGGTCAAGCAGTCCTCCTCCATGTCAGAGGAGATTGTCGAGGAAAAGCCAGCCGTGAAGAGCGAAATACCGAAGGAGGTTATGGATATGAACATAGCTGCTGAGGAGTTCGAGAAGGATTAAGACTCAAATGGGCATATCGACCTTATCTATTCAATGGCTAACCTACGTTCACGCAACTATTCGTTGACCCCATATACCTGGATCCAGACCAAGCTGAAAGCAGGCAGAATTATGCCTGCACTAGCAACCACGACAACAGTTATATCTGCCTTCCAGTCTATTCAGCTTATCCAGGTTGTTAAGCGCAGCAAACTCGTTCGAAACACTTTCGTAAACCTCGCCGTACCAATCATCCAGATAAGCGAACCGGGCCCGGTCGTGTCCACAGTCATCGGTAACACCAAGATATCAGTGTGGGACTTATGGTAGCTCAAGGCTAGTACCCTCAAAGAAGTGTTCGAGCAACTCCGAGTTAAGTACGAAGTGGAACCCGTGGACGCACTCATCGGAGGCTAGCCAGTCTTCCTGCATGCTCTCTATAAGGACAAACTCGAGTAGGCCGAGAAGCTGCAGACCCGCAAGCTGGCAGAACTCCTGCAGCTGGACAAGTAGGACGAATTCATTGACTTCACGATATCCTTCAAGGACATCAAGAGCGGTGCCCTTATCGAAAAGGTACCGCTGGTACGCGTTATCGTCGTACGGTGATACCCTTACGAATTGTCCATTAGTTTAAATGCTTTGGGGAGCTAAACTCAGTTCCACCCGAATATATTGTTTCAGACCTTGTTCTCAGATGCTAGCAGTTGGCCCAGCATAGCTTTTGCTGGTTCTGCTAATCCTTGTGGCTGCAGGCCAGGCAAGTGAACCGACCAGCTAAGTAGTGCCAAGTCTCAGCATACACCGTGTTCCGATTCACGGCAACGTCAGCATCGGCTACTACTACCTAGACATCTTCATTGGAACACCGCCTCAGAAAGCATCACTAATCATCGACACTGGCAGTGGAGTGGAGGCTTTGCCATGCTAACCATGTCGTGCCTGTGGAAACAACCACCTGAATCCACGCTTTAGCACAACTCGCTCCAACACCAGCAAGATAATGACTTGTGTAACATGTTCGATAAAGGTAGGAGCACAATACGATGAAGGAGTGCAAGGGCTGCAGTGCCATTGGCAAGTTGACTGGTGATAGGCCATGCTAGTTCCACAACAGCTATGCTGAGGGAAGCTCTTACCATGGATTCTACGTGGAGGACATTATTGCAGTAGTGAGTGATCCCAGCTAGTCTAAGATCGAGGGTGTCCGTGCTACCTTTGGGTGTATCACAGAAGAGACCAACCAGTTTCTCACTCAACAAGCTGACGGCATTTTGGGATTATCTCCAAACCGCTAGTCTAACCTGTTATAGAAGATCTATGAGGAGCATGCTCACATAACTGCCTAGCAGCTTGAGTTCGGAATCTGTCTTGGAGTCGACGGTGGTGAATTCTCGATTGGAAACATCAATGACAGGTTGCATCGTCCAAATTAACCACCGATAAACGTCAAGTTCAAACATCCGACCAACCCATTCAATTTAAAGTCGTCAGCACCCCTCCAGAAGTTCTATTCGATGGATATTGAGCAGATATTCGTTGGGGGCAGATCACTGTAGTTGAAGAGCAACAACTTCGAAGGGGAAGGTATATTTGTCGATTCGGGAGCCACATACAGCTACCTCTACGGATATCAGTATAACATCGTCATTGAAGAGCTTGACAGGGTCTGTAGTGGGTTCAACTGTACTATTGCCAAGGGATAAGCAACACGTTGCTATCATTTCAAGGACGATTCGAAGACTCTGGTGGAGTGGGCTGGGCTGTTTCCTAACATTACCATAACACTTCCCAAATCCAATAATAGCCTCCAATGGACACCCTATCGGTACTTCATGGTAAGGAACGAGTCTGCTAGGGAAGTATGCGTTGGGTTGCAATCATTGAGCAGAATGATTTTGGGCAATAACTGGATGACTGATAGAGATCTCTACTTTGATCTGTCAGAAAGTCAGCTTCTCGTATACGAGTCTCCTGATTGCAAACCCTATAACGAAACAGCTGCACCCCAAAAGCCAGCCTTGCGAATGATGTACGAAACTATGATGCCTGAGTTACCCTAATCAGCGTAGGATTACTCGTTAAACTGGAAATGGATTGCCGTTCTTATTGGAATTCTGCTGTCCGTGATAGCACTCGCCCTCCTATTGGTGTGTTGCATGAATGCATTAGACAATCGCTAACGCAAGGCCAGAGAGACTGCTTCTTCCACATAATCTCACGTTGAGGAGTCCGAGGAATCCGAGTAAGTTCATACAGCAGCTGATATGCATGACACTGCTTCGCCGAACTCACCTCCCTCCCCGACAACTTCCTCGTGATCACATATCTTTGTATAATCGCAAATGAAAAATCTCTTGAAGTATTGCCTGTTGGCAGTGGTGCTATGCAGTGTCATGGCTATCCCAGACTGGACAAACCTGGAGAGCATGGTAGAACAGGCTATCGAGGCAGGTGTGTTCCCAGGAATCGCTATCGCCATCGGCTCTAGCAAGAACGTCTATTACAACAAAGTCTGGGGTACCTACCAGTACCGCCGGGACATCTTCATGAACAACGTTACGATAGACACCAGGTGGGATCTCGATAGGTTGTCCCCAGCTCTGAGCTTGGTGCCAACATACATGCATCTCCTGGATAATGGTCGTCTCAATCTGAGCGACCACGTCTCCAAGTACGAATTCGACTTCGACAACAACCTCAAGAAGAACTTATCGCTTGAGAACATGATGTTGCACAACTCAGGATTCGAAGCTTACTATCCTCTCCCTCTTCCCAAGACTGGTGACGAAATTATCAGGCACATCAATGCTGCAAAGCTCAACTATACGACCGCCACGAAGGCACTTTATAGCGATGAAGGACTGATTGTACTTGGTGAGGTTGTCCAAAAGGTAACAGGGAAACCTCTCGAGGCATACGTGTATCAAGTTAACGTCGAGTTAGGACTTCGGCTCTCAAACTTCCCTCCAGTATTCTCTGCAGAGCTGTTCCGCATAGCACCTACTGCTGTTGTTGCTGGAAAAGGTCTTCTTCACGGCAAAGCATTCGAGCCTATGTCCTATCTGCTTAACAGCACAGCAGGCCATGCAGGAATCTTCAGCTCCGCATCCGATGTGCTTAGGTTCTTTAGGATTCTACTTTCTGGAGGACAGCTTGCAGGTGAAGCAAGGCTGATCAACAAGGCAACCATCGACCTGTTCACCACCAAACCAACCAACCTGAAATACAGTAATAGCCGTGCCTACATCTTCGATACCGTCCCCAACGATGATCCCACCCCTCCTTGCGGAACCAAGTTTACTCCAGAGAAAAACTTTGGTCTGTACGGTCAGACTGGTGCCCTCGCATGGGCTGATAAGGTCAACGATGTCGCCATCGTCATCCTTACGAACGCTCTGTACACCAACGGTACCAGTAAAGTCAAGGATCTTATGCCAAAGCTGTCTGATGAAATCATGACCCAGCTGGGCTACTGATAACGGCCTGCGAATCAATGGTATTATTATCACTGTTGGCGGTAGCCTGCATGAAGCCTGACGAACCTGTCCTTATCAGTTTACGGATCGTACAGCACATCGAAGACTTTTGAGTATTTATCGCAGGTGGCCCTGTAACTTTCAGGCTCGGCGAACAGCTGGAGAGCAATGTCGAGGGTGGAGTTGAGCACTGGCGGAATAACCTCCTTCTGTACTGTGGTATCCAAGAAGAGCGCTGGGTTCGTATTCACTTCTAACAGGTAGGGTTCTAGCAAGTCACTCACGATAATGTCACATCCAAGCAACTCAAAGAAGCCTTTTTTGCGTTCAATGCGTTCGCGAGCAGAGGCATACACGAGCAAAAGAATATTCTTAATCTTCCCTTCAAGGGCCAGTAACCTTTCCTCTCCAATTTCTTTTTCGAGAAGGTCCCATTTCGCAATGCTGCTGTCACCACGAGTTTTGTAGTCCTTATGTTTGCGCTGGAAGCAGTTGTTGGTGAGATGGATGAAGAGGCGATCGGGGTTTTCAAGGTCCTCCAAAGTGTACTTCTCGAGGGTAAGTCGGAGGTAGCCGCGGCTGTACAACACAATTTCCGGAGTGGTGTTCACCAACAGATAGCATCTGATGTCGAATTTGTAACCATTGAGCAGCAATGGTGTGACATAATGCTGGATCAATCCGTCCTGCTTGAGCTCTGAGTATTTGTGCTAACTGGTAGCTTTTGGAGCTAGCTCTGGCTTGTAGTAGAGCATGTTGTTCAGGCTATACTCGCCGAGGTAGAACTTCTTAGATTCAAGGAACTCGGCTTTGAAGGAACCAATGTCCCCAATTAGGTGAATGCCACGCCCTTGGTTCATGTTGCGTGGTTTATAGATCCAAATTCCTTCAGTTTTATCGTTCAGGAACTCAATCTCATCTGACATCACGTCCAGCCGATAGGTCTTTGGCACGAAGATGTTCAGATCGATGCGGATATCCTACTTGTCCTGGACCTTCGTCACGTACTCCCTCAGAGTTTTGAGAAGGGCTGACTTTGTGGTTAGCATTGATGACATGTTTGGAATGTGGTTGACCAGTTGTTTGCCTTCTTTGAACGAAAAGTAATGGATCTCCCCTGCAGTCTGCACCCACTTCAAGAAGTAGTGACTCGAGAACTGCTCTTTTTCGGTTAAGAAGTGGTACTTTTAGGCATCCGAGAAGTAGTTCCTGACAAGTTTCAGATGACTTCCCTTGCCGATGAAGATATCCTTAACTCCT
>ERZ724508.1927-NODE-1927-length-11467-cov-4.483701_pt1 | contig 11467 bp, 27 predicted proteins | sample MGYA00376041_ERZ724508 | MGnify/ENA primary metagenome ERZ724508 (study PRJEB28724, sample SAMN07190887) | wastewater metagenome | isolation source: effluent of sewage treatment plant in Hong Hong | place: USA: Christiansburg, Virginia | collected 2016-03-01 ... | reverse complement strand
GAAAAAAAGTTAATTAACTTTGAAACAGCTAAACAAATATTAGCAGATGTAAGAAAAGAGTTAAATAAACAAGAATTAAAAGAACCATTAACTATATATAGTGCATTAAATGCAACATTTAAAGTTGAATCAAGAGTTCATAGAGATTTTCGTGTACAACAAGAAATTTTACAAAACAAACTTAAAAACTAATCACATGGAATCAAACTTATTACACATCATTGGATTTATATCCTTAATACTTTACTTAGGTAATGTAATAGCTGACTTTACATATGAAAGACCGTTATCTGCACATATTGGATATGGATTAATATGTATCATATCATCTGGATATATTTATCCAGTATTAGGTATTGTATTAGCCTTTGTATTTATAATCTATTCATTACTCACATTAGGAATTTATGTTGAATCAATTAAATCTAAAAGACATGGTGGCAACTACAAAAACTCGTGAAGAAGAAGTATATTTTGCATTTGTTAAATATCAATTAGCAGACCATGCCTGGTTATATGCAAGTATTTTATATTCTTAAACAATATTCAACAATCAACAAGCTCTCATATAATATTATTAAAGACTTTGAAGTCATAGCTTAAATTGCTCAATGTGTTCTATACACTTTAATATTATATCATCTTGTTAATTGTTAAATAGTCTTGATCTAGACTTTAAATAGTAATCAAACAAAAATCAAAAAAATCAATTATTAACAATTAAAAACCAAAAATCATGAAAAATCAAATCAATTCTGTAACAGGACAAGAAGAAGTAGTATTTGCAGCTAAAGTATTATCTATTAGTGCAAAACCATTAAAAAATGTAAACGGTACTGAATACCGTCCAGCAAGTATCGAATTTAAAGATGCTTCAGGAGTTAAACAGCAAACTTCTTGTATTGTATATGAGAAGAACTTCCAACACGGAATTTCTGTAGGAAATTCATATTTAGCTACAGCCGCTAAAACTGAGAAAGGTGTGTTAATCACATTATCTCACTTAACTGACGCAGCTCGTCCAGATGAGACAATGTTCTCTTTTGGTACTATTGGTGCTGAAGTTAAGCAACCACTTAACTCTTAAGAGTTACTTGGAGAGTGGTATAGTTCATTTGGTTAGAACACCCTATTTAAATGATTAGTCATTTATGTATATAGGGAGGTGATGGGTTCAAGTCCCGTTACCACTCCTTTTGTAGAATTTTAGTGTGATAGTTTTTATTCTACACATTTAAGTATTATGTAAAATACTCCTTGTAGGTTAGTTGGTCAAACCTTACTTTAAAATATTAAATAATAGGTGTTCAAAACCCGAAGATGTAAATCTTTTTTCCAGAACTTTAAGAATAAATGGTACTACTATTATTTATAACCTCGCCAAGATTAGGTTAGACTTGGCCTCATAGTGATGTAGTAGTCACTTACTCAGTGTAATTCAAGCTTATTGTATCCCGATAATCAGTTATAGCCTGCTATATTAAACAAACTCAAATGCTGTCCATTAACTTGGTAGTTGTATTAGGTCTTAGGTGAGATTATTTCCTTAAATACACAAACATGAAGCATTCAATCAGGTGCAAAGCCTGTTCTTTTTAAACAATTAACTCAATCAATAATCAACTAAAAATCACAAATCATGAAACAATCAACTCAAATTAAATTATTAGTACTAGGTTTATTAATAGTTTTAATCTCAGCATGTTCTTTTGCACAACAAGGTTTTGATACTAATCTATTCAAAACTAAATCACAATTAAAGCAATTAGATAAAGGTAAAATCAAATTAGATTTATCTATCATTGTTGATGAAAAAGTAATTGAAGATACTTGCTATACATTAAATATTGTAAATTACAATACAGGTATATTAACATCAATGCAAGTATCTAATAAATTTGTATTATATTTAGATTATTCTAATCAATATGAAGTATCAGTATGTTATAAAAACAGTAATACTAAAGCAATTATAGTAGATACTGAAGCACAATATAATAATTGGTATATCATTACAAGTATCTCATTAACAAGTAATTCTAAAGATAGAATACTTGCAGGGGCTATTAGATATGATCAAAAATCTGATACATTTAAAAAGTATAAAAATTAATTGTGGAGGCTAGATTAATTCTAGCTTCCCTTTTTTTACAACCGTAATTCAATCTTTTATTAATCACTTAACTCTTTTTATTAAGTGCTTAAGTTTAAAACAAAACACTATGAAAAACTTAACCCTAATCCTTGCAATATTAACTATCAGCTTTAGTTGTAAAAAAGAAAGTAAACTTACAGTAAATGAAGAAGCTGAAATACCAGTTAAAACAAGTAAATCATTTACTGCTAAAATATTATATCATCAAGATAGTACTGCTCAATTTCCATCAGGAAATATTGCAATAACATTAGACACTGTTGCTACAGGTACACCTAATTGGTATTTTAATAATCAACAAATATGGTGTGGAACAAATGTTAATGATTATGATATTATTACACCTAAAATTAGTTATACTACAAATAATTTAAATAAACCTATGAAGTTTTATATACATATAAATGTTGTAAGATTTAGAAATAGTAATTTAGGTTGTTCTATGAGAAGCAATACTAGTGTTATTAGTTATACTAAAGAATATATATTTCAAGAAGGTGATAATGGAATTGTAAACTTTAATAATTTACCATAATATTAATTAACACACTATATTATTAAATTAGTATAGTGTGTTTAACAATTTAAAATGATTAACATGGGAAATAGAGAGGAAATAATTAAAGGTAAAACTTATTTATCTTTAATAAAAGGAGAACAAAAAATAATATTGATACATGATGATGTTATTAATGCCATGCAAGAATACTCAGACCAACAAAACAAACAGCTACTTGAAGAGATTGAGCAGTTGAAAAGTAAAGTTTCTAATTGGATGGATAAATACATTGAGGTAAATGAAGAAAATAAAAAACTCCAAAGCGAGTTAAAAGACTGTACAGAAAATTACAATCACTATGTTGATAAGTGCTTTAAGTTAGAAAGCGAGTTAAAAGATAAGGAGAGGGTTAATGAGGGGTTGCAAAAACTTGTATTAGATATACAAAAAGCAACAACTATTGATTTTTCAAACATTCATAGAATTATGGAAATAAGAATTTTATTAAACAATTACCTAACCAACCAAAATAAATAATAAGAGAGATGAAAAGCCAAAGAGAAGTCGAAAGAAAATATACATCATTAATTAAAGCTGTTGAAACAAAAGATTATTATACAAGCATAGATTTAACCAATAGAGTTAATTGTTATGTGTGTGAAAATGGTCACTTAACAAAAACAAAAGATATTGATGCTGGAGTAACTCCTATGTTTATTAGATGTGATTGCGGCTCAATGTCTAAAAGTAGTTTTTATAAAGATATTGCACCAAACGTTTTACCAACTAAAGAATGGTATAGACCAACTCTAAAACAATTATTTAAGATGAGAAGCAATGATGATATGCTTGACCATATTTTAAATGGTGGATTAGAATTAAGATTAATAACTAAAACAACCTAAAACACTATGAAATACTATGGAAAATAGAAAGTTAACAGGAAAATGGTATTTAAAAAGTACATTTTTTGGATATAAAGTTATGGTAGAAACTATACAAACAACAACTTGCGAATTTGATTTTAGCACAAGTCCAGAAATTATAATATGGGAAAAAGCAAAAGAAGGCGATTTATTTAAGTTAAACATAACAAACAATTAACTATGAAATACTACTATTTAATTGATAATAAGATAATGTCGGCTAATGAGAAGATGCCTAAATTAACTATGTATAGCCCATTTTATGATAGCGAAATTATGATTTGGAAACACTCCCTACAACCATGCGAGATTAGTGATAGTGAGTTGGAGAAGATTATTTCTGAATTAAATAACTCAAGAATTATTTATCCTAGAAAAAATGAACTAATCGAAGTAACCGACATGATTAGAACAGAAGAAATAAAGACTATAACAAAAAGTGGTACAATTACTGATTATAAGTTTTTTTTTAAACACCCCAAAGAAGTAGAAGAAATAGAAGCTGTTGATGGTATATGGGATGAATTATTTGAATTATTTAGAACTAAAAGATATGGGGATAAAATGCTAGAAGAATTAAAAAGTAAATTCACAATAACACGAAATATTTAAAAATAAGAAATAATTAAACCCTAAATAATATATGCAAGAATCAAAATTTAAAAAAATGGAAAACCTATTCAGTTGGGCGATGTTCTATTCAAATGGTAAAAGTTTAGCAGTACCAACTAATAGAGATGAAGTAAAATTTGCTAAAGTTCAAAAAGAAATTAACGATTTAAAAAAACAAATTATTGATTAATTATGTCTAAACCAATTAAAGTTCAAGATACTTTAGAGTATCAACAACGTAGAGTTCAAATTCAAAAAGAGATTAATGAAGACAAAGTATCTATTGATAGAGAATGCTTCAAAAAATCTTTTACTGAAAAAGTAGAACTAAAGAAAAGAATTAAAGAGTATAAACAATCAATTAAAAAATAAATAGTTATGATGCTCAAATTAATTGCAATAGGTGTATTTGTAGGATTTATCCTATTTCTAGCATCTAGAGAATCTAAAAGAAATGATATATACAATAGAACTAAATTAAAAGATGAACAATCTTCTGATGATGAACATATTGATACACATTATTAAAATCTTTCCTTCGCCAGGAATATCCTGAACAGTTTAATCCATACTAAATGTCTACGGCAATAATAAATGGATTTTATGGGCCTGACATGGTAAGAAAATAGATTAAGTTTACAACAAGCAAGTATCACATTGCCTATTAAATCGTGTGATTAATAAATTAGTAGGTAAAAGAATAATTGGCAACAATGATTCAAAACTTGGTTCAATCCAAGATCTTAAGCATGCTTTAGCAAATAACTTGTTATCTGTTAAGACTGAAGAGTTAGAACTTCAAGCAGCTTAGATTGTAAAATCTAACAAATCCAGGTAGTTGTAAAGATTGGGATTATACAGTTAAACAACACAGTTTATTTGTTCTAGTAAAAACAATTTGGCGTGTTAAGTAGGCCATCCACTTAACTAAACTTGAAGAAACTTGTAAAACTAATTTATTTTAACGTTGGTTCGATTCCAACCAGGTCCACTAAAGTCTTGATTATCAAGCAATTACAATAGGTGCTCCCTAGCCGTGGAGTTAAATTTGAAGTTGAAAGCTTCAGCCTATTTTTTAAAACATTCAATTAAAACTATCAAAATTATCAGAGTGAGATAGTCTATTACTGTTGAAACAGTTAAGTAAGTATCCTTACAAATAGTTTGAGTATTGGGGATAATCAGTCTAGAATGCCAATACTATTCATTAAACAAAATTAATTAAACAAATAAGTGCTGTGAATAAAGGTACAGACTAATTTAGAACCTCATTACAGAGTTAATGTGTATAAGCTTAGAGTGTTTAATTATCTCTAGACGTCAGAGTAAACCACTTAGGAAAGTCCTAGGTGGTTTTAAATTTAAAAAACTATTACAAATGGAAAATCAAGAAGAAATTAGATTAATTTATGAAAATATGCCAAAATTTGACTATAAAACAATTGATGATGTAATTAGCATATTACAAAAAGTAAAAGAAGAACATGGTAATTTACCAATAATAAATGAATATGATGCATCTTATTGGATTGGTGGAACAATTAGAGTTAATGAAATATCTAGAAATCCAGATAATTATTTAGGACCACACATTAAAGCTGTAGAATTAATTTAAAAAACTATTATTATGAAAGATGAAGAAATTGAATTAAATACAGCAATATTAGCTTGGAAAAAAGGTTTTCCTAAAAAGTTAGGTAAAATAACTCAAAGTTTATTACAACGCTGGTTAAGAGAAAAACATAAAATTAATATTAGTATGATTAATGGTTCAAATACTATTAATTTATATTATTATGAAATTAATAAAACAAATAAATTTCCAATTAAAGGAGATGGTTCTAAAAATTACACTTATGAACAAGCTTTAGAGGAAGGGCTTTACGAAGCACTTAAATTAATTTAAAAACTATTACTATGGTATATTTTAAACATATAAATAAAGCAATGTTACCTTTGATTATTGTTTATAATGAAAATTGTAAATATGAAATTCAAACATCAACAAATGAAAGAGTTGAAATTGCTGAAAATGTAATTAATGAATGGACAAATAAAGAAGATGCTATATATATTAAAAAACTAATTACTAAAACAAAGAAATTATGAATTACATTAAATGGGATGACTTTAATCCTAAAGATTACGCAGAGTTAAGAGAAGCATTTAAACCTAATTTCGTTAAATTACTACCAAATAATAGTAAAGCTTCATATTTATTTCATTATAAAAAATATAAAGCTATGATGTGTAGAGATTTTGAGTTAAGAAAAACATTTACTGAAGAATTAGAAAGATTTGAATCATATTTAATAGAAACTTACCAATTAAAACTAGAAACACATGAATAAATTATTGGACACATACTATCGTATGCTTTACTTTTGTAAAGGTAAACCTTCAACTCTTGGTCAAATGAGTAATTGGGAATTACAGGGTATTTTATTACATATTAAAAAATATCCTGAAGGGTTATTAAATGGTTATTCTAAAGAATTATATGTTGAAGCTGTTAATTACATTTTACAATGTAGAGCTAATGCTAAAAATCAAAGAGTAACTAACATTGAAACTATATATGCTAATCATGCATTAGAAAGAGCTAATAAACTAGCTGATGCAATATTAATGTGTATGTTAAAAACTGAATCTCAATATAAAAAGAAATTAATACTTACTTGATATGAATTTTGAAGATTTAAAACCAGATGATTATTATTACGCTGAATATGAACAATTCCATAATAATATGTATTGTATTGTTAAGGGAAAATTAGGATCTAGACCTAATTTATATATTGATAAAGAAAATAATGTTATTAGAGACTTTTTATTAGATAATCATTGTTCAGCTAAATCAGAAATTAGATTAGCAACAGCTTTTGAAATTCACTGGCTTGAATCTTGTATTACAAATAATAAAAAAATTTCTTATAATGAAGCAATGCTAACATTTGTTGATCCAACAATCAATTACCAACAAGATCCTGAACTATCAAATATTTTAATTAAACTATTAACTCAATAAATTATGAAAGGTCATAGACTAAATAAAAGGCAACCTCGTACAGAAGCTATAAAACAACATGCTAAATTACATGCTAAATTACATGCTAAATACAAAGAATATTCTTTAAAAACTATTCCAGAGTTAGAAGAAATGCTACCTATTTTAAATGGTGGATATAAAGAAGTTTGTTTATCAGTAATGAGAGAGAAGTTTGTAGCAGATTTAAAATCTAAACAAACTGAAGAATTACCTGAAGGAGAAGCTTAGTATGGAAAAGTTTGTATTACCAGAAAGATGGGTTGTTAAAGCAACTACTGATGAAGAAGATGAAATAATAGTTCCATATATTAATCAAACTTTTGGAACACGTATATCTTCAGGATTATCATCTGGTACAACACCTTGGTATTATTCAAATGTTAATAGTAAAAATAATAATAATTTAAAACACGATGGGTCATCTACTCAATCATTTGAAAATTGTACAGAAATAACACTCCAACAATTTGAACATTATGTATTAAATAATTTCAATGAACCATGTGAACATGATCCAGAATTAGAAATAATACTTAAAAGACTATTAGAACAATGAAAGAATTTAAATTACCTAAATTATGGTATGTTGAAGGGGATATTGATCGTAAAGACGCTAAATATGCTTGGAATAAATTAAATAATGAATTAGGACAATCTGCAAATTATGCATTTATTAAAAATTGTTTTTATTATATAGATGAATATGGTAAAAAAGCTTATATAAAAAAAGATCCACCTATAGGATATACTAAAATAAGTTGTGATGAGTTCTTAGAGTATGTTATAGGTGAAATACCTATTAAACCTTACATTCAAGATTCAGAATACAATGAATTACTTATTAAACTATTAAAAGATGAATAAATTTATTTTACCTGAGAAATGGTATGTTGAAAGAACATATAATAATGCTAATATTGTAAATGAATGGGCCTGTAGTTTACAAGGTACTAATTGTGCTTATAGAACTACTCCTTGTTATTTTTTAAATAATGGAAAGTATAGATCAATAAATACGTCTGGTATTCATAAATTTGTTGAAGGACATACTTTAATTACATATGAACAATTCTTAGAGTATATTGTAAATAAAAAACCAATTATTGAAGATACTTTAGAACTAAATCAAATACTTATTAAACTTTTAACTGAATGAACTTAGAAATATTATTAATAATACATTGTATTATTGCAGGAATATCATTGTTAGCAACAGCTTGCTTTTTATTAAGTGGTGAAGAAATTGACAATGTTGATAATTTTTGGGATTGGATAGTTTGGAACTTTTTTTGGGAATTACATCTAATAAAATCAATTATTAAATTATTTTACAATATTATAAAATGATAACAAAAGATAGAGTATTAGAAATTATTAATTCTACTAATCCAGGGGAGTTAGAACAAATACATGTTATAACCAGATATATCTTTGATAAAACTCAAGAAGATATATCTGGACAAACTATAAATCCACCACAACATCAAGGTATGTTTATATTAATGCAACATATGTATAACACTGCTAAACAACACTATAGAACTAATGGAGAGTAAATGTTGTTTATTATCTATATTTTAACTCTATTTGTTGATAATAAACAACAATAAATTATGAATAAATTATATTTTATAGGTAATGCTGAAGTATTTGAAAGTACTTTATATGAACAATCAACTATACAAAATTGTATAGATTGGTTAGAATCTTTATCTGAAGTTAATTTAGATACTGAAACAGAGGGTATGTTTGATCATCAAAATAAAATAGTAATGCTCCAATTAAATTGGGATGATACTAGTTTTGTTATTGATACTAGAACAGTAGATATATTACCTTTAAAAACACAACTAGAAAAACTTTTAGTTGTAGGTCAAAACTTAAAATTTGACTATAAATTCCTTAAATTTCATGGAATTGAATTAGATAATATTTATGATACAATGTTAGCTGAATGTTGTATTACAAATGGAAAAGAGAATAGAGAATTAAGTTTAAAAGCGTTAGCTTTAAAATATTGTGATATAAGTTTAAACAAAGATGTAAGAAATCAATTTACAAGCTTAAATGGACAACCATTTACTGAAGCTCAAATTGTGTATGGTGTAGGAGATGTAACTTGTTTAACTGAAATTAAACATAAACAATTATTAGAAATAGTTAAATTAGATATTGGTAAATGGGTTGAAAATGAAATGAATGCTTGTTTACCACTAGCTGATATAGAATATAATGGAATGGGGTTTGATAAAGAAGCTTGGTTAAAATTGTCTAATAAAGCTGAACTTAATGTATATGATTATACTATTGAATTAGATGAATTAGTTAGACAAGAACCTAAGTTAACTAAATTTATTAAAGCTGAAGTTCAAGGAAATTTATTTGCTGAAGTAGAAGAAGGGTATGAACATAGTAGAGATATAAATATTAAATGGTCTAGCCCTAAACAAGTAGATAAAGTAATTAAAGCTTTAGGACTTGAATTAGATAGTACTAATGAAAGATTTTTAACTAAATACCAAAATCAATATCCTCTGATTAAAAAATTTATTGATTATAAAAAACAAGCTAAGTTAGTTACAACTTATGGTAAAAAGTTTTTAAAATATATAAATCCTATAACTCAAAGAGTTCATACTAGTTTTTGGCAAGTATTAGATACCACTAGAGTAAGTTCTGGTAGTAAAAGAGATAATACTCCTAATATGCAGAATATACCAGCTAAAGTTGAGTATAGAAATTGTTTTATACCTAGACAAGGATTTAAAATGGTATCATGTGATTTTAGTGGTCAAGAATTACGTTTAACAGCATTTGGTAGTAAAGAACCATTATGGGTAGATGCCTTTAATAAAGGTGAGGATTTACACTCTAATGTAGCTTCAATGGTATTTAAAGTACCTTTAGATAATGTTAGGGATAAACCAGAATTTCTTAGAGGTAAATCTTATAGAGATGCTGCTAAAACTGTTAACTTTGGATTAGTGTATGGTATGTCTAAATATAAATTAGCTGATACACTATCTATTGAAGTTGATGCTGCTGATATGATTATTAAAAACTATTTTAAAGCTACTGTACAACTTAATAATTTTCTAGCAGGTTGTAGAGCTTATGGTATGAAGTACGGTTATATTAGATGCTTTGCTCCATATAAAATTATTAGGTATTTCCCTAAATGGAACCCCATTAAAGAAACTATGGATTTTAAAGATATTGGTGTTATAGAAAGAGCTTCAATGAATACACCTATACAGGCTGAACAACACTGGCCTGGATAAATCCTTTTAATTGCTGGAAGCCTGAGATGGTAATCAGCCGCCAAGTATAGTAGTAATATTATAAAGGCTCAACGACTAGTAAAAGTAATCCTATTTATAGGAAGAAATTACCACGAAATAAGGACATTAATTAAATATGGCATAATATTTGTCATATATACTTTAGAACTAAAACTAGAGTAATATGACAAAAGTATGTAAAAAATGTAATTTAGAAAAATCAATAGATTTTTTTTATGAAGTAAAACATCCAAATGGTAATAAGTATAGAAAAAGTGTTTGTAAAACATGTTTTTCTGAAAATTCAAAACCTTATATAGCTAAATGGATTAGAAAAGAAGAATCTAGAATTAAAATTAATAAACGTAAAAGAGAGTTAGCAGTTTTACCTGATAATAAACTTAAAAAAAAGAATCAAGCGAGAAAATACTTAGAAAATAACATTGAAAAAGTTATGCTAAGTAGAGCTAAAAAACGTGCTAAGGAACTTAATCTTCCTTTTAATATAACTTTAGATGATATTATTATACCTAATTTATGTCCAATATTAGAAATACCTTTATTTATAGGAACAAAAGAGAATTATAAAAATTCTCCTTCTATAGACAAGATTATTCCTGAATTAGGATATATTAAAGGTAATATCAAAGTTATAAGTATGTTAGCTAATACAATGAAAAACTCTGCGGATATTATTTTATTAACAAAATTTTCTAAAAACATAATAAAATATTTAAATAATGATGATATAGTCTAAACTATAAGGAATACAACTTATAGAATCATAAGATAAAGAGCTTATGAGATAATAAAAATGAGTGGTGGACAAATGACTAAAAGAGCTTTAGTATTATTAAGAAAATATATAAAAGATAATAATTTACAAGATAAAGTGTATATAGTAATGACAGTTCATGATCAAATTGATTGTGAAGTTGAAGAATC
>ERZ724508.1925-NODE-1925-length-11474-cov-5.309309_pt1 | contig 11474 bp, 3 predicted proteins | sample MGYA00376041_ERZ724508 | MGnify/ENA primary metagenome ERZ724508 (study PRJEB28724, sample SAMN07190887) | wastewater metagenome | isolation source: effluent of sewage treatment plant in Hong Hong | place: USA: Christiansburg, Virginia | collected 2016-03-01 ... | reverse complement strand
AAGCAATGAAGAAGAATTACAATCATAGGAAAGCACTCTCATAATAAAGTAGCAAGAAATAAATTATTTATAAGAGAATATAAATTAACTTGGGCAAAATAAGAATGAAATTTATTAATAAATATTTGATAATTATCTAGGAAAATATTCAATGTAGCAAATAATAGATACAATAGTTTCACAGCTAGACTAGAACTAATAACTTATAAGACTAGAGTAAGATATATAGCAGCTATAAGTAATACTAAGAGGCATTGACGTGTAGCAAATAGAAAATGAAATCAACCTAATTTAAAACATTATTAAATCTAAAGAGACTGAAATTTAATCCTTTTAGCAAAAAATAATTGATAAAAAAAATCTAATTGGAGTGCTGCAAAATAAATAGTCTGAGACTGAATTAAAGATCGCCGACTATTAAAGCTAACTTAATTAGCTGAAGCTAGACTTTTTGAAAATAAATTAATTAAAATCTACTTTGGAAAAAAATATTTAAACTAAGGTTAAAGAAAATATAGAGCTTGAAAAATGATACAACTAACTACTATATGAGTTAAACCAATACATTGATAACTAAGAACTTCAAGGATAGATTCTGGACTCAAATTTGAGGACCTTTTAATGAAAATACAAGCAGGTTGATTTGTAACAAAATGACTCATAATAATATCTAAGTTTATTGAATCAAATACTAGGACAGTATTCACAGTATAATTTGGATCAACTTAGCAATCAACTAAGGCAATAAGAAGAGCAACTAGACTCCATATCCAAAAAACTCAATCAAATATCTGTCAATGTTTAGTCTGACTAAGAGCTTGGATAATAAGCTAAAATAAAATATGATCAAATTCAGTAATAAATTAGAGAATTAAAAAATGAACTTAATAATTTAGTTGAGCAAGAAAAAACAGCCTAATAAAGCCTAGACTAAATAACATAATAAAGAGAATAATAATTAAAAAGTATTTTAGAGCCTCTTAAATAAAATATAGAAAGTGTTTATAGAAATGTTGTTAATGACAGCCAAGCGTGATGTACTCTTATGACTGAGAATCCTTTTGTTAACTTTTCAGGAGGTCTTGTTTTGAATGTAATTCCTTCTAAAAAAGCTTATACTTTATGAGGAAATGTTTTGTCTACAGGAGAGAATTGCCTTGCTAATCTTGCCTTCTTTATTGCTCTTAATGATGCAATAAAATCTCCAATTATATTTTTAGATGAAATTGATGCAAATTTAGACAGTGATAATATTCAAAAGTATATTAACTTTCTCTATTAAAGATCTTAGCATCAACAGGTTGTATTTATATCACACAGGCATGAAGTATTTAAAGCATCTTAAAGTCTCTTGGGAATTACAAAAGATCATGAGCAAAACTCAGCAGTGTGTTTTTCCTTAGATTTAGAAAATATATATAAATAATTATTAAAATAAAACCCAATATATTTATTTATAATGGCACTAAATCCCCCATTAAATGCAGAGGGTGTTCCTTATTGATTTCCCAATGAATATTAGTTGTTGTTATGAAAAGGTATGGAGATTGAAATAAAGAGTTAGTCTCTATCTTCTATTAATGAAGAAGGATTATTGTACTTGACCACTTCAAGAATGATATTTGTAAACAAGAATTAATCTAGCAACAAATTTAAAGCTCTTGATATGCCAATTGGATATATTTATTAGATAGATTTTAATTAGCCTATTTTTGGTTCAAATAATCTTAAATTTAGACTAAGGCCATATAAGGGCCTGCTACCAGGAGAGTGTTAGGTTAAGTTGTACTTTAAACATGGAGGTTGTGATAAATTTCTCAAGACTTTTGAATATGTTCTTTAAGAAATTAAAAAATAATAGTAACAAAATAGAATTAGTGACCAGCTTTAGCAACAATGGAGAAACAATTTATTTACATAGAATTAAGCTTTTTAGTCTCCAGGAGATCCTTCAATATTCATAACTTAGTAGCCAAATGTTATTCAGCATAATTATATATATTAAAATTAAGATATAAATATGTAAGCTAGCTAAGACTATCCTCAAGAAAATGACTATATATTTGGGCTTGAACAAAATATTAGCAACCAATAAAACACTTATTCAAATAATTATTAACAGCCAGAAAATAATTAAAACTAAACAAAAAAATATTTTGGCTATTTCGGACCAAAACTAGAACATAATTGAAACTTTAGATTTATTAGAGCTTTATTTTTAGTATCTAGTCTATATAGCCTTTGATGCTTTATATCTTCTATTCTTTGAGATCATTATTATAAACAATTTTTTTAATCATTTTGTAGTTTTTAAGCAGCTTGTAAAAATTTTCTGATCAAAATTCCTAAGAAACTGTTTTTTAGTATCTGTTAAATTATATTGTCTATTGAACAAAACTTATTGTTATTTTAGGATCATATTTTAACTACTTATTCATTATTTCACCTATAGCTTTTATCTCTATTATATTTAGTATAGTTGTTTTTATTTTTTTATGATTTTTCCTTTGGATTAAATTCTTATAAAACATCTACAAATATTTATAGTTAATTTTATTTAGCTCATCGATTATTTCATCTTTAATTTCGAAATTCTAGTCAACTAAATCGTAAACAATTTAATTAAATAAATCTTAATATTTTGTTGTTGCAATTAGGTTTTTTAGCCCTTTTTTTATATCGATGCCATTCTCTGTAAAAACCATCTAAAAACTAGCCAAATTAAATGAGATTTCTTGATTGTAATTTAAGACTCTTAATTTCTCAACGCTTATAACATAATTTTCAGAATAGTATTTGTCTAAGAAATCCAAAAATTAATTGTCTTCCGATTTTATGTCAGTAATTTTTTAAATAGAAGAGTTTTTGGTTCTTTGTTTAGATACCTCAATGCCTGATATTTTCTCCATCAATTCGACCCAAGTGTGTAAATAATGAATGTTAAGAATATTGGTTAGATTTTTGTTAAGACCAAATAAAGAACAATAATCATAGCACTCCTAATTCTCTTTCTAGTCAATTTACTAAGCCTAACATTTTAGCACTGAATTTATTATTTTATTTTGATTATTAAGATTTTTGTCTGGAATTTACTAGCCAATCATGATCAAATAGGTTTTTAGTTGATCAAGAAACGGAAACACTTGTTGATATAAAATCTTTATGAAGGTAAAAGACTACTAGACTATTAAAGAGCATGTGGCAGATTATAGGATAACTTTCTGGCTTTTAGTATCAAAGAATATTTAGTTATCAGCATTGCATACTTAGCAAAATAAACTTGACTAATAATTGATAATAAATTGATATACATCCTTAAACATAATTAGTAATTGATTTATGTAGTTAGATACTTGGTTGTTTTTTATCTCATTAAATTTCTATATTTTAAACTTATAATCAGGAGAGTTTTGCTGGTTTTGAGTGCTTGGATCAATTTTGTCAAACAGATTTTAATTTATTATATTTTTTAACCTTTGAAAATATTAAAGATCTTTATCAGGGTTGTTTTTGTTAAAAATGTATTAGCTGTTTCTTAATATTAGATAATGCTCACTTAGTTAGCAACAAGAGCTTTTTATATTGGGGCACATTATCATAGGATCATTATTAGGAAGTTCTTATACACTAAAGCCAAAGCTTTTAATTAGATCATTGTTGCACAGACTAACAGTGTATTTAAATAGTAAGTAGGCAAATAAGAATATCATTAAAACTACAGTTATAATTTAAAAAGCTGTTTTGATTAAATTATTATCAAAAATATGTAGAATAATAATGACTCTTTATTTCAAATGGCTTTTATTTCAAATTTTAATAAAAATCTTGAGTCTAGCTAGCAAAATGAGTTTTGATAATAGTATAAAATAACAATGTGATAAGCAGATAGAAGAATACCCATAATATGACCCAAATGTCAGGATGTATTACTAAACTCTAAAATAAGAAAATCAATATCTGGAAAATACATTATAATAGATAAAAATGATCTATAACACAATTTATTAACAAAAAGCTGATTATGAGAGAACTGTAATTTTATTCTCAGAATAAATGCATAACACTTTTGAGTTTAAATAGTATATATAATTAAATTTTAAAAATAAGTTATTAATGATTTTATTTATTGTTCTTCTATTTATTACTGTGAGTGAAAATCAATCATAAATGAACGAAACTAAGCCAAAAGACGCATAAAGCTAAATCTAAATGAATACCAATAATAATGATAAAAATAAAGAAAATTAGCCAGATAAGTTTTGGTACTTAAACCCCACGGAGACTTTACAGCAGTTTAAAAATCAAACAGTTTTAAAAGTTCTGTATGAGTTGGAACAAGATCAGATATTTATTTATGATAAACTTAAAGAGCTAAAACATAAGCTAATTGATCACAAAGAAAGAATGTAATAAAAACTAACTTAGTTATAGCTAAGTGTATAATCTAATAACATAAAGTACACTAACAATTTGCAATATGATCAAAATTTAAAAAGAATAATTTTAAAAAATCTTGACCTTAGCACAAATCAAAAAAATATTAAAAAATAAAAATGTAATATTATATTGTTTAAAATGTTTCTACATTGTTCATTTGGCTTAATTCATCCTAGCCTAATATTTATAATGCAGACTAGAACTAGTCCTCTATTTTAGTTTAGTTTGTTTATTTCATTAATTAAATTGTTAAAATGAGATTCTTAATAGGAATTTAAAAATCTTTATTTAATCCAAAGCTGTTCTTTAGCTCCATATTAGTCTTGTTCTTAAACACCAATCCTATCTCGTTGTTTCCTTATTCATTGAAGCTCAGTTTGGGAACTTTGATTCAAACATTAAAGAGTTAATTCAAGCCAAAGTCTTATAGAAAGTCCTCAGTAATTGCTGTGGCAACAATAAATACAGAGTGGTTTATTTTATCAGGAATTCTTTTAAGAAGAACTAAAAGACATTGCAGCAACTCATTTGAGAATCTTTTTCCAATATCAACATACTCCACAAGTCACTCTAAATCATCTAGTATAATTAAGCTCTATGGACTTTTATAAGCATCTTCAAAAGTCTTTAGAATATAAGATACTTTATAGCTTGGGGATAATCCAATCAAATCCTAAGAGGTTATTATCTTAGTAAATGGAAACTAGCATTGCTTGGCTATTCTTGCAGCTATGCTTGTTTTTCCAGTGCCATGAGCTCCATATAAAACTGTAGAGATTAGCTGAACATTTCCATTTTTTACTTCCTAAGACAAGCTTGTTAAGTTTTATAAAATAAACTAAAATCTTTGACCATAATCAATAAGCTCTTAGTTTGTATACTAGTCCAGCTTGTCTTTATCTATTCCAAACTCTGGTGTTATTTCCTCCAAAGCTCTTTTGAAATCCTCACAATTTACAGTACCTGGATTAACAATCTAAATATTCTAACTAAAGTCTAGCAAATTATGATGTCTATTTAAGGAGAAAGAATTAGCTGACTTTACAATAGCCTCAATTTCCGCTCCAGTAAAATTTTTAAGCTCTTTAGCCAATATTGTTAGGTCAACATCAGGATCTAATAAGTTATTTTTCTACATAGTCTTGGTATGTATTTGAAGAATCTCTAATCATCCATGCTCATCTGGAAGACCTATCTCAACATGAACCTCAAATCTTCCTGGCCTCAAAACTGCTCAGTCTATCAGGTCAAGTCTATTGGTCATTCCAATAACAAGTATGTTGTTTAAAGCATCAACACCATCTATCATAGACAGTAGCTGATTAACTACATTATCTTTGACACCTGTGTCACCACTTGAAGTTCCTCTTTGTCAGGCTATGGCATCAAATTCATCAAAAATAACTATGTGTAGATTTGATTCATCTTTGAGTTAAGCATTATCCTTTCATGCTTCACTAAACAAGTCTCAAATATTCTTCTCAGTCTCTCCAACATACTTGTTAAACAGCTCTGGACCATTTATTATCTTTGGCTCCTTAGCATTTAGAAATTTTGCTAATTGTCTTGCAATCAATGTCTTGCCTGTTCCAGGAGGCCCATATAGGATTAAGCCTTTAACATGACTTATTCCATACAGTTATAGAATTTTACTTGGAAGTCTTCTTGAGCTAAAAACTCTTCTAAAAATGTCCATAATTTCCTTACTTAAACCTCCAACACCCATTTCTTCGAATTTGAAATCTGATTTGAAAATGTTCTTAGTCTTATTTGAATTTTAAGCAATTTAGATTTGCTATTGAGTGGTTGAGAACTCGATTTCTGTATTCTCATTTATCATTCCAAGATTTTGTTCTATTTATGGAATGCCCGAGTTTACTATCTAAAACTCAGCTACTTGTATTTTGAAGGTAATATTTTTAAAATAGAAATAAAAATCTTGATTTTGGCTGAAAAATTATCAGCTGAATGTTTTCTTTATTTCTTCCTCCATTTCCTAAGCTTGGATGTTAATTGAGTTCTTGGTATTGGCCAATAATTTAAGCTTTAGTGAAATCATTCTAAATTCTTTGGTTGGCTCTTTAAAGTGTTTTAATTAGATTATGTCATCTCAAAAAGATACACCTAATACCTAAGACTAAATTATGCTAAGGATTATTTCGTCCTGTTGGGCTATTTTTGAGGGCTAAGATATAAATACATATTCTCCTATTTATATATATTTGTCTGTTTAGCCATTAAAGCTTGGCGATAATTAAGTGTATAGCTGTTAGCTAATGTATACATAGTTATTATATACTAGTAATTCATTGTCTTGTTTTTTAATTTTTAATTAAATCATTATAAATTATTAATTCTTCATTATGTATACCAAGCTGATAGTGAGGTTCAAGTAGCTTAACTCTGAGAAATAAAGACTTGCCACTCCTAATAATCTGATTATCTAAAACAATATGCCAAAAATATATTAAAAATAGCTCTCTTATTTTATTTACATCTTTTTAACCTACAATGATAATTTTGTCTAAAGAACTAAGTAGTTAGTAATTAGGCTTAGTATATAAATATTATTCTATTTAAATTGTATCATTTTTTAAGAACATTTATTTACTTATTTTGGAATAAAACTAAGACTTAGCTTGTAAATTTAAGGTATAGTCTTTGGTTTTTACCTATTAGTAATTTATAATAGTATCTAATATATCCGACCTAACATTTTTGGTACTGACCCAATATCCCATCATTCAGTACTCAAGAATTATTTGCTAGAAAAATGCAACTATATATTACTTGCTATAAATTAACAAGATAATATTATATTGAGCAAATATTATGAAAAACTCTTTCGTTAAAATTGCTTCATTATAGTTTTAAAAGTACCATAAAGGTAAGATACAAATTATGAAAATGTTCTGCAGGTATATTAATATGTTAAAGGAAACCGTTTTTATAATCTTTTATTTTATTGAAATTATATCATTTTCTTATCACTATATTTTGCTAATAAAATATTTATATAAATTTAAGTAAATAAATATATTCAATTTTACTATCAATTTTTAAGAGTAGTAATAAAAAAATAAGAAATAACTAAAAAAAAGAAAGACTGAAAAGAAATTCATTCCTAATGTATAAAAATAGTGTTTATAAAATACTTGGTTAAAAGTAGATAGGGTTTTGTTGTTTTAGTACAATAGCATTATTTATAAAAACCAAAGAATTACATTATTGTTCTCAGTAGTTAGTTCAAAGACAAAAACATGCACTGCACTAAGAAATCCTAAAGCCAACCAAAATATATTATTTTCTTATGAAAAAAAAGATAATAGTTCTTATTTCTCTGGCTCTTAATTGCTGGAAAACATTCTCTCAGTTTCAAGGCTATATTCTTATAACATTTGATTATAATATTTATATTTAAAATATGGTTAAATTTATACTTATTTATTATTATTTGCTAAGACTTTTTATAAATTTCTGCAACTGATAATTTTTGTAGAATTTAAATCTATAGTCTTTATTTATGCCTGAAAAACAAGACAATATAATATGTCCTTATTTGGAATTAAGTTGCTGTAATAAATAAGCCTTTTAGGAAATAGAGATTTTATTTCAGAATATAACTAAAAATAAAATTTCATAAGCTTTCAATAAAATTAAAAATATAAGTTAAAAAACAATTGACCTTAGTAATGAATTTCTAAATTTAGTTAATGAGTCCAAAGAAGCTTCTGTATAATGTGAGGCTTTACAAACATAATTTAATCAAGACTATATTAAAAGCAATATAAAAACTAATGCTGTCTTTCTGGGAAAATTGCCAAACATATAAAATAATATAGAGTTAATGTATTAAAGATTATACTGTAGCTTTTGTGATCCTGATTTGCACTAATTATAAATAGATGATAAATATATAATCTTTAATTAAAATAATTGTAAATAATTTAACAATAATTTTGAAGAATTTTTTCTAACTTTGCAAAATAATATATAATAATTTTTGGAAAACTTATTGAGATTATTTGAATGTAAGACTAAAGGAGATGTTTAACCAAAGTTAAATGAAGTTTAGCATAATTTAAGTATTGATTTTGAATGTATAAATTTATTTAGTGTATTAGGTGCAGACTTTGATACTTATACTAAATATTTAACATCTATAATAGACTAAATTAATAAGAAACTTTCATAGAATATTTAGAGTGTTTAAATCCTCCCTGAAAAATAAACAAAGTTGTTAAAAAACCAAAAATATTTCCAATCCCTAAATAAACAAAAAAAGTTATATAAAGAAATAATTAGCAAGTAAATAAAAAAGCATAGTAATATTTTAAACAATTTTTAGTAAGAGTTAATATATATTAATATTCATGAGTAGAAAAAAATTAAATTTCTAATGTAGGCTAAAGGATATGATTTTTTCAATCCTAATAATCAAATAAACAATTTTAACTAATTTTAATTATAATGTATACACTAAAACATGAGCAATAAATCTATAACAAGGATTTAAATATCAAAACTTCATTTATTGATTTTAATTTGGAAATTAAACAGAGCAAAGAATCATTAAATTAATTTAGAAAAAAGATTCATTAAATACTACAACAGTTCAATGTATAGAGCTATGTTATCAGGCCTGTATAAGACTAAAGTTTTATAATATATTTTTAGGATATAAAAAATGAAGTTTAAGAAATAAAATAATAAATTAAAAAAAGTGCAAAAATAAAAGCTGTAGATAGCCTTACAATAATACCTGAAATTATTTAAATAAATTTTAAGCTTATGGATTTAATTCTTTTTATAAACTCTTCTTGCATAATCAAATACTTGAAAAAAATCTTATCTTGATAAAAAAAAACAATCTTTAATTATTATTAGATTTTAAATATTTCAACATAAATTAAGCTGTTATTTATTGGGCATAAAAATAGTATTTAATTTAAAACTATTTCTGCTACTTGATTAAGCTCTATTTATTTTATTTTAAAACAAAAATTTACTTTAATAATATTGTAAATTGAGCTTTGTATTTTAATTTATTAAAGAAAATTGACATAGGAGACACATATCTCATACTCTATATTGTTATTTTGAAGAATTTCTATATTTTCAAATTCTTATTCACTTTCTTAAGTGATTTATTCGCCAAATTAAACTTAAATCTACACACAAAAAGAAATTATCTAAAGTTTTTAAATTTCAAACTTTATTTCTTATTTGTCTAATGCTTTAAGTTTGCTTAAATATGTTTTGTAATTTTGGATGCAAAAATTTTAATTTGTAGTTAACTAAATTTTTATATCATTTACCGTTTCTTGTATTTTGTTTTTTATTTCAAGTTTTAAATATATTATATTCTTAATTCTTATAATTTAGAATGTTATTATAATAGGATTTAATTAATAATCAATTTATTCATTAAATAATAAAAATTCTTATTAATTATTTTATTGATGGCTGAAAATCTAATTTATTTATATAACTTTTATTAGCTCTTATTTAAGCCTATTAATTTAAAATCTTTTGTGTTTAATAGAAAAAATTTAATTAAGATAAACATTTTAATTTATTTACATGATTTTCTCATAAATAGATTTTATTGTATAACAATTGCTACTACTTTAAACAAAGATGAAATCTGATTAAAATTTAAACAAGAAACTATTTAATATATATAAAGTCCAGTCTGATATTAGACTAACATCATATAACTAAATTAAGTTACCTATTTATAGCTCTAATTCTTATATTAATTAATTTTAATTCAAGATTTAATTTAAAGGCAGCAATAATATGGTTAAAATAGTTTTTTTATTATCCTCTTGATAATTTTTAATAAAGTTTTGTTGCTTTTCTATATTAAGTTATTAAAATAAAATATCTAATAAGAATATTGCTTTTAAATCAGGTTAAAGTTTGTTTATATTTTATAGGTTATCAATTTTAATAGAAATTGTTTAGAAAGTAAAAATATATAATATAAAAGCATTTAGAATCTCAACTTACAAAATATTATTTAATGAAAAATCTATTTAATTATTTTAAGATTGAATTATATACATTTGCAATTAGTGATAATAAATGTCGTTATTGTTTTTATATGATTAAAATCTTGTAATAATTTATTAAACGTCTTCTTAGTTAAAATCAAGGTCTAAATTTCAATTATTTATCATAAAAAAATGTAAAAGAATAAAAAAATATTTATTTTTGATAACTTTGCTGGAACCTTTGAAATACTTTAGAAATGTAGAAGCAATTTATAATTAGTGATCTTTATTCTAGCTAATACTTACTAGTTATAAAAATATAAAAAGTTATAAATAGCCAATCTTTTTTTAACCATTCGTTAATTCTTTAATTTATAAATTGGCTATAAAATCTATAATTTCTATAATTTAAGAATTGTTGTTATCTTTATCAGCACTATTATTATTCACAAGTAAATAATAAAATATTAATAAATTAAATTTTAACTCATATATATTCATTTAGTCTCTTTTCTAGTTAATAATTTTAAACAGAATTGCATTTGTTTAAAAGTTATTAATATAAAAGTCCTTAATAAGCAAAGCTCTTTTATTAGCTCAAAATTTAACATTCTATTTTACTTCATGTTTAATTAGTCTTTTAAAAAGTTATAATTATTAATTAATATTTTAATCATTATCGTTATTATTATTTATAAACTTATTTATCTATTGAAAAAGCTAGAACAAAAAATCCTTAATAAAATCTGTCTCTTCACTATTAATCTAATCCAATATATTAAAACCAATCTTAATTAGTTAAATCATAAAACATGTATTTAGTAATAGATTTTGAATAATCATTTCATTTAAAAACTAGAATCTTAATTTAATAAACTTTATCTATTTAGTAACATTTAATACCAAAATAGCATATTTTAATTAATACTTGATATGTTTCAATTTTTTATCCTTATACAACTGCTGAGTATCAAGTCTAATAATGTCCTTATATAAATAATTCTACTCTTTATACATATTTTTTAGTTTTGCATAATT
>ERZ724508.1924-NODE-1924-length-11477-cov-3.904045_pt1 | contig 11477 bp, 6 predicted proteins | sample MGYA00376041_ERZ724508 | MGnify/ENA primary metagenome ERZ724508 (study PRJEB28724, sample SAMN07190887) | wastewater metagenome | isolation source: effluent of sewage treatment plant in Hong Hong | place: USA: Christiansburg, Virginia | collected 2016-03-01 ... | reverse complement strand
AAAATAAATAAAAATCCACTTTATTAATATTAATAAATATCAGGGTTCGCTATTTATTTTCTATGTTCAATATTATATTATTTTTTATTTCTACTTCTATTGCCTCTGTCGAGTAATGATCTACTTTAGCTATTTTAAGCTTGAAATTTTATCTTTGTAAAAAAGTGCTCTCTATCTACTTTACTGAATACCGTATTTTGATCTGCTAACTCTATATATAAACCTTACTAACTTAATCATCTATTTCTTTCTTTTTTGTACTTCAGGGATTGTCTCCAGTTTGTACTCTTTTAGCAATTATTGGAATTTCTTTTCATATTCCTACTTCTTACTTTTTTTTTCCTTTTTCTATCGATTCGTTCTCACTTTGGTGTTCGTTTGACATATTTAGCTCGGTTCTGCTTTTTAGACTAGCTAATTTTCAGAAAAACTTAGAGGGCATTATTAATTCTTTATCAAATTCTTTGAAGGAATCTTCTATTCTGTTTTTTATAGTGTATAAGCTGTGTAATCATTGTCGTAGATAAATAATTGCGAATTAGGCTTGCAGGCTGGCGAGCTTTTCGATTATTCCAATGTATTAAATAATTCTTATGCTTCAGTAATTGCTTTTTTCAGACCAGGACAAGGTCTCCCATTGTTTTCCGCTATGGGAATTTTATTATGGTCTTTGTATTTGATTATTTTATTAGCTGGAAGCATGGAACTAAGTAAAACCGAATGTACTGCGATGGAGGATTACCAAGAAAATCGACTCGGTACAAATCTAAATTTTCTGATTCTTCTTATAGATGAATGATGCCGGGCCACCAAGGATGGCCAGTGACTTTTCCCCAAATTATATCGTTATGTTTAAATAAAGGAGCCTTAGACTCCATAACTTTTATTGAGAACAACAATAAAATTATATAGATTATCCCATAAATAAAAAGAAATCAAATATTATAACCTTGGACTTTGACTATTATCCCATCTCCACGTTAATAATTCAATGAAGAAAATGGTTTAAATTTTATAATAATTTATCAATAGTTATTTTGTTAGTTAGAATAGAAATGGATGCCCCTGAGACCAATAAAATAGAATAATTATAGAAGCGAGCATAGAATTTGCAAAAAGAAAATAAGTATAAATAAGCCCTCGATGTTTATGAGGAGCTTCTTTAAATTAATAAAAATACATATGGATCTCAAAGCTAGCAATATCAGAGAATTTCTATCAAACTCTGCTAGTTATGCAATCTCATCTCGATGATTCTTCTCCAAAAAGAGAAATATGATGTCTGCTTACTCTTCCTGAAAAAAGCTTAGAGCTTCTGTCTCAAATTGCCTAAGCAGACTGCTGTAACTTACAACAATTATGCTTGCCACTACAGAAAAACGGGAAAACATAGAACAGCTTTAATGTACTTGCAAAGTGCTCTATAATTGGAATGGAAATAAAAGAATAACAATAGTCTAGCTGATACTTATCTCAATTTATGTGCAGTATTATCACAGTTAGGTAAGCACTCTGAAGCATTATAGAATGTTCTTTTCTCGATTACACTCTTGCAGGAGGAACTCTTCTCTAGTTAAAGGGAAAATATTGAGAGAATTCCTGTGTTGGCGATCGCCTATCATAATATGGCTGTAGAGCTGTAGTATTTGAAAAGAATCTAAGAATCATTAGCGACATATGAAAAAGCTGCAAACTATGCAAAAACAAACTTGGGATAAGATCACTCCCTAACCCAAAACTTATAAAACGTTTTCAAGAATGCTCAGTAGAGCCAGTACAATGTAGATAAGAAAATTATGCGAGTAAGAGGAGATAACAAATAAAAAGTAGAAAATATGAAAAGAACCTACAATAATAGAGAGCAAAGGCCAAACACCGGTTTTAAATCAGTTAAAAAAATATGATTTTAATATCTCCTATTTTGAGCAAGAAGTTATTCTTTAATTTAAATTATTATTGTGATGTTATAAAGAATGAAAAAAATAACAGTCTCAGATATAAAATCAGTTCAATCATTGTAAAAAAACTGTTAGTTAGTTCTTAAATAAGTATGTGCTTCATATATCCGCATCTATGATTAAGAGATCATCATTTATACGACCTAGTCCATCTTGTCTGTACGTTCCCTCAATAATTCGAATACTTTGTTTGAACTGAAGCATCCCTTAAATAAGATCAGATGTATTGAGAGAGCAGGCATACTTTTAGCCATTATCTGTGCTGAGATTAATCAATTGATGATAGTAAATATGCAAACTAACAAATTGGATCATTATGAAGGACACATTTGCCCTATTAATTAGCTTATTTTCTTTCATAACTCATTCGTAACAGGATCAAAAGATCTCACCATCAGACTCTGGTAACTCTTTGAGGAAAAATCGAAATAGAATAATAAAAATGCTCATAATTTAGTTAAACATCCAATAGCTCTGAAGGGGCATAAAGGTTCAGTAAATGCATTGGCAGTATATGATAAATTCCTCATTTCAGGATCTGGTGATAGGACTATTATCTGTTGGATGAATAAAGATGTATGGACATGCTCTCCACCGTTTAAATCCCCAGTAGTGAAAATTTTGAGTTGCCCTCTTAGTTCTCAAGTGTTAATATTAACGAAGGATAATACAGTCCACTTTATATCAATAAATTCAATCGCAAAGAAGAAGATATAAATAAAGGGCTCATTAAGTGTCACTGAAATGACAGTTCCTGCTCAAATGAATTAATTAGATTAATCATTTGTAGTGATATTTTCCAAAAAATAAATAAAGTTCGTCGAACTGAATCTAATCCAAGAAATGCATCAGATTACCATTTAGAATGAATTTAGTTAAAGAGTAACAGATGTGAGATGCAAAGGAAGATGCCTTTTCTTTGGGGAAAACTTCTCAGGAGTTAAGCTTTTGAAAATCTGATAATATTATTCACATTATTTAAGTATTGAATTTGATATAAAAATAACACAAAATCAATTAATAATCAATGTCTCTCACTCAGATATTTGTTCTCCAAATCGTCAATGGGTAGTTTTAGCTAATTTCTTGCAATAGTCATTTGGTTAGGGCTGGGCAAATCCAACTCCCACTCTGCTAAGAATGCCACCATCAAGGCCTAGGCGATATTAACATGTATGTCTACAAAATAGCAAGTTACGAATAAAGCCATGAAGAAAACTCCCAGCAGTACATAGGGGTTAACAGCAGAGTTTGTTAATCTGCTTTGCATTATCCAATATGCGATTAAAGTTGTTGATAAAGCTATGACGAGCCTTGCTGCTAGAGAATAAAAAGTATTAGTTGATTCGTTTCCTTTACAAATCGTAGATCTGCTGCAAAGATATTGGACTTGGCGGACAGATGGACAATAGGAAGTGCTAGTCATGTATATGTATGGGTAAGCATCCCCTCTTGGAAGATCTAGGCAGTTGCAACAAATGAAATTGGAGTTATTGCAGCACAAGTCAATGAAGATGTTCGGAATAAATAAAAAGGCATTCAAAAATGATCCTCCTGCCACGCTTCCGAAATGCTTAGTGAATAGAGCTTTGAGGGGATAGCACCAGTCGATGTCCTTTTGAAAGTACCATTGAATAGCACATCCAGATATAACAAAGTTAACTAAATATTCATAAAGTTACATGCATCTCTGAGAAAAGACAAGCCCCAAAGAGTCTGAATTATAAGTGGAGCCATCCACCAAAAAGATCTAGAAAGCTGACCATATAAGTTATCACTTGAGAAGGTGGGTGTAGATGCTGAAGAAAATGCTAAATATTAAAAGACAATCAGAATGCAAAAGATGATGGTGAGTACCATGAAGAGAAGGATATATAAAACAATAACGCACTTCTGTTTGAGCATAAGACTAGCATTTTATAAAAATATCGAAGTGTACTTGATTCTTTTATTATGAACAATTAAATAGAATAAGAGTATAAGGGCAATTATAATAGCTAGCAAGCCGAAAAATATTCCCCATCCTGTGGCTCTTATCAAAGCAGTTCTCGAATCGACTAGAAAAACAATGGCAGTTATGACGAGCAAAATTATTGCTAAAACAAAAGCGATCCAAGTCACAAACCGAGGCAAATAATGAGTTAAGAGCATCCATAGTAAGCTGATTCCCACAGAAATTCCGAAAGATATCAACAGAATATCTATTGCGGTTAGTGAATCTTTTAACATATTTATTTTGGAATCAGCAATTAATTTATTTCGAGCTGTTTCGTCTTAAGGGAAACAATAGGATCCTAATGTATCAGAATAAGGGTAATTGGGATAAAATCCTAAATTAATTGACGAGTTCCACGCTTATGTGGGCACACCTGATTGTGGGCAATCAGCCACACAATAACGACTTCCCAGAGGATTTGAGAGATCACTGAAGTACAGAAATGGAAAAGTTTTATTCTATGTATAGGCATCCAATTGACAAACATGACCATCTTTATCAGTTGGGTAGTTGCTGCGAAGTATATTGTTTTTACTGAACAAAACGCAGGCTAGGATAAATAGGATAACCCCAAACACCACGCCTACACCACAGCAACATATGTCAGTTATTCTCCTCTTCTCATCTATTATTATGGTTGGTCGTACGTGAGATTGGTAATTAGTGAATGTTTTAGATTCTTCGCTGACTGAAATTATTCGAATTGAACATTTCTCTATCTTTTGCTTATCTAATTATAATTTGAATAAATTTTAATAAAAATATATTCAATTTTCTTTTCTTTATATAGTAATATACTATCCTTTTACTCTATAAATTAAAATCATGGCGATCTGAACTACTTCCTATTTGATGCTGACAAGGAAGATGCGGGTGGTGATCGACTTCGAGCTGTCTGAATCATTTGGCTTAGAGATGCTATGTTTTGATCTTTTTCCTGAAGGCTATTTTGCATTTTTTTAAGTTCTACTGTCAGCTCCATTACCTTTTTATCTTTATTGTTGCACTATAATATAATTGCTTGATATTGATTTGATAGTTGGGCTAATTTTGTTGCCATCGCCTCAAGATCTATTCGTTTTTAGGCTACCTCCGGCTTAGCTACACCTTATTTTGCATTTTTCTCAAGTTACTATTCATAAATACGGCATTTTTCTTACAGTTTTTTTATTCTCATATCTTTATCTGATACTTCAACTTGGCTTTTCTCATAGTAACTCAGTTTTTCTTCCAACTATTTAATTTTTAACTTTTAAATTTAAACCTATTTTTCTCCCGATTTTATACTTTAAATATATTTATCGGATTTGAGTCTCCAATTCTCAGATTAAAGTTTAAATTTCTATTGAATCTTTGTTATCATATCAGTGAGTTCAGTAACTCTTTCATTGTCTGTTTTATTTTGTTTTTAAAGTTTTTCAATTTTTTCTTTAAGATGAACTTGATCATTTTTTCTTTCGAATTTTTGTTATTCAATACTTCTGGCATTCAGTGTAATCTATAATGCTTACTTGACTGCTGTTTGTACAGTTAATTTGTAGAATTCAGTGATTTTTTCTAAAGTTTAAGCTGATGATATCTCTAATTTAGTTTGGATATCCTTTTTTTTTCTTTCACAAAACTAAACAATTGTCGTTATACCAGATAAATCGTTAGTCAATCCATTGATTTGAAGCTTGATTTAGGAGAGTAAATTCTAAGAAAGGGTCTTCATTGAGCCCTATGTTACTGGTTTCACACAAATTTCATTTATTTTTTGAGTGCTGTTTTCAATACCTCTCGAAATAGCGATATTAATTGAACTATTAAGTTCATTTATCGACTTTTATTGATTCCCATTTATTTTTATCTTGCATCCCTGCACTATATTCTTGTGTACTTCAAATTATTTCTGTATTTCATTGAGACATTTTGCAATTAATTATTGTTTTTTGGCAACCCATTGGGTTATCTACCCTCTATTTTTATCAGCACACTCATGATCTTTGTAGCAGTGTTAGCACATAACAGATCTTCTTTCATCAAAACATTGAGTACAGTAATAAATAGGTAGTGATGAAGTATGAGTCTAACAAGTTTTTGATATAAATGTTTTGCTGGATAACTTATTAAATATTTAAGTCATCAGCCCTATTGTCTTTGACCTTTACATTTCAATATGATCAATTTCAAATTATAATAATTAACGAATAAATACATAATCAAATAAATTTCTTTATGGCTTCTATATATCTATTTGTATCTTCAAGAGGGATCATATGAGAACACCCCTCCCATAGATCCAGTTTCCCAAGTTTTGTTGCAGTTGAAAGGATAGTTTGAACAGGGATAACTAAATCTTCAGTCCCATGTATCATTAAAGTCTATGTATTTATTTATTTTTACTGGAGTTTTTATTAGATCTGTGTTAATGTCAGTGTTTGCAAGAGCAGTCAGCAGCTCAGGATAGCACCTCTGATAGAATGGATCATAGGCCATTTATGATTTTCGTTATTAGCTTAAATGAGGAAGCTTTCCATAAAGCAGTAAATCAAATATATTCCTCATTGCCTCTTTATTTTTTGAATCAAGGATTCCAATAGCGGCTTAGATTCTTGGGATTTTTACTATCTACTCCTTGGTTTTAAAAACTTTTCCTTCTTTATCTGTGAATGGTAGTCCAATATCAGCAACTGAGCAGGTTAATATTAATTTAGATACTCTGTTGGGTGCCAATTAGGCTATTTTTTGAGAAATTGCCCCTCCAAAGCTCCACCCTATCAAAATAGCTTTTTTAACATGAAGCAAATCCATAAATTATATCCCATCTTTTGCCCAATGCTCGAATCTATCACATTTGTTGATGTAAGTAGATCTTCCAAAGCCTCTTTGATCATATGCAATTAATCTCTTTTGAGTGTCTCTTAACCCTTCAATGGTTTAATTCCACCAGCCGAGCGTACTGAAATTTCCATGAACAAGGAGGATAACTTCATCATCTGTTGAGTTTTAATTTTATTCTCTGTAGTGAATTTTCTCTCCGTTTGCGAGAGTAACATATTTGTACTCTTTAGAATTTTATTGCATTTTATTTCTTAAAATAATATAAATCTTAGATGTTATGATATTTATTGAACAAATTAATGCCAATCAATAAGTTTATATCACACTGATCTTTGTGGATTGACATCATCTTCTAAAACTATTCTTTCTATGCCCTCGCCATTTCTAATTCTGATAGTTAAGCCAGTCTTCTCGATTACTTCGTATTAAAATTCTTCCAAGTCACTGAATTAAATATAAATTTACTAGAATGCAACCTTTTCTCCTACTTTAATTACAGGAGAGAAAAGATCTGGGAATTAGATCTTATGCTTTTACAAGAGACTATTAAATAGTGACAAGTATTTGTCAGGTGATACTTTTATATCGTTTTAAATTCTCTACAGCTGGGCGGAAGTACTGTACTTTGCTGTTTTTCTCCAGTATCCCAGCTTATCATTCTTGACGTGCTGATAGAATCGATCTGATTCTTTCATCCAATCGCGTATTAACTTGACGAATTTCTTATTATCTTTTTCAGAGAAATAATTAATTACTTCATCTCTCAACAATTAGTTATTGAAACCGATACTGAACAAGCCTTCTAATAGAATTTTCATAGCTTTGTAGCCTTCCAAGGATTATTTTATCGCCATTCCATATAATGTTCCTACCACATTAATCTAAATAAATAAATATTTACTCTTTTCTTCGTAAATTAATCTTTAACTTCGCAGAGCTTATTCATAAGAATGACAACAAATTTAAAGTAATATTCTTAGTCAGGTTTTGGATCTGATTTCATAAGAATCTGGAGAAGAAATTTATTGGCTAAATGATTTAAGGTTTATTCATCTCGGAACTTGTTGGCATAAAATCGGGCAATGCTGACCTGCACACTGAGCTTTTTAGTTCTTTGGAAGAAAGTAGTTAAATCATCATAGACAATTTATTTAAACTTAAAGAGTTCAATGCACTGAAGCAGCTAAATTGTATTTTTGAAATCTTTTTTTTCATTAAAATTAATGTTGGGATCTCCAAACTCGGAATTTATGATGGGCAGCTTAGTTAAGCTCGAAGTTGGTTGGCATTTATCCTATTTGATTATTTTCATTATTTTCTCCTGGAAGCTGTACTCGCTGAGAATTTTTAGATAATTATTATTTGTTGCTGCAGCCTGGAAGACCTTATTCAATGGCACCATGTTTCTTCGCTCAATGCATTTCATGCATCTTTTAATAAAATCAGCATTAAACACTCTTGATACAGCATATATGAGAAGACTAGCAACAAAAGAGCCCACTTCTGAAACACTAAAGATTAAAAACTCCTTAATCATATATTCGCTAAATTGTTTCAAATACCATTCAACTAACCCTACATTACTCTCGAAAATGTTGATGCAATTTTAGAAGCATTTTTTGAAGATGGCTGGTCTTTTCTAACTACGTAATGAGACAAGGTGCACAAATAATAGATAGTTCTTGCCTAAGGAAGTTGCGTTTGTATCAAAGAAATGCTGTAATCCTTGGTCAAATATAATTTTTATTTGCTGGTTGTTGATATTCTCAGCATCGACCTCTGATTTTATAGATTAGTTTGTTTTAAGTTCTCCCACTTTATTCTTATTCACTTTTTCATATATCAGCAGGTAGGCATTTTTTATTCGTTCATTGTTATCGGAGAATGGATTGTCATCGACTCCTCCGAAACATTATTTCCCGAGATCTTTCACATCAAAGTTCGATATTTTATCATCATCAAAGTATTTCCACTCTCCGTTTTCCATTTTAATATATGAAGTGTAATGGCCAGCTTCAGATACTCCATAATGAATGACCACACCTTTTAATTTATATTTATAGTTCTCTGGAGGTAATTTGAATTAGTTTTAATAAAGAGATTCTTTCATGTAAGGCTCCATATCCAAATCCTACCCAAATTAACAAAATGAGTTTAATTTAAACTTCTCCATTCTATCAAAATCAAATTAAAATCTCTTTAAAGTTAGTATCAGCACATCTGGTAAAGATTTTACACATACTCTTTTTACTGCTTTTATCTTTTTATCACATTTTTAACAGAAATAAGCATTTTCACCTTATAAAACTTCTCCTTTGATAAATTAAGTGAGGGCTTGACTTAGTGAACCCTTATTTATTATCTCGAGCCTCATGGATAAGAAATGTTCAACACGATCACTCTTATGCTGGCACTCCTGCCCTATGACAAGGTTGGAGTACTCTCCTTTGAATACATCATCAATGATATTCTGTTTATTAACTTTTTTTAAATTAAACTAAAGCTTATCTAAAAGAGTATGGAAAAATTCATCCACATCCATTTGTATCCTTGGATCGATTGGCTGCCCATCAATTATAAATGTTTAACAAAGACTTTAAGTGGAATAAATTTCTCGATTCGTGTATTTTAAGTTTGCAAATATTTTTTGAAGTTCATGAGCAATGTTTTATTTGTGATCAATTTAGGATGTACTAACTGAAAGAAGAGGTTACCTAAACTATTTAATATAAAAGAGCTGCTGAAGTAAAGAATTTATATAACAAGTAGCAGCTAAATTTTTCAAACCAACCTGTTTCCCCTTTTCTCTTTTTTTTTTTTTTTTTACGTACCATTAGTCCTGCTTTCTCCAAGATCCTTTAAGCAAATTAGGACAAATTTAAGTCCCTACTTTCTCCATTACATATTCTTTGCAACTTAGTATAGATAAGATATCAAAAGCTTACCCACGGCATTATTCCGATTAGAATCGATGTTGCTCCTTAAAGAGCCCTTCTCCAATAAGAAAATCAGCAAACTTTTATTGAGTCTCAGGTATTGCTTTCAGTTGGTTTTAAGCTGTGATACTTTTTAACAGGAGACATTTAGTTATTCTTAGCCATCCATATATAGTCTAATTTGTGGTATTCTCTTTTTAATCGAAAAAAGTAGGAGGAGCGAATCTGATTTACTAAATAAACTTTAAGACATTTTGATATAAATTATCTGTTACACAGTTGTTATCAAACATTATGACTAAAAGATCGAAGAAAACTCGACAGGAAAATTTCATCTTTGAATTTGAGAAGCAAGCACCTAAGAATGCTAAGACATGATCACATAATATTTTTTCATATTTTAGCTTGCTAAATATTTATTGAAGTATTTTAGGGAATCTCTGCTGAATTTTAGATTTTTTATCTGTAAACAGTAAAAATTATAGGACTTAAACAATACTTTGACTTGACAAAATCTTGATTCCATCGATAGGATACTTTAATATTTATTGGAGAGTTATGAATGTTTGATAAAAATAATCTAGAATAATTGGATTTGATAACAGTTATTGATTTGCTCTATCTTTAGCTGTGATTTTCATGATTTCGATCACAGATGATTCACTAAAAGGAAGATTTGGCTGGAAAGTTTTGTAGAATTGAATTAATTGACTAAAGAGATTCAAAAGTTAAGTTAAAAATTAGTAATCTTGGGGAATGTTTGGGACTTTTGAAGAATTTCTGAGTCTTAATATCTTTTCAATATGCTCAACTCCTCCTTTTTTGATAAAATTAGAAACCCAGGGAATTCCTTGAGTTTTAACCCTATTTATTATATCAATTTGATAGCGCATTCGAACCCTACATTATCCATCAAGAACTTGATCCCAAGTGACTTGCTTACCGATATCCAATTTTGAGAATTTAGCCTATAAGTTCTGAATGATAGGGATTTCTTGAAGAATTTTAAGACAAATTAGTTGAACATTAAAGTTTTTTATAAGATGTAGACTTTAATAGATTTTTTCAGCATAAAATTTGCTGAAGTTTGCCTTAAATTCTTAAATTGCTACATAGTGGGGATGAGTTTATTTGGATTCATTAATTATTACAGCGGGGATGGAAGGATCCTTGGGAACTTCAATCAGTGCGACTGAAAAATCTTCTTATTTTTCTAAATCATTGGGGTAGTTACTCCCCACTAAATAGACATCAAAATTTGTTTTATTTAATTTGAGTTAGTCATTTATTAGTTATCTCAATCTCCAGAGTGAAGAACATCTTGGAAGTGTAATTGATTTTTTGATATTAGAATTCTTAATTTGAACAGTCAATGTCGTATCAGATGGATCCATAATATTTAAAGACAACATTCTTCCCTTGATCTATTCAAATAATATGGAATAGCCAATATATTTTTTTGAAGACTGATCAAGATATTTAGTCATTTTTTCTGCGCACATTAGCCACATTCCTACTTTATCTGTTTTTGTGGAATAGTTATTTTTTCCCATAGATGGCCTCAAATAAAACTATATGAACCTTCGTAATGCCTTATTTCCAAGATTTTAATCCTTGCAATTCAAAGAAATCTCAAGGTAAAGTTCAAGGCCATACAGCTCATTCACCCCGTTGCATCTGATGCTATGCTTTACATTATATTAGATGCTCTTCATTTTATGATTGTAGGAGATAAGTATTTCATCAATAGCTTTGTAAGATTAT
>ERZ724508.1923-NODE-1923-length-11482-cov-5.526385_pt1 | contig 11482 bp, 20 predicted proteins | sample MGYA00376041_ERZ724508 | MGnify/ENA primary metagenome ERZ724508 (study PRJEB28724, sample SAMN07190887) | wastewater metagenome | isolation source: effluent of sewage treatment plant in Hong Hong | place: USA: Christiansburg, Virginia | collected 2016-03-01 ... | reverse complement strand
CAGAGCCTACAAAGCCTTGAGCCTGCATAAGTAGCTGCTTACTGAAACTCCGATTCGTCGTTCACGAGATGGAACCTCTCGGTAATCTTCTGCTGCTCCATTGAAAGTTGATATTATCTACAAACCTTACTACAATACTTCTCAGTTTGAATATCGAAGAAGGAGAACACACAGCACAGCGACCACTGCCGTCTTCGATATGAACTTGCTTAAAGTTTGGTGAGACTAATGAGGTTAACAAACCCAGAGACCTTCAAGCACACTGTCTCCCTATCACTGTCCCGAACAGTTCCAACTGCTGCTAATTTATTATAATGATTCCATTCCCATTTTCTGTAATTTTCTTTAATTTCAAGTAGCTGAGCGAGGAGTCAGTGTTGCTTGAACATTCTCTTGGAATGTATGCTCATCGTCAACTACCCAGCCTACACGTTCATCTGCTTCATTCATTTAAAGCCTAACGTCGCTGCTTGCAGTTGGATCTATAGTTTCTATCGGAAAGGGGACGATGAGGTCATCCATCTCTCGCATTAATGAGAAGTCTTTTTTTATGGTAATATTGCAGTTAGAGGCATCAGAAAGCTGCACGTAGATGGCAAGTTCCTCAGACTTCAAATGTCCCCCAGTTCCTGGGTGTATAGAATAATATAAACTCTTCGCTAATAAAATTGCCATGTGGACTCAAGAGGTACCTGGAGTTTTAACGGAAGGAAGACGCCATCTTGAAGGAAATCGTGTAGAGTTAGCAACACCGAAAGTGGGCAGAGGTCGCTCAAATACTTCACGACCAATATGCCGTCTACAAGAGAACTGGCAAGCAGTGCCGCGAAAGGTTAATCAGAAAGTGATGCAGGTGGGTCAATTACCTGGACCCTTCGATTAAATCCTCAGATTGGACGTACGAGGAGGAGCAACGAATGTTTGCATTTCAAGCGAAGTTTGGGAATAAGTGGTCGGAAATCGCGAAGGAGCTTGATGGGAGGTACGCATGGCATCGATCCAGACCATATAATTGCATCAAGAACCATTTTTATTCGGCACTGAGAAAGGGATTAAGGAAGATCAACCTGCATATCCAAGCCAGGTTTAAGAGAAGCGAAGCTCGCCCAGTGAGTTCACACTTCCTGTCGAAAGTACTACTCCTTACTGAAGAAAAGGATGGGCCTCGCCGTCCTCGCAAAAGCATCCAGGAGAAGTGCGTGGGTAGGATCAATCTCTACTAACTTAGAAATAAAAAATGAGCTGATCCACTACTCCCAGGACCACCCCGCCAGCAAATCGGACGATGAAAGACTGGATAAGCTTGTCCAGTTAATCCTCTCAGTTAACCGGATTTATAGGAACAAGAAACGCAGGAGAAAGTCGAATCGAGGTCCCCGGGTTGTTTAGGACGCACAATCGCCCGTAGTAAACTACTCCAAGGTTGAGCATCAAAGCATTGAACCGTAAACAGTCAAAAAGGAGTGTTTCAAACCTCTGTCGGAAGAACATGCTGTGCAACCGGTCCCAACAGCACAATAAAGGGAACCATCTCCAGGAGTCGTGCAGCCGTAGTGCCAGCATGGCTATGGTAGTGGGCTAATATGGGTCTTTGGGGTGGAGCAGCAACAACATCCCTCACAGGTTTTGGCGTACCAACAGTACGTACAATGTGTGCTGAACCAACCGATTTACGGTATTTCCCATTTCTGAGCCCAACCGAGCATGGATAACCACCCACCAGTACAGTTGGTGAGAATGACATCATTCATCGGAAGAGCTGTACTTCCGGTTGTTTATTTTTAAATTTAATGGCTTAGGGACGGCGGCAAAATAGCATAGATTCCCCGATGTGGTATAGGGTTTGGAGCGAATGAACATAATTGGTGAAGTTCGGGTGAGCTGTCATCTGTGGATAACCCATCCACGATAGAAGCAAGTACTGCGCTCAGCATTTCGAGAAACAAAGACATCTCTTGCAAAGAATTTTCCAGAATGTGCCTCCTTCATAAAATATTGTTTCAATTGTCGTACCACCACTCCATTAAATCATACTTAAAGCCACGCATCGATGCTTCGAAAAAACCACTTACTTGAGAAGCCACATCTCTACCATCCGTTTCAATAATAGAGAGCTCACAGATATGACAGTCTTCATCACTCTTTCATTCATTGGGCTTCTCACAACCGTCCACTTCAGTCGAACCGTTCCGGCAAACGATACCATCAGCCTCTCCAATTGGTTGTGTTACCTTTGTTTATTAAATTTATCGGATGTCGTCCTTGGATAACAGCAGGATGCCGCTGCCACTAGATCTTAAAGGGATACGTCAACAAATACGCGGCAAATTCAACACTCTCTACAATGATGGCGCTTGGAAGGGTTAGTCTAAACGCGTTCGGGCACGGCATCGAAGGCCTCAGTCGACCCTTTACAAGGAAGCGTTTGCAACTGCACGGACCTCTTCTCATGACAAGAACCACGAAGTATCTGTTCCGAAGGAAGACATTAGTCTAACAGTTGACACGTTGCGGACAACATCAAGAGCAAAAGACCGTTCCCGCAATAAGAGTGTGTTGGAAGAGGGTGCCGATATCAAGCTGAATCGCCGAGAGCGTTTGAAGAGGTATCGTAACCCATTGGACATGGTGAGACACTACGCCAGTAAGTAGCCGTTCGATCCCAGCCCCGAGTAAACCAAACTGATGGATGCTCTCCTCCGCAAGCAGCAAGTCATGCTGAGCTACTTGCGCAACGACGATATCGACGGCACGTTGAACAGTAAGCCTCTTGTAATGCAGACATCTATGAATTGCTGAACATGGCAGTCGACCTCAACAGTATGCGCTACCTTTGCTTGCTGATTGAGTTCACAGCAGAAATTTGTTTCGAAATGGAGGACTACCACCGTTCGGCATTCTTCTTCGAGCAGTTAAGGGTTGCCTGCACCAATAGCCGCAGCTATGAGCTCAAAATTGATGCACTGATCGGGTTAGCAAGGAATGCCTGTCGACTTAAAATGTACAGGGAAAGTCACCTATTGCTGAAGAAGGCGTTGCAGTACGCCTGGGAACTCGGAAATGAGGATAAGGAACTATACATCTACGACCTCATAGGGCTCAATTACTTCTACACCGGAACTCTTCCAAAGGCTGAATACTTCCACAATCGATTTGTGCTTGGAGCGACAGAGCTGCCGGATTCAGCCACGAAGCGAATTTCATAGGAAATTCTGAACGACTACCATCATCATCTGAACATCATTGAGTTCGCTGAAGTTTCAAGTCTATTCCTGCAATTTCTGAGTCTCCCCATCTACAACCTCACGATGCTACCTTGCTTCAGTGATAGGGTCTACCCCAACTACTCCGAGGGTGTTTCACCCAGAGCCAATAAGCACATCGAAGATTTCTACAAGAACGAGTTCAATGCTTCTGACCTCATTCATAAGCTCCTCACCGAAAATCGAGAGTTTAGATCTGAAATACCGAACCCCACTCTCCGCGATATTTCACAGAACTACCAATAAAGATACAAGAAGAAGTCGCGAATCAAAGACTACGACGGTTTCGAGCGTACCCCATTCTACATGGAGAAGTTTCGAAAGCCGTTGGAGTACGATCACGACCTCACAAACGCCCGCTTGTACCGGTATCCACTCGAAAACATCGTCAACAACCGGCTGAAGAAGTCTGTAGACAAGCACTGGTGGGATAAGATGGTTATCGGAGTCACCCACAAAAAGTTTGAGCTTCACTATAAACTTCGCGATAAGGTGATGAACAGCCACATGAAAAAGGCTGACGTTACGAAGAGTAAGCTGCGTACTGCCCGCACGAATCACTTCTACTAAAGCTTCAACGCTGTCCTGCTGGACTTCATTGATCCTGTCTACTGATATATTTATGTGGCTACTTAAGAAGGCATCCGAAACGGTAGGCTCTGTCTATTCCTACTCTAAAACACTTGTGGTCGGGGAGAGTGAGTTAGCAGATCCTGTGGCTGCCCTCCTCAACGAACTGCTAAACTAAAAAGGGTAGATCATCCCCACGAAGAAGCTCGATGAGCTGGTGGTATTCTCATACGACATGGAGAAGTTTGAGCAGATCAGTGAGTGGATTCAGGAGCACCTGCGTATCTTCAAATACACGCCTGAAGCAATCAAACAAACCGTAAACGTGCTCACGATAGTGTACTATCTGATTAAGCATGGGGCGTCAGGCTTCATCGACGTGTTCCGCAGCAGTATGAAGATGTTTCAGAACTACCAAAAACTCGGTAAGAGGACTGTAAGCGATTAGTAAGCTGAACAGCGTGATGCTGAAAATAACTTGGACATCATAGTCAGCAAAGCGCGGCACATCGAAATTCTGCTGACCGACAAGGAAAAGTTGCTGCGGGAGAAAGAGCTAGCCATGCTCATCAAGCAGAAGATGAAGCTGTACGATGAGAAACAGGTCTCTAAGTTGAAGGCTTCGGCAACTGATTCTAAGAAAGACGAGCTGAAGTCATCTAAAAAGCCGAGCAGCGGAGAGAAAGAACCCACCAAATCGAAGGGCGGTAAATCAAAAAAGCAACAATCAACCTTCAACGACATTCTCGAAACCTATGTGTGGAAGTACGTCGATTCTCTCGATGACAAACTTGAAGATGTTTCTGGAAAGGTTATGGCGAAACTCGATAAGCTTGTGGATCGCATCATCGATGGGCAGGAGCAACCGGAAGGTGAGTTCGAGCTGGGCGACTCAGACGATTAAGTGGACCGAAGCGTATAGATCCAGACCCCAAAGCCTCACGATGACGGCGAGATTATCGAGAAGATCTCCAAAGAAATTGATGGGTTGGACATCAAACAGGAGGACCTGCTGGACTTTGAGGAATAGAAACCAAAAGAGCCACCAACAGCGCCCGCGAAAGCATAATCTGTCGATCTGATATGAATGCAAGTCTTCGTTGATTAGGTCATTGGGTACTCTTTCAGTGATAGTTTTTTTTGTAGCTGCTAAGGAACTGTCCGAAGAAGCTGCTCTGTGGGAAGTAGTGGGCGTTGCTTTTCGGAACACACTTAGAAATCGAGTCCTATCTCTTTGGTTCGAAGTTTTACTTGTACTAGGACTGGCGATGCTAGTTGTGACAGTGGGCTTCAGTTAGGTGGTCAACACACCCAGATGTTCTTTCACGAGTGATTTTTGGTAGGTTTACATACTATCTTCGGTAAATGGACTAGCCTCGGAAGCGCTCGTTATTGGCGAAGGGCTGCTCAGGGGAAGGGCGGATAGGCTTCGCAGTTTCATCTACGACTTTTTTGGGAGCTCGAAATCCTGATTGGTAGGTGGAAGTTTCAGACAGATCTCCCCTTTCGAAGATCCTGTGATTGTTGGATTATTTTCTAAGCTAAACAGCATCGCCGACTGGTTTCACAAATTGTGCCTCGTAACTTGAGCTTTTATAAAGAGACGGACAGTTGAACCGCCGTTATTGGAGGTTCCTGATGACTGCTATTCTTTCACCGAAGCCTTCCTGAAGGCCGCTTTCCAGCCGGCTATGGAAGTCCTTGTGGTAGACACTCGTACTCACTTTCGCAGGGCTGTGAACAGCAATGCTATCTTTCTTGACGCGCCCCAGTACAAAACCTAACTTGAGGAGCGGCTGTACTCAAATCGTCCTGTCGGTTGGTCGCTCGGAGGGACCGTTCATGCATCAACGTTTTTTCGTCTCTGGGATCATCTTTGTCGGCTGAATCCCTGTGCAGGGTATGCTGCCGATGACACTTGTACTTCTGCTTACTGTTCGTCGGTTGCTCCCGGTGGTCTGCTTCCATGGAAGAATGGAATTAACACTACAATATACAAACTCTGAAATCACCCTTTATTCATGAAAAGACGGTTGATAGGCTGATAGCCAATAGGTTCTGTGCAGGGTCTTTCGGAGTCAAGATACCCTCCGATTCCAGAAAGGCTTGCCAGCATCCTTCAGTGTTATCCACAACGAAGGGTTTGTACACATGCACGCCCTCAAGTTCCATAGCCTCACCTTTGGCATTGGAAGCAATGACCTTCTGTTTAGGTCTCCTCACCTGCAAACGAAGGTTATCGGGATCAGGAAAGCGCATTCGCTTGCTGTTAATGTACATCAAATGCTGTGCGATATTGACGATTGTGAAGTTGGCCTTGTCGCGACATTTATGGGAATATTTGCGCATCATCTTCCTATCATGCCATAGACTTGAATCGGATCCAATGCAGTAGAGCACCACCATAGGCTTACCCGTCTTATCGATGAGGTAATCAAGCTGGTCCTCATTTTCGTACTCAACAAGAAATTCATCGGAGTATTGCCTGCATAACTCCCAACTTACTAATCTGCTGCTAGTGCTCCGTACCACTTGCCGAGAAGAAGCCCAGCGAACCCCATTCCGGCTATCTTCCAAGCACTGCCGAAGACCTTACCTTTCCCACCATAGAGCACCTGCAGGTAGGTATTGAGCAGCATATGCGAGAATAATTTTTAATTTCGGAATGCCTCTGAACCCAACCGCCACGAGCCATCGCATCGAGATGTGTATGCTCGCCATTCTGGTAAGCTTAGGTTTTAACGAAGCACTTCTCAGCTTGGGCCTGCCTCATTCGTTCGGACTACAACTTCGTCTTCATAAGCTTTGCCTACTTCGTGTTCGTCAGCAGTCGTGAACACTTTGTGACCACGGTGGTACCTGCTTCGCTAAACTAGGTGTTTGGAATCGTCGCTGCACTTGTTCTGCTCGACCTGCTGTTCTTCGTGTTTGTGCCAAGAACATGGATGACGGAGGACGCGAACAACGCAGTCTGGAATAGTCTGAGATCGATGCACGGTTTCGCAATCTTTCTGTCGGTGGTGGTATTGCTGCTGAAGGTACAGTTGTGTCTAATTCAGGGCCCACTTTTGTATTTCTTGTGGAACTACCGCAAGGAAAGTCAAACACTGCTGGCCGGCAGCTACTGATGCTGTGTGATTAATGCATTTTATTGCAGAGCGTTGCAGGGATAGCGCAGCTACAGCCGACTGCCGCAGTTTAATTAATCCACCTTACTTACTTACCGATGGAATCTTCGAAGGAACTGGAAGTGCTGGCTAACCTACAGTAGTTTACGCATCTCACCGAAGAGTTGCAGGCGAAGTTCACAGAGCTACTGGTAGCTGGCGAGGCCGAGGAAAACCTTGCCTACTACGAAGCACACAACAATCTCATCCTCCTACGCAGCCTTGTTAACGATATTCACAAGCTGTTTCGTATTCAGGAAGGGGAAGAGCGATAGACATTCCTGAAGGAGCACGGTTACATCAAAGACTATGCCCAGGAGGTATGTTCAAGCGAGCTGAACTACTAATGGTTTTGCAAGACGTTAGCGATGATGAAGGAGGTACTGCGAGAGCTGAACGCTATGGACCTGAAACGAAGACCCTACACACTCGTGTTGGTACCTCATAAACCTATTCAGCTTGAAAAGTTCAAGGCAATGATCATGATGTATCAGTACGCCATCACCTTCAGCAAGGACGACATCTTCAGTTTCGCTCCCACTGATGAACGTTGGGACGAGCTAAGAAAATTTTCCAATAGGGTGGTACTAGCTGCACCAGAGAAGGTGGTCAAGGATATCAAGCAGCTTTCCAAAGGTATCCAGACAGCCGTTGCACTATCAGAAATGAACGCAACGGCCAGTAGTGAGCTCCAGCGAACAATCAATCTTGCTATCGGCGGCTTGGCCAACTTATTGAGCAAAGAGAAGCGATAGCATAACAACATTCTGTTCAAGTCCAACATGGAGATCAGCAAGGTCAAGTCTATGTGGAACTTGTCCTAATCAGGGGTGTCAAAGTACTTCCTGAAGGTGCTATTCCCCTACATCAGCTACATGAAGAAGATCTATCTAAGTGGTCGTGCCTATCCGATGCTCACCGAAGAGGCTGTGGAGAGTTGGGTGACAGGGGTCAACACCAGTCTAGTGCTGGAACCAGCCCCAGCCGATCAGTAGGTTACCAAGCAGAATATCTTCTTAGAGTTCGAAAATCGGATCTGTGTTAGAGTGATCAGTGATACAAATCTCGAACGAAAGGAAAAGTTTCAACAGAGTCGACCAGACGACTACAGCACAATAATTTATCACATCCACGGTGGAGGGTACTATGAATTCCACTCAGATTTATCTCGCTGTCGTCACGCACCCATCAAACTTACACCCGCACTTGGGCAAAGAAGTGTGGGGCACCAGTATTCAGTGTTGACTACAGAAAAGCTCCTGAAGCACCATATCCACGAGGATTGGCGGACTGTTGGCAGGTATACAACTGGCTGCTCAATGAATCCCATAAGTTCTTTAACATCAAATAAGACAAACGGATCATACTTGCTGGAGACTCTGCGGGAGGTAACCTTTGCTTTGGACTCACCAACCTCTGCGTGGAGCAGGGGGTGACACTACCTTACGCTGTTGTTGGGTTCTATCCAGGTACATCCAATGTCCTATTCAGCCGTCAACCTCAGCCTCAAGTCTTTCACGCCTAGCCTCCTCTACTCTTTTAGCGATCCACTCCTATCCTTCGAATTTCTGTTGATCTGCTTAAAGTCCTATATCACCAACGACAAGTTCTCGCCGGAGAAGGACTACTTCATCTCCCCATTATTTACACCTGAGAAGGTGCTAACTCGCTACCCGCAAGTTCGAATCTTCGTGGGCGAGAAAGATCCTCTCCACGACGATGCTGTTCGCTTTGCATTGAAGCTTTAGTAACTGATGGTGTAATTCAGCCAAAACCGAGTACCCATTCAGTTGACTACCTACTAGAACATGATCCACGCATTCCTCTCACTGGACATTCCCGGCGGTCTCAAGTACGCCTAAAGGTGCGCTGCCGATGCGATCAAGTGTCTCTCCGAGCTGGTGCATTCTAGTTGACTTCCAACTATAATTGTTAATCGTTTATAGTCGTTAGAAACATGAAGGTGCGCAACAGCAGCCTCCAGCACCAACCTCTCAACCTCGAAGACTTCTTCTCGAAGATGACCTTCACGACGCTGCTGGAAGACTTCTCTGATAAGGAGAACCACATGTACCGCGCACAGCACGAGCATCAGTTCACGGGCGATGCCTCTGAGAAAGTGCAGATTAGCCTTAGTGATGCCTTCAATAAGATCTGGAATGCCCCTGAGGATTCTGGTTTCATCCAAAAGATAATCAGCTGACTTTTGTGATATCTCTGCGTCTAATCTCTAAACATACACGGCTCATGACTCATGCAAATCTATTAAATTTACCAACAGGAAATGATAGCTTCTCAGAAGGAACACGAACCTTACGCGAACACAGTCCAGCAACTCTATGAAAGGATCAGCAGCAACTCCCAACTTTATTCCGATTTGGCGATGTTGGAGGGAGTCATGTTCAACTATCCCCACGAGGACGGCTTTCGGAGTCAGTATATGCCGTTCTCACTTCTTCCCTGCAGGGTAGTTCCGATGTTATACAGATAAAAAAGCAAGACTTAGACTATCTCCAGCATGTGCAGCTGAGCTATCAGAAATTGCTGGTGCTTGCCAGTAGAGACACTACCTTCTGCAATTAGATCTTCGAGGACACTGCCAGAAACGATCCCTTCGTTCGGAAGATACTTGAGCTCTACAATAAAACGCGTTCGAATATCCAAGAAAAGGTATTCAAGAGAACTACGCAGGTCATTGACTTTACAATAATACGAAACGACTATCTGTACGACTAAAAGTAGAGTCGGTGGATGATGGTGGAGTATAATACCATTGCCGCAGGTCTCGGAAGCCTCAGCAACCGTCTTCAAAGACTGAACTGCAATCTATCAAGGGGGTCTCTCAAAAATCAGTATGTGAATCTATTAAGCAATGGAGCACTTTTACCTGAAACACAAGGCTATGAAGTTACTCAGTAGTGCATGTACCAAGCTTGGAAGTTATACGGCAAGAATGATGCTATGGTCCTCACCATTAATTAGTTCAAGGAAAAGAACATCTTTGATCAGCGTGCAGTTGAATATGAGCTGATTAGGGAAGGAGTGAGTTGCGAACGGGCGGTTTTCAACTAAGTTCACAGTCATCTAAAGCTGTCGGAGACTGGCGTGCTGACGTACGACGGAGTCGAGGTGGCATTGGTATACTTGCGTGCAGGTTTTAATATGGCCCATTACGATGCTGAAGGGAAAGCGTGGTAATGCCGGAGAATTATGGAGTTGAGCAAAGCTATTGTGATTCCCAGCCTCCCGATGCAGCTTATCAACTTCAAACGTGCCCAACAGGAACTCTGCAAACGAGAGGTTCTGCTGAAATACCTCTCTGAAGATGAAGCATCGGAAGTAATGAAGATATCGACTAAAATGTGGAATTTCGAAGACTAAGCTCAGCATGAGCGGCTTATCGAACTCACCAAAGACGCTGGTCGTTACGTTTTGAAACCTAATCGAGAAGGCGGAGGCAACAATATCTACGGTGAAGAGATATACAAAAAGCTCACCAGCATAACTGCTGAGTAGCGTAAAGGTTTCGTACTAATGTCCCGAATCCAACCCTCAAAGCACCCGACGATAATGTTTAAGAAAAACAACGATCTCAAGCTCGGAGAGGGCATCAGCGAATTTGGAGTCTTTGGCAGCATAACAACAATAGGAAATAACATCCAACAGAATAGTGTAGGTGGCAACCTCATCCGAACGAAGGATGCAACTTGCAATGAAGGTGGCATCGCTGCTGGCTTCGCTGCACTTGATTCCTACATCGTTGAGCCCTGAGGAATGGCGTGTCGTCTATCTTGCATTTTGTTATTAATTCCGTAATCGGCATGTTAACACGTATTGTGCTGCTGGTTCTGGTGGCGAGCGTGTTCGGACACCTTCCCCATCTCAACAGACAGCAGATCGCAGCTAAGATAGGTACCACCTGGCTGAATCAGCTCAAACCAGCATCATGTACGGTTCAACCATCAGGATCAAAGCAATTGGTTCGAACTATCAGTACATCAGCTGTAAATCAGTCTCCATAGCCACGAAGTTAAGTATCCTCGAGGAAGTGGATACCAGTCCGTAACTGGAATGGTCTATGACAACGACTACAACTCCCTATGGACCGTTCGAGAAGCTCACAATGAACCCATTCGAACATACAGTAAAATATGAGGCTATCGCAGACGAACATGTGAGGTGCGGCGATACCGTCAGGCTAGAGCACGTTCTAACGAAGCGCAACCTTCACTCTGAAAGTCTATTCATGTCGATGATCACCGAAGCACAGGAAGTGTCGGCCTTCGGTAGCGACGGTCTTGGAGATGAAAGTAACTAGGGGAGAAAGTTAGATGATAATTGGATCATTAACTGCCACGGCCAGCCTAATGAAGCACTGTTCCTGGCTGGATACACTTTCGACCTCATTCACGAGAACACCGAGAAGCATTTGAAGATGTCACGATTCCATCGATACGCCCATAGCAATTGGGAGAACTGCCC
>ERZ724508.1922-NODE-1922-length-11503-cov-5.566737_pt1 | contig 11503 bp, 13 predicted proteins | sample MGYA00376041_ERZ724508 | MGnify/ENA primary metagenome ERZ724508 (study PRJEB28724, sample SAMN07190887) | wastewater metagenome | isolation source: effluent of sewage treatment plant in Hong Hong | place: USA: Christiansburg, Virginia | collected 2016-03-01 ... | reverse complement strand
TGGCTCCTTGCACCCTTCGACCATTTCCTTGACCAATCAAGTCGATCACTTCTGATGACTGTTTTACTTCGAACTCGGTGAGTTCAGGCACAACCGTCTTGTTGCCATCCTCAAGCACACTAAGCGACTTATTGCTCTCGGAAAGCAAATCTCTTACGTTTTCGTTGTATACCTCCATGTAGCTAAACTTGACCTGGGAGGGTTCACAGTTAAAGATGTGACGACAGCACCTAATTGCCAATCCCTAATCTTCCTCTGTTCCGAATATCGTGTGAGTCTTTCCACTACCAGTCACTCCGTACGCCAACAGCGTAAGGTTATAACCATTTAGACAGTCGCCCAGCTGATCTCTCACTGACTAAAACACGTCGTTATTGTTGCGATTTTCGGGGAAGACCCTATTAAACTCGTACTTTCTTTCCCGCCTTTCGTGACTGTTAGTCATGACATATAGCCTATCGCCATTGCTCCTGAGAAATGGTTGCTGTGGTGGTGAATCACCTTCGTTGCTATTCGGTCGAAGCCTGACATAAACTTGGAAAGATTCGGTCTGTCCATTGTTCGAGCTTAGAGAGTCTCTGATAGTATCGTCCATTCGAAGATATTCGTTAGTGATAATTAATTGTAAAGATGTCACAGGTAGAATAGCTGGTGGGTGAGCTTATCGAATTGAATTCTGCAGTCACTGCCGAGGGTGTTGACGAAGTAGGCTAACCTCTTAGCGTAGCGGCAAACGGCTGGTAGACGGTTCACTCCCGATATTCCCATATAATTGAAGCATTGGCTGTATATAAACTGTTGGAGCCGATCCTCCGGCCATAGGGAGGTGCAGTAAACCACTTTGTAGTAGGTTGGGCGGCTTAAGTACTCGTAACTCTGCCCACAGGATATGTAAAAGTCATAGCTGCTACTGGTAACTGCCTTCCTAACTACAGTCCCTGCAATTGAGTTCTCCTCACGACCGGCACGCATATAAGTGAAGGTTTCTTTCGGTTCGGTGTCGTAGTAGATGTAGGTAACGCGTGGCTCGAACTCAAAGTTGCGTGTGTGAATTTTTAGGGCTTGAAGAAGACTGTTAACTTCAGATGCCCAGTTTTCCTCATCAAAGCTTCTTCTGGCCCGTAGGATGACTATCTCGGAAGGCAGTCGATTGTTGGTTGATCGGTAGGCATTCAATGCCTCTCCGAAGAGCCTTGCCATGTCCTCAAAGCAAGGAGTTAATTGGCTACTTTGGTATGCCAGGTTGGAGTAGAATTTCGTATGCTTATTGTCAGTCGAAGCACATATTGTGAGGATTGATTTGTTTGGAGAGCTCCCACAGGCCAACTTATAAAAACCCACCATCATGGTTGGTTCCAATACGGGGATCTATACGTGCCAGGGTATGGCACTGAGCTTGGCGGCCAACTGACACAGGGCACTGCTGATAGCGCATGCATTTCTTTCCCGGTGAATTCTCATCGAACTCTCCAAAATGATCTGAGTAGCGAAATTCGAGTCTAATTTGTAGCTGAATTGTTTGAGATCTGGGTAGTAGTCCCTGTTGCGTACTGGAAGTATAATTATTGCTGCGTTCGCCTTGAAGATCTGCTGCTGAGAGTTAGCCAGAGCGTCTTTTATTGACCTCAAGTTCAACACTTTAAGCGGGCAAGATTAAAATTTCATCTTGATTTTCATGATCTCGGCTGTCTGGACGATGTCTTCGTAGCAGTTATGGGCAGATTACTCGAATACCACAAGAAGTCGCAGTTCCTGAGGCTGTTCGTACATTCTCTTATCCTTCATCCAAAATTTCTTGACCTTTCCCTCTTCGATGACCTACCCACCCACTCTCACCACTGGCTCTGGCATGAGTTCACAATCCATCAAGGTCGGTGTCGGCTCGATGGTCAAGTTGATTGATTGCATCATCGTTACTAACTTGGGATTGCTCTGCCGTAGTCCGAGTTCCGAAGCCAAGTTTATTGTATTCGTAATCCGATCAGAGATTCTTTCGTAATTGAGGTAGTGTTCATATTCCGCTTGACTTGCCGGCTCAATGAAATAGAGCAGTTCGGGAATTAAGAGCACAGGCTGTTTGGAGTTATTGAGGGCCAGTAGCATCGGTTGATGAGTCTTCTGGATATTTATCCCATACTTCCTTTTGTAGTAGTCAGCGAGAGTTTCGGTTGAGTTCACACAGGAGCTCATAGAAGTAGCATCGGTCTCGAAGGCAACTCCTTGCACCCTCCAGACAGCTCTTTTCCCATAACAAGTAACTACGAGTTTGTTTCGAACTAACTCGCCTATCCTCGCACGTTTGCATTCTCTTGGCTCAGACTTATACATCACATAAATCTCGTCGATGTGCTCGAGAACAGTTGGTTGTCGAAACACCTTTCGGATGGGATCAATCCTCAGGAAAACTGCTTTCTCGTAGGCAACGAATTCGGTATGGTATGCCTCGTAGAGGAACACTCCAGGCTTCGCCTTCATAATTTTGTTGCGATTAAAGAAGGTCTTGCTTGAAGCTAGCTGCTGATATCCCAGTTGCCTCATTAGTTGCCCAAGCACACGATTCAGTAGACCAAGAGGGGCTTTGCGGAGCTCTTCACTGTTGCTGAACAAGTCCCTCCACGGAAAGGAGCGACACTCTTGAACAGTGCAAGTATACCTTTCGGATTCGTATTCGCAGTGAATGGTTGTTCTGTCAGTTGGGAGCTTGTGCCAAGTGTAGAATCTTCTGCCAAGTTTCAGAGGAGGGTATTGCGTGAGGCTAGTAATCGAGGCTTCGATTGAGTCGGAAATCCATTTCGTGAACTTCTTGTTCCTTGGTGGCGCTGGCTTGATGTCGAACTAAACAGCATGCAAAAAAGTGTTTTCGGGAACTGTGAGATGGTAGAGGTTGGTGATCACCTTCCTTTCCTTAAAGAGCGAGGGTTGGGTTGGTCTGGGAGGCAGCAAGCTGATACCAAAGTGTTGCTGGTTGTTGGGCCTCTGCGAAGGAAAAAATACAATCGTACTCCCGACTTGGCAGTTGGTGCGGGTCGATTCCGTACTGTCCATCTGATTAACCTTGAATTATCAATTGCTGAGGCCTCGGTGTCAGTGGTTTACCAATTTTATGAAGGTTTAATAACACCCAAATACTCCACACTGCACTATGGAATCCTATCCCCACCATCCATCCATCCATCCATTGTACAATCCAACTTGACTGCCCATGGAATTGCTAATTGCATTTCGAATATCGATGCTATTGGTCATCACTCCGTATAGTCGGCACCGCAGTTCTTGTCGGATTTGAAGCAGTTGAACAGCGTGTTGTAAGGCCCAAGCGTCTTGTAGTCCCGCACATATCTATATCAGCCAAATAGTACCTTGACGCAACGAAAAGCCTGTTCTTATTGATATCTTCATCTCCCGTGGTCTGAGTCAAGGTCCATGCTTCGATCATTACGTAGCCGACCATCGTGCCAACTCCGCAGATAAAGACTGGCATGTGCCTAATGAAGTTTGCCACGAATAGGGTCTTGAATTGCTGCAAATCGATAACAAAGGTACCCTTATCTTGGACATGGACCAAGCACCGTGAACGCTTGAGTGCAAATCATGTGGAATGCGGTGGTCAGGCACTGTCCTGTTGAAGTTATACCGCTTCATAATGTAATATACTGCAGAGGCACCGAGATAATGCAACAGGACAAGCACTTCAAGCTGACACCTAAGCTGCTCTTCCATAAGATGAAGAGGCCACGAGTTCTATCAGAGTTACAACAACACAACAACAGACGATATCAGATTGCCGAGTTTTTTGGGGAGTGCATTAAGATCGATGATAACGCTGCAGTCAGAGACACCATTCGAAGGGAGGAAAGCACAACGAAGAAATCCAAACATCAGCTGTCTCCACTGGTCATTCGCAACAGTACTCTAACCGATCGGTACCCACAATCGCTCGAATTCACCTTCGGGGCAAGCCGAAATCCTGTTCAGGTTTCCCTTTCCATCGAATCGACACCTGCACGAGATTCCGGGCCGATGCGTCCAGCAAGCGTCAAGGAACGTCTGAGAAGCAGCTCGGACTACCGCATAAAATAACGCATTCCAAATTGCTTTCGAAGGAAGCAGAAGGCTCTTTCGAAGCTGGAACTGCACTGACACTCCATGCGTAACTATTAGTGCTGGTTTCAGCTGTCAAGCAGTACGAGTCACTTCATTTCTTTTTGGACTCCTTGCTGTCTACCACGCCCTCGTCCTCAAGGAGCTACTTCTGGTTGGTTAGTTCCCTGTCGATGGTCTTGCGGCTGCTCTCACTGACGAACCCTGCAATGATGATTTCGTCCAGGATGAAGTAAGTCTTGTGGAAGTTAAAGATGAGGTCCAGCTCACTAACGTTGGTGAACTGCTTATCGAGCACCTCGACAAACTGCTGGATGAGTTCGAGCAGCAGCAACTAATTCTCATCCTTATCCACGATGGTGATGAAGTACAATGAAGCGTACCTACGATTCAGTTGCAAATCTTACCGTTTGTACACTATCTTGTAGTCGCGGTACTCAATGAAGTTGCACATTTTTGGTCTCCGGGTCAGCACGAGCACATTCACCTGCAGGTAGTATGGGTCGTACTTCTTTTAGAAACTTCTGTCGCTCCTGTTGGGACAGAGCCGAGGAGTACCACTTTGTAAGCCTCGAGCGTCCCTGCCTGCTCATGAGGAAGAAGCAGTGTATCATTGCTGCTGCAGATAACCATTATACACGCACTGTCACTTGTTTTGGGGGTCTTCGATGGCGGGAGCGACTTTCCGGTGACCGCGAATGGCACCAAACTGTAACTTGAAATCAAGGAGTTCAGCTTGAATTTCGACTGGGAGATCCTTCAATTCTCCGAGGAACTGGAGATGCTTATTCTTTGGCATGCGCTTCATCTGCTTAAACATCTGCAGAGCTGCGATGATACGGTCCATGTCCAAGAGTTTGATGCCGCTCTCCAGATACATGCAGATGCTGTTGAAAGTGGGTCGGAAATGCTAGAGTTTGGTCAGTTCGTTCAGACGGTCTGGTCCATGCAGCTTTAAGTGGTTATCCTTCTTCTGTGAGAGATGTTTCTGCTGGAGTTCCCAGATCCGACTGAAGCCTACCATATCCTGCTTCTTTTAGAACAGCTTCAGTAGGTATTCATAGGTGTATGCGTCCTTCTCAATTTTGTACTTTTCGTACAGAGGCAGTACTAATCCGTCGATCTCTTCGCCACGCAAAGCAAATACGTACATGCTCATGAAGTTGTTCAGAATCCCGACATCGATAAGCCCTTTCCGTCCCACTTCTTCCAGCAATTTCCAAGCATCGTTGATGAACAGATCCATCTTCTATAGCTACAGGTTCGGGATCGCGCAAGCTGACGCATAGCAGCGGAACAGCGAGTTGTAGATGTACTTGTTTGGTTCCAGACCCTTGTGGCGCATTACCTGACTCAGCCAATCTTTACCTTGAGCACCTGCACTGCAGATTTCACATCGCTTATCTCACTACACGCGCGCAGAATATGCAGCATTGTGCTCCCGTTTACGAGGTTGCCTTCCTCAACCATGCTAAAGAACTTATCAATAGCCTGCCGGGCATATTCTGGCCTTACTGCCAACGCCCTCAGATAGGCATTCGTTGTCTCCAGTAAAGGCTACTGCCCTGAAGTTTCTATACGTTACCGGTACAGCTTAATGGCCTTTTCCGTATCGTGCGACTAACATAACCCACTCAATGTACCGAAGCGTAGACATGCATCAACACACTCACGTAAGTCTCATCCAGCACCATCCCTTGCTTTTCTATGTGTCTATGCAGTTCCCAGCATTTCTACAGCTTGCGAGCTTTCAGATGTGCATTCATCAACGTCGTGAGAATGGGCAGGTCAGGTACCATGCCGTTCTGTTGCATCTCCATCACTATACTCTGAGCCTTATCGCTGTCCCCCGTCTTCACGTAGACCATCATGAGCGACGTGTAGACATGCTTATCGGCGGGAAACCCCTACTTTCATGGATTGGGTACTCTCCCGGAATTCGGCGAAATAGCGTTCAGCTAGCTACACATTACCAGCATGAGCGGCTGCCTTAACCAGGTAGTTATAACTCGTCTCGTTGGGCTCTATCTGGAGATAGCGCATCTTCTCCAACACAGCAGGCAACTTATCGATGGCTTCCTGCTCCGCCAAGATATTGAGTAGGAAGTTAAAGTTTTCGAGGGTGTACTACCGTTTGAGGAAGAAGTTGCTGATTGAACTGTCCATCCTTCGGTAGACCTCGCGGTGTGGGATTTCGTCGTACAGGTTGGATTGATCCGATCGTTGTTTCCTGAGTTGTAGTTACCGTTTGAGATCGTTGAGATCACTGTGCTTCTTCTTCTCTAGTTTAGGGCACAGCTGTACTTAGTTTGATATTGTCTTCGACTGGAACAATGAGGCGACTGAAGCGCCTGCTCACTCTTAAGACCGCGATCATAGTTGATATAGTAAGTAGCTGAGGTATTATCAACTGGACTGCTGCTGGCTAGGGCCAAGACCCAGCGTTCGGTGCTTCTTCATGGCGAGGACGCTACTGAACATGTTCTCCAAGTTACGCTTGTTGGGAGGGTTGCTGCCATTGCTGTGTTGGGACTGCTGCAGATGCTGGGTGGAGCTAGCTGAGGAAAAACCAACAGCTTTCTTAGAATTTTTGGAGTTGTCTCGGCTCTGGATTGAAGTCTTTCTCGTACTGTTTTTGTCCTGAGGGGGTTAGGGCTTTCGTTAAATTTTGCTAATATTGTGCAAACTGGTCTTGGAGGGTTGCAGGTTGAGCCGACCTGACCCACCGAGTTTATTCATGTCGATGGTCTTCAAAGGTACTGCCGAAGCCTTCAGCATTGGACGACTGTTGCAACGCATCCTTGCCAATTCGGCTGGCTGCTACTTTGCTGGTTGCTCTTTGCTGGGTGGGTTTCGATAAATGGTGAGCTTGGGCTTCGATGTGCTACGCTTAATGGAGTGGGTTGAAAGTTTCTTTTCAGGATGTGCACCTCGATGGGTCTCCCCTCCCGCATGAACTGGTTCCTCAACTTTGTGCGTCCCGTTGGACTGTTGATGTGCTCGGTAAATGGTCTACAGCGTACCGCGACTCTTCTGTCGGGATAGTGCTTTACAAGACTTTGTATTATCGTTTTGGGTGAGAATTGGAACTGGCTAATGTTTCTTTTTGCTGCTTTGTTTACTTGGAAGTTGCCCATAGGCACTGCTGCCACTGCCATGCTGAAACCTCGCTCGCTGTTCGATTGACTGTATGTGCAACCGTCCATTTTTTTGCGCAGGTCCACATGCTTTGACTATCTTCGTCTTCTTCTTCTTTGGTTCTTTCTTCTTATCGCGCTTCTCAAAATCTTCGTAGGACAGGTCGATTGACTCAAGCAGCTTCTGCACTGGCTAGTACTTACTGGCTTTGCGTTTCTACTAAGGTTGATCCTTCTTGAGGATGTTGGTGACCTTCACGTATTCCAACTGCCGCCTCTCATCAATATAGTTGTCCAGCGTTTCGGCGATGGACAGCATAAACAGTCTGGGCACCTCATTGTGGAACTTATAGTATTCACTGAGCATGCCAATCTTGTTAGAGTATTCCTCCAGCGAGTATATGCGTTTGAGACACTCCTCATCGTCGTGGAGTACTTGAAGATCGTCGTACCTAGCTTAGCGCTGCTAAGTACATAATGAGGACAGGATTGTGATAGCTTTCTACGAGATCGTCGATGTGCTGAACATAGCGGCCGGCGAGCAGTCCACTTGGTTAGCACTCGGGGTCGCACCATTAGGTACCCACCACATTGGGGTTACGTTGGTGACACCACCTGCACTACTCTTGAGTGAATTCGATCTGGCTTTCAATGTGGCTGGTGGTTTGCATTCAGTTACTGAATTATAAAATTTAAATAGTGCTGTGCAGCCGAATTGAAGGGGACGATCAGTGCAGGATAGTGCCCATCATGGTGACGTTGCGGCGTGGCTGCACTTCCTGTTCAAAGGGCATCCCCTGTAGATATGGATTCGGAGCGGGTGTGTAGCTTGCAGGATCGACGGCTTGGTTGCGATCAATTAGTTCGTCTCGAATGAGGTCACCGTTTTCGTAGCGAAGTGCCATGAGCCCCCACAGCCAAAACAGTAGGTCGATAAAGTTACCGACAAGGAACATTTGGAGGAGGCGATTCGCACCAATTTCGTAGAAGCTACTCCCAAGGTTTCCTCCAAGGTAGCCAATCAGTGCAATGATTTCGAAGACAGCCATGAGCACTATAACGAAGATCCACCAGCACTTTATACATCTTTTGGACGTAGTAGTGGTCCCCCCGCAAAGCGAACTGGCATTCACAAGGAACGTGAATAGACTGATGCAAAGGTAGGCTATGCCGATTCCCAGCAGGAATAGCTTGACATGGGGCAGACTGGTCCAAGTGATGGTGAGGAACATATATGCCCAGGCGATATTCCCGGGCGAATTGGTGTATCGCTGGACCCAGAACAACCCGCAGGAGAGGACTAGTAAGGTAATCAGCAGGACAACGACTGAAGTGAAGACTGCCCACTTTTGGAGAAGAATGACCTGCATGCACTCTGTGGGTGCTCTCATCATGGTGGTTAGTGACAGCCCTATCACGACCAGGACGACCACAATGTTGATGGATAGCGCGATGAAGAACTCTGTACGAGCAAACCTAGCCCTGCAGGTGACATAGCATAGCGCGAGCAGGTTGAATGCCAGCAGCACTAACGAAATGAGTCCTAGGAGGTTGGTGTAGGTGTGCCCGAACTCCGAGCAGCTTTGCTGGTTGGTCACGAGTACGCGATTGCACACGAACAATAGTAGGCTGTACTGTAGAAACCGTAGCAGACAGTTGTAGCCCTTGCTCTTTGCACTGTTAATGTCAGCCTCCATTGTTTGAATATTTATTCGCAGCTATTGCTTAGCAGATCCGCCCGGACAGAAACTATTGTTGGACCGAATGGGATAATCTGATGATAAGCAAACGCGTTGATCGCAAACGAGTGGAACTGATCAATAGGCTCGCTTTGGAGCAACTACACCTCTTCAGGAAATGGGAGAAAGAGGAGGACTGGCTTAGATTCCACGTCGAGGAGTACGATTAATGGACTTTTCCTACGGATCGGCCAAATAGGTTTGGAGCAACTTTCAGCCTTACCAGGGATGATGTGCAGGCGTTGCTACTCATACCGGGCTATCCGATAATGCTTAGGAAGCTGTTTTAGCTCCTCTGCAGGTCATGGGGGATTGACTTTTGGTCGCTGAGAAAGTTACAATATCTACAGCCTCACCAGGAAAAAGAGAGGAGCCTCAGTCGGATGGAGCGGCTGTCAAGGTGCATGGTCATGTTCGGATTACCTCTTTAGTACTCGATGCTTCGGAGACTCGCTTTCGAGCTGCTTGAGGTCCAAGGATAAAATTACTTAGCTGTCCCAGAGTTCTTCAAGATCGATTACTTCCCAATGACATAGGCAGAGCAAGCGTACCACCATGGACAGTATCTATAAGCGGCCACATTAATCGCCCCAAAGGAGCCTAAATCACAAATTAGCGGGAAGTCAACTAATGAAAAAATTGCTGAAAGTACGATTGCAGAAGACTCTTAACAATCCCCGATTGGGAAACCATAGCCTTCATCACCCGTCAAACAGGAATCTTTAAAAGCCAAAGAGTACGAAACTGCAGTTCGGTTAGAGCGCACTAGACTATAAATTCAGTCTTTGTAATTTGAAGAAGAGCATGACCTGTCTATCTACGTCCCTTACCAAAGTCATAAATACACAAAGACCGCTGAACCCCTCATTCTGCATCGTCGGCACTACTATATTTTCGAGAAAGACCAAACCAGCGAGCCGAGCCGTTCATTTTTTCCCTGCTGTTTCTGAGCACCTTCGAGCAGATCACCTCAACCCACATTGATTTCTCTCTTCCCTCCATAAACTTACAGCCGAATTTCAGTGACAGTGGCGCCTCAGGAGGTCTACCATTATCGCTTTTAATATTAAATTAATCTTCCAGCATGAATCCAAAGGGCAGTGAACTCGTCGAATGCTAACACGTACCCCTCCAGCACAACTGCCGGCTCTGCGGAATCGTCCTTCCTGAAAGTGGAAAAGCATTCAAAACCACTCGCTATTCATGCTCCAATGACGATCCCAATTTGAGGTACCTTTCGGCGCTGCGGAAGCAAGCGGCTCGCCAACACCGTCTGAAAGAGAAGTATGAGTTAAGCGAGCCACTCTTCTAATCGTTGGAGCGTGTTGCAGAAAAGTTTGAGTTCACCCTTGAGACACTTGCACTGGGCATCTATTACTTCAACCTACTGATGCAACTACCCGATAAAAGCTACCGCAACGAAAACATCTAGTTTGTGGGTGGAAGCTGCCTCATAGTTGCGGCCAAAGCCATTGAGCTCGACAAACATATACCCTATTTCTCGCGTTACCAAAAATATGCAAGCCGCAATCACACTCCTCAGTAATTCTAAAAGATGGAGAAACAGATCATGGAGGAGTTTGACTGGCAGCTCCAGCGGCCTACTTTTGTGAGTTTCGTACACTACTATCTGAGCAACGGGATCTATTTCTCCGAAGATGGCGAAAAGTGTGCAATGAGGGTCTACCGATTGGAAGAAAAGGTTAGGGAACATTGCTACAAAGCGCTAAAAGAAGGCAGTTTTGTGCTTGAAGAGCCCGAGAAGTTTGCAGCAAACATCATCAGTGATTCCCGAAAAGAGCTGAAACTATCGAGCTGGCACCCATCCATCTAACACTACTCCGGAATCAAAGCAACAGACCTTCAAAGTGCAGAGATTCTAAAACCGCTCTGCCCCAACCTTCGCCAACAGAATTCGATGGTGGGAGAACACCATATTAAACTCACTTTACCGAGACTTGACAAAAACCTAATCGAAAGGTCGACCAGTCGCGTGAAGGACCGCATCCAGCATGTCAAGGGAGCTCTGAGTCTTCGATCAGTGCCTTCATTCAACAGTCTGAATAGCCTAACAGTATTTGGACTAAAAAAACTGGATGTGTGAAGGTGATTCTGTATCGATAGATATGTGTCCATCATGAAATTTCAGGTTCCTCCTTGGGGGGAATATTGACTGAGATGGCGTACAGCTTCTTTAAGGTGGGATCGTTAAGAGAGATCTGCACATAGCCGTTCATGCCCCAAGCAGCACCGAAATTTCCCTTGCCAACAAGAATTCGTCCTTGGTCTTTCCAGCCGACAATCTCCAAAGCCAAGACACCATAAAGCTATCCATTGTTGTTGAGTAGGCCTGAGTTGTAGTAGTTGAGGGAATCACGGTACTCAATTACTGCAAGTATCGGTCCGAAATTGCCAATTTGATTGGTAATTGAAGTAATGTCCTTGGTAACTTCAGTGATACCCTTGGCGGTTGTTCGGGTAATGGGCTGCTTATTGGTAGGGCAAACTGCAGCGCACTTCTTAGGG
>ERZ724508.1920-NODE-1920-length-11505-cov-5.971528_pt1 | contig 11505 bp, 13 predicted proteins | sample MGYA00376041_ERZ724508 | MGnify/ENA primary metagenome ERZ724508 (study PRJEB28724, sample SAMN07190887) | wastewater metagenome | isolation source: effluent of sewage treatment plant in Hong Hong | place: USA: Christiansburg, Virginia | collected 2016-03-01 ... | reverse complement strand
GCTGAATATCGTTCTCCATGATAAGTTTTATAATCGATAGGTAACAACGCACATTCATTGTTTCATTGATCATCGTCACTTTCCAACACTACGATCTAGCTTGGTTTAGATTTCTTTACGGCAGGGGCCTCCCGAATATCGTCCTCGGAAATGTCGTCGTCACCGTAATCATCCTCCTCCTAGTCATAGCCTTCTTACATACTGCCACCGTCCTGCATGTCCTCGTCTTACTCGTCGAAGCTTCCGGAGTCTTCCCCAATATTTTCCATTATTGGCTGTTTCTTGACTTACTCGCCGAGTTGGCGTTTGAGTTCCAACCTCCACAGGCTATATCTCTCTTCGACTTGAGGATCGGAGAATTCGGAAAGGTAGCTAATTTCTTTGATGAGGTCTGCGATAAGATAATGTTTTACTTCTGATGGTGGCTGCATCTAGCGGCGGACCTTCAAGAGCTCTGGAAATGAAATGCTCGAGCAGTCTCTGGCGAATGATGTTGACTCGTTTGGTGCAGAATGCTGGGATGAGTCCACCCTCCTTGTTGAGTACACTCACATAGGAATCAAAATTGCGCGCGTTGTTGCCTTCCAGCGACTGTTCCAACTGGATGAAATGGTTGTAGCTGGCCAGGTATCTCGCCATCGATTGGATCAGCTCACTCGTGAGCCTATGCTTCACCAGTTCGCTGACGTTGATGCTGCAATGTTCGATTTCTGACTCCGTCAAGGGTTCGTTACGCTTGCTGATTTCGGAAAGAACTATAGTGAGGCGTTAGTAGATTGCCCTCTGTTAGCGTATCTGCGATTCAATTTCACCGTTGCGGATAGGGCATGTTGACATACTCATCGCCAGTCTTTCCAACTCCTCCTTGGTAAATGTTCTGTCCGATAGGTAAGAATTCCTGGCTGTTGTGAACTTGTTTATCCAGTTGCTGATGGTTGTCTTCTCGTGGGTATCATCTTTTAGAAGGTTACTGCGCATATCAGCCAACTTATCGATTGTGACGCATTCGTTGGAACGCTCACTAGAGCTCGAGGCCTGTACCAGCTGGTCATACTTTTCGTAGGTGTCAATAGTAGCGATGTAGCGCCTTCGCAAAGTATCCTCATGCTCAATTGCCACGTTCAACAGGGTAGTGAGCTCCGATCTTGACCGAATTTTTCCCTCAACGCACTTCAACTCAATCCAGACCTGCCAAAGCTTTGGAAACTGTTCGTAGCAGATTGGCCCATCAACAAAGAACTTAACGAGTTGGCTAACTTCATCCAACCGACGGTTCAGCAGCGCTTTTTCCACCTCCTTACACTTTTTATTGAAGCGGTTCACTTCATCCTGCATATCGTCGATGCGAAACTGCATGTCGAACCTGCAACGCCGGAGCTGATCGATAAGCTCTAGTGCATACTGCTCGCTTGGCTTGCGATTCACCAGGCTCAGCTCGTTGTGTTCTTGAACCTTCTTCCTTCGGGAGCTGAATTTGTCGATTTGTGCTTCAATTTTCGTAGCTTCGTTTGCCAGATTATTAACTTCGCCCATGAGGCGATTGCGAGGGAATCTTCCTTCATTCATCCACTTTTGAAGTTCCTTGATGGCGTGGGTGGTGATCTTGCCGGTGCAATTAACAAAGGTGTGGGCTTTTCTCGCCATACGGAACCAAACCTGGAGCTGTAAAAGATAAGCAGTTTCATTTTGCACGTTGATTCTTCTGCGGAAACAGCTCTAATAGGCTGCATTGAGGGCCTTTTCACTCTTCTTGATAAAGTCAAGGTCGCTCAGACTGTCTTCGATAGGCCAATTATCGATGGGAATGAACTCCCTCAACAGCCATTCCTTGTGATCATTAGTCAAGTCCCGATAGAACATTTCGAGGTCCCGTAATTTCAGATAGCTACTGATTCGGACGTTGCGGTTCAAGTCTTCGCTGGTGAGTGTGCTTGGAATGCTAATGCCGATACTGAGGCGGTTTCTGGCGATGAGTTGCACCAACGCCAGCAAATCCCTCTGGAGCTTTACCTTCTTGCGAGCTAGAATATCGATATCTAGCACAGGGTAGTTAGCAAGGTTGGGCTGCTCGTTGTATATCCTTAGACACACTTGAATCAGCATGGGGTAATCCTCCAGCACCATTCGTACTTGCGCTTCAACTTGGTTGAGGAATTCACATTGCATCAGGTAGTGGGTGCAGTCACGTTCAAACTCCTCTCCGGGTTGGATGGTCCCTTCTTGCCAGGTAGCCTTCAGTCTTCTGATTTGCTGATAACCAAAGCGAGTTAGTGGGCGGTCTATGATATCCCTAGCCTCCCGCATCAACTTCAGCATCCGGTAGTAGTCCAGTTCGTGCAGGTTATTGCGTTCAAGACACTGCACCAATCCTAGCCTTGAGCAATCCCCGTGCAGCTTAATGTACTCCTCGGTTGTGAAGAAGCCGTTTTGTTGTAGGAATTGACCTATGCGGCGAGTTTCTTCGGCAATGTAATCCTCATGGTGTTGCGTCCTTCTGTAGGCTTCTGCCACCTGTGCTAGCGACTGATTGGTCAGGGTACGATCGTTACGTCGCTTGTGCTCCTCACCATGCGGAATTTGTAGCTCATCAATGGAGATTCGGGTGAAGACTCCGCTGTAAAGGTTTTTGAGGTTGTCAATGGCAACGAGTTAGTTAGTAGTCTTGAATGCAGGGTCGTTCAAGAATTTCAGCAGAGGTTCGTGTTCACCGTAGCGAACTGACTCGAAAGGCATGGTATTTTGAAGTTGCTTCACTTCCAACAGAAGTTTGTGAAACACGTCGTAACCGCTAACTTTAGTGTTCACTAACAGCAATTTGTTCTGGTCAATTATCCTTCGCAAGGCAAGAGTATAATCACTCTCGGGGGTAGCGTCTTCGGTGATGAGTTGACGGATAGCACGTGGGAGGGACTCCTGCTTGGGGAGCTGTCTCAACAACTCCTTTATCTCATCCAAAAGCTTTGCTGATTTTTTCTTGAAACGCTTGGAGGCCGATGGTGACTGCTCAGGTTTGTTTACGAGAGCTTTGAGTTTGTCAATAAGTCCCTCCTTCACAATAAAGCCATTTTGCCTTTCTGGTTTTCCTTATCGATCAGTGGAAGCAGCTGCTCAATCAGTTTATTGATCAACTCTAATGGCTCTTATCTCTCTGGAATAGGCACAGAAGCGACTTGAACTGCTGAAGCACCTGAAACCACTGTCATGCTTGCCACAACCGGAGCAACTTCTTCACCTGTAGGAATTTACTTCATCTGCTTTATTTCGACAGGTGCGCTTTCGGCGGGTTGGGATTGCGAACTTGCTTTCTTCTCTATCTTGGTCGGAGGAGTCTTTAGCTCGGCTTTAGCACTTTATTTGGGAGAGGCTTTCGATTTTGATTTTGGTGAGGGTTTTGCATGCTGGTTAGATTAGACCTTGGTCTTTTCCTTTGACTCTTTCGGGGATATCTTTTCCTCAGGTTGCTTCTCGCCAAGCTGCGATTTCTTTCGAATTGTTGGCTCGCGCTTGTCTTTAGTGGTGTCATGGACTATCTCAGGTGACTCTTTTGATCCTTATCTCGGTGTTTCCTTTGGGCTTTCTTTTGGGGTTTCTTTCGGAGTTTCTTTCGGAGTCTCCAGTTTTGATGTCTTCGACTTGGATTTTTTTTAGGATTCTTGAGATTTTCCTTTAACGTCCTCCTACTGCTCAGCCTCCATGATATCACTGGCTTTCTCAACAGGCTTTGGTACCTCCTCTTCAATGTCCATTTCCTTTGCTTTATCCACTTCAATTGGTCTTTCCTTGGGCACTATTACCTTCAACTTTTCTTGATATCGAGTTGTGTCTTGCACTGGAAACGGCAAGGCCTGCACCAATGAATACAAGACCCTGTCCGGATGCTACTCAATTTGCTTCATGACATAGATAACATCTGTTAGCTGGAACTTCGGGTAGGGATGCAGGTAAGTCTCACCGAGTCGTTTTTTTTATGTCCAGTCTCTACAGTATTTGCACTCGAACACATCATAGCCCGCTTTGGGCTTGACCTTAGGATCATCATGACGAAGACACTGCCTGTGGTACCATCCTTTGCAGTGATCGCAGGCTAACCAATTCACGTTCTACGTGGGAGGAAGATTTCGAATGGGGTAAGTCGATCGCGGATCTGTGCACACACACGGATTATTTTGATGTTGAGGACACTCAACCGCCAGCTGTGCTCTGTGGGCACCAACCAACCCCATAATTTCAGTTAGGTCGCCAGCCTTTAGTCGCTGGTTCTATCGCATCCTCATAAGGTGAATGTTTGGGTTGAACGAGTAGGTCCACCCTACCTCGTCGTTTTCTTGACTGGCAACTTATAGGACGCAAATGGTATGAGCATGCTTTTGGCACTACTCGTTGGAGCATTTGTGGAGGAACTAACCTGGTCGTTTGCATAGCGCACAATTATCTTTGGTTTCAGTGGAGGGTCGGTAGTCCACAGCAAGGAACTCCAGTGTTCGATAGGAACGTACGGCTATGTCGGCCCTCTCGAGCAGACAAACTGGATGAGCAAATCCCAACCCATCGACTCGCTTTAGTAGATATTCCGTACCGCGACACAGAAAACATACCTTTGCAGTTGCATTACGGCCGTTGTTAGCAATCACTTGACAGCAATCGCACAGGAAGTCGCCATTCGGAAGCTGAGAATTGTAGCAGATTCGGTGGCAACTAAGTGCGCACTGCCGACATGTCAACATTGTTTGGTCGGGATCGACTTGACGGTTGGTGCCAATGATGGCTTGTGGTAGCGAGCCCTTGAAGCATACACTACAGAGCTTCGGCGAAGATGGTTCCTCTCGAACTTTTTTCATTGGTTATTGGTAAATTAATAGAGTCGCAGAGCGCCGTATTCAAGTACACTTCAGTAGGCGGGTAACCGCCCAAACAGTAATCAAATGGATTCTCCTTGTTAGTCCTCCTCGACGATCTTAACGACTTCCAGCAGCTGGCGGATCTCGCTGATCTGCTTCTCGGTGTCTTTCGGCTCCTTCAGTATCTGCTTTATTTGTGTCAGTTGGCTTTTTGTTTACTTCTTGTCCCCAGATTGTGGCTCTTTTTTGGTCTGTTGGATGGTGATTGAGCGCTGCATCAGCCCCAGAGGCTTCTTTGGAGTTTTACAGCCGTGTTCGGCTAGTAGCTCCGTACAGTTGCGTAGGAAGTTTGTTGGACTGCGCTGAAGATTGGTCATACTGGTAACCTTCTTAAGATTCTCCTTATTGTTCGACTTTTTCTCTGCGAAGCTGAAGTCAATTTGGACATTGCCCCTTCGTGCCTCAGCATCGTAATCGGGTCTGCAGCCACCTTGGCTCTCAATAAAACGTTTGAGCCATTGGATGAACTCGAGGTTATCCTGGTACTTGCCCTTGGCTAACTTCATAATCTGTTTTAGCATATTTCTTACATCCAGCTTCTTGGTCATGCCGACACGATCGAACACCAGTTGCAGCACCTTAAGGTTCTGGATGAACTCGTATTCCGTCTTGGCCTTCCAGTTGAGCTTATGCAGCGGCACAATTCCAGGACACACAGCGTCTAATAATTGACAGTAAACGGCTCCGGACGCTAACTGCTCAATCACCGTGAGCCTTAGCTGCAGCGATTCGTTGATCCATCGTAGCAGCTATGTCCTTGGAACGAAGTAGCCGCCATCCATGATGCCAAACGACTCGCTCATTACTACCGTTAAATTATTTATTGCCGGTTGCACTTAAGCCTTGGCATTGGTTATATATAATTGGCGATGGATGACTCGCTATCGGTGCTGAGTGGTGCGACTGGCAGAAAGTCTCAAGCTGACGCCTCACTATTGGAGTACAATCGAAGGCTCAAGCATATGCAGGAGAGGCTTTTGATCAAAGAGTACCAGAACAAGCTAGACAAAAACACTCAAGTGCAACAACAGCAACAGTTGAGCAAGCAAGCCGAAAAGGAGGAGCTGGAGCAGGTGCTGCAGCAGCACCAGCAGCATGCCCTGCAACTCAGGAAAGATAGGTTTCAAGAGCAAGGTACTCTCAGCAGTCAGTATGAGTCAATGATCACTGAACGAAACCGCAAGATGGCAGAGTAACGCAACCGCAAGCTAGATTAATAACGACGGATAGTCGAGAAGAAGCACCAAGAGCTACAAGCCTAGAAGGAATCAGTGCTGCGGAAAGCGTACTTTTGTGATTGATTCAGCGAGGAGTTTAAGAAACAAGTCGAGAGAGACCTCACCGAGAAACAACGGTACAAATCGGCAGAGAGGGATGTTGTTGATGCAACTGAAAGGAATTATCAAGCAGCCATCACTGAAAGAAAACGGCGTGAGCTGTTGTATGAAGAGGGCCAAAGAAAAGTATCATCGTTTACCTAACTTAGTACTTCAAACAATTCAGTGAGGCTGAAAACCGCAGGCTAATGAACAACCTTAACAACGTTAAGGATAGCCTTAGCACGCACCTCGATGAGTTCGAGCATCACCGTATCCCCGATCTTAGCGATCCTAATACTGATACACAACTACGCTATCACTCGGACCTGCGCAGGCAGGAGCAGATCGAGTATAAGCAAGGCCTGGATATGCAAATGATCGAGAAACAGATCCGCAAGGAGCGTTAGCGCAACAACCGGAGCATGTCCATTGACCAGGAGGCCTCTGTTCACGCCTTCAACCCCATCCTCAACCCGCTGCAAATTTAGCGGAAGAACCCCAACGTAATGCGTATGCTACAGAACGATCTGCTCTGAAATCACTAATGCAGCTGTAGCTGAGAGCGGTTCCTGACTTCTTCACAGTGCTTGATCTTCACCTTGAGTAGCTTTTCAGCCTCCACTATGGCAATATAGGTTGCCGTATTGCGGGTCAGCTCGCTATTTTTGGCGTTGTCCAGCCTGGCCTATAGGTCGTAGCCCGAACCTCGGCTTCGTCGGGCCAGCATCTACTTGAATTTTTCGTATTTCTCCCGGAACTCATTCATCAGGCAGGCGACGTTCTTATAGTACTCGATGAGTGGGGGCACAACTTCGATGTAACTAACTTCTTCAGTGGTATCCTGGCAACCCTGGTACTCGTTGAGCTGCTGCAATAAATCACGAGCCTTCTTGAGTACGAAGCTACTCAGTTCCATTTCGAACTCCGATGGGGACAGTACAGAGCAGCCATATCGGTTACCCCCACTGACCGACTGGTAAAAAGTATCGAACTCACTCTATGCTAACTTCTGGCAGCGATCGAGGGTGGTGCTGAGCTAACGGATAAGGTTGCTCTTCTCCACAATTTCCAGGAAGATCTTCTTGAGGAGAGTAAGTCGTTCTCGCATGATGCTATTGTAGCTTTCCATGAGACTGAACAGTTCACGGTTCTTGGATTGGATGGTATCGCAGTTCTTTTCGGCCTCGTCGATGCTAAATTAGTAAGGAGTTACCTCTTGATGACTGGTAAAATGACTCGTTTGATAATTTCCGAGTTTAGGCTCCGTGCGCTCGAATTCAAGAAGCTGTTGGCATTGGACAATGGACTCAGAAGGTCATCAGTTACCCTCACCAAACTTCCTTTCTTGAAGTCTAAGTTAAGTGCTAATGCGTACTGGTGATGGTGCTGGGGTCGTAGGACTGCTGCTGCTGTTGGAGTTGGGGTTGCAACTGCTGCTGCTGTTGTTGTTGTTGCTGGGGATTGAACGTAGTTGCAGTGTTGTTCATGTAGGGCTGGTTGGTTGTGGGCTGGCTGAAGATGTTGTTGGCTGGTTGGATTGCTTGTCCCACTGGGTTGAAAAAACTTTGGTTGGGAGTTGACTGAGGTTGCGAAAACAACCCACCGGCTGATGATGCTGTAGCAGTCCCGCCGAACATGTTAGTTGGAGCAGTACTGCCCACTTGTTGCTGATTGAACGGATTTGGAGTGGTATTCTGTTGCTGTTGCTGCTGGTTAGTGAAGAGGTTGTTGTTGGTTGGCTGTTGGAACGTATTGTTCTGGAAGGTATTGGCGGCTGGTGATCCAAATAAGTTGGTGTTGGTAGCGCCAGTGCCGAGGTTGTTAAACGTAGTGGGGGCCACGGCATTCCCGAAGATGTTGGTGTTGTTAGCTGGGGCTGTGTTTAACGGGTTTGTAAAGATGCCGGCCATTCTCACGCAAATCTCAAATAATTTCAATAAGCAATGATCTCGGCACTATTCGGTGTGAGGAAGTAGAAGCAGCAACAACAATAGGAACCTCATCGGGGTGTGCTCCGATTCGACCAGAGAGTGCTTGAACAGTCCCAGCGAACCACCGAACAGCGCAATGTTCAGGTGGATCCACGACTTGTCGAACTCATCCTCAGCAAGATTGAACTGTCACTCAACGAGCTGGTCGGCTAGCCTGTTGAAATCAGTCAACTTACGGCTCAGCTGAAACAGCAAGCTAACGATTATCTGGCTAGTCTGCAGTTCACCAGTACCGATCAGATTGAACGCGCACTGATAGAAACCAAGGAGAAGTACAACGAGCTGGTGGATACACTCAATACGAACCGCACCCGTTTAAGGGAGTTCCATGACGGGGTATTCAACTCTCTGTAGAATCTTACACTGGTGATGGCGTAGTTGCTTAATAGCAAGGAGTTCGAGCAACCCATGAAAAACATTCGGAGAGGCATCAACGAAATGTCAGTGGAAACGGTGGAGAAACATATGGGGCTCATCGGAAAATTCTTAGCTCATGAGCATGCTAAGACTCTGCAACAGGCACTCAACAAAAAAGAGGTTGAGCATAATGAAGAAGTGCGTGTCCTAAAGGCAAGCCTGCGTGGGCAAGAGATAGAACTGTCCACGCTTAAGGAGTCCCGAAGCCTTTTTGAAAGGCAGCTGAAAGATCAGTAGACTTCTAAAAAGGAGCTGGCTGAAAGACTAAAACATGCTGAACAGTCCCTGAAGCTGTCTGAACAGTTGAACAGCCAGACCAATAAGGACAAGTATCAGCAGGCTGAGAAAGATTTACAGCAGAAAAGTAGACAGTTCGAGTAGAAAATTCGATAGCTGGAAGCCACCTGTAAACAGCACATCAGCACCAACCAGGCACTGCATACTCGCATCGAGAGCTTGGAGGCACTCCTCAAGTAGGAGCAACTGAACACTAAACTCAGTTGTGATTTGGCTGAAAAAAAGTACACTGTCAGCATCCGTAAGCTGAGTCAATAGAAGCTTCACCTTGAAGACCGAAATGCGTAGCTGCAGGCAGAAATAAAGAAGCTGAAGTTCGAGCAGTCCATTAACATTGACAATGCTCTGAAGGAGAATAGTGGACTTACCTCAGTGTTGCAGGACCGAGTGGCAAGACTCGACAAGGAGATAAGCCTGCTCACACAAGAAAAGCAGCAGCTCCAGTAGAAACTCAAAGGTATGGTGGAAAGGGAGGTGCTGAAGGATCTAATGGAGGGTTACATGGATGAGGGGAAGGCATGGGAAGTCAAGGGACAAATCCGATAAAAGCTCTTTCAGATTTTAGGTATCAAGCAACACCAACCTGAACCCGCACCAAAGAAAGGAGGCTGGTTTATCTTCAATTGAAGAATCAATCCATCTGATGAATTTTCTACTAGAGCCTGCGGTTGTCTTCTACCATCTGCTGCAGCGATTAGTGTAGTTCACGCTTCTTCTCGGCGAGGGCAGTGGCTTCGGCCTCCAGTTGCTTTAACTGTTTTTCTTGCTATTCGCGCTGCCGCTGGTCATCCACCTCATCGGTTGGCTCCTTCTGCGACTTCACCCTCTCAAGCTCTTCCATCTTGGTGTTCCGTTTGTGTAGCAGGTAGCCACACAGAGTTGCAAGTGTCTCCAGAATCTTGTCCTTTTTGTACTTGTCACCTGGTTTCTGGTACTCGAGGTAGCACACATCACACACCCTACATTGACCCACCAACCGTACCGTTCGTTATTAATGAGTCCGGTTGAACAATCCGAGCAGCACGCGTTTGCACAAATACGACAGTGGTGCTGCCTGAACAGCTTGGTGTACTCTCGGAAGCAAACTGTGCAGTATGGTTGCTTCTTGTACTCGCTCTTTTCGATCATGTCAACGTCGTCTGTCTTTACGCCGCCTCTGTACCGACTTCAAGGTTAGCCTTGCTGTGATGACCAGAAAATGACTCGATCAGGGATTGCGATAGGCTCGATCTGCGTTAGTTGCCTGGCATCTCTTCCTCCTCCTTCTTTGCACTGCCACCGAAGATGCTCTTGAACATAGCTATGATAGTGTGGGATGTAGCTGTCAATAATTAATTTCATGTTAGTAGGCGTTCCTATCCTGATGCTCCCACGCCGAAACGGGAAGTAATGCGTGCATGCTTGACGGTGTCGCTCGAGTGGTGCTTTGCTGCCGCTGCACAAGCTGCACAGAGCGACGTTTGGCTTCGTTTTGTCGGATAGTTTGTTGGTTTGGTGGTACTATTTTTTCTTTTGCTGGTCCTCGCTACCGCTCGCATATGTTGAGCTGCCGGATACACGGAAGGAAGGTATCAGTAGTTGATTTCTTACGCTTCTCTCGTTGACTATTCATCCCGGGTTGCTTCGGACGATTCTTCGGCTTGGGCTAATGCTTTGTGATAGGCTGTTCTCGTTCAATCGACGGTGCTTCAATGGTATGCACTGAGAGACGGTTATTGGCTTTGTCTTGACTTTCATCAGCCCTATCGGAGATGTTCAGTAGTTGCTGGCTATTCTGATGCTTCCAACGTTCTATCTTGGCAGCAATCGCGGGAGAATTTACTTGACTTTGCTGCCTAACTGTGCTGTCACCGTATCTCTATGGGAGCTCAATGGTGGTGTGATGCAGTATTGGAGTCACACTTTTTAAGGAGTTTAACTTCACCACAAAGTCCTGCGGGAGCTGGGTCAGTCGAAATTTCTGTTGCGCTGCCTCATCAAGCTTTTCTGTTGAACTTTTAGTGTAGTAATGTCTGGCTAGCTGCCTCCGCTGTTCTTCTACCGCAAGGTCGTGCTGTTTGCGGTACTGCCGAAGGCGTTGCACGAGTTGCTGCAGACAGTCCTTGCACTTGAAATTAGATTTGAGGCATTCCTTGCATGTGACATACGGCTTGTCATAGAACTAGCGCTCCAAGCCTGTCTTTTTAGATGCTTGTGGAGTCTGCGGTGAAAGAGTGACCGACCCAATTTCGGAGTTCATCACTCTCCCTGCGATTATTAAATAAGCTATTGCTGTAGCAACCAGCCGACCGGCTGATGCCATTAACTCTAAAAACGTAGCTTTGAGCATTCTCGTTTCGGAGTTGTAGCCTTCCCATTTATCTTAATAACCGTTGGAATGTTCAACCGCAATTCAAAACTACCAGCACAAAAGGAAAACAGCTACCAATAGGAACGTAACCCACACTTCATGCGCAACAGCTCGGTTGTGGATATGCTCGTGGAGAGTGTCCAGAATTCTACGGCACGTAGCCGTCCCTTGGACTCCCAGCAGAAGTACATCCAGTGATAGTGCAGGCCCGAAGATATATTCAAGCTCGTGAG
>ERZ724508.1918-NODE-1918-length-11513-cov-5.353988_pt1 | contig 11513 bp, 5 predicted proteins | sample MGYA00376041_ERZ724508 | MGnify/ENA primary metagenome ERZ724508 (study PRJEB28724, sample SAMN07190887) | wastewater metagenome | isolation source: effluent of sewage treatment plant in Hong Hong | place: USA: Christiansburg, Virginia | collected 2016-03-01 ... | reverse complement strand
ACTTCGAAATAAAATTTATATTTTTCACAAATTATGCGAAAATAAAACTGTTCGGAAATCCAAGTAGGATAAAAAGAAAACAGGTATGAAAATGCTGTTGTGGACATTGTCACAAAGATAAGAAAGGAACAAAAACACTGCATTTTTATTAATTCGAATAAAAATATATTACAAAGGTATAGATAATATAAAATCTAAATAATCCAAATCCTAAATGCAGAAAACCTAAAAATAACATAAAACTTAATCATCAGAATAACAGTTATAGACTAGCTTATTGTCTCCACTGAGGCAGTTGACCATCTATGACAGGAGTAACTTCGTCCAATTAACCCTAAGTCATCTAAAATTACCAATCGAAAATTAAATAGTAAAATATGAAAATGCAAGAAATTTATCAGGAAAACAATTATTACTAGTTGTTCTAAATAATCATATCAAAGCTATTATAGATTTAACTCAAACTAATTCTACCTTATCTGTAGGAGCAAGTAGTCGAAGATCCTTTAATTAAAAAATTACAGTTGGTATGTATTAGTAGCTAGGAAACTAATTTTATGAAAATGATCAACAATTAAATAAGTTGATTATTATATCAAGTGATTTTCCAAGAGCACAAGGAATTATTTAGCTTGCTATAAAAAATTATACCAGCAGAAACTATCGATTTAAAAATAATAAGATCATATAATCTAGAGTTAAACTCCTAGAACTTTTATTGTCTTTACTTAGGGTTACAAATGAGCAAGATCGAATAAATCATGTTGTCCCACCTTTACCTTAGCTCAGAAATAAAAAAACTTCATTTCAAGAGCTTGAGGTTAGCTATGTCAGATTAATAGTTTAGTAATTAGATCAAAAAGTTTATGAGTTATCAACTATAAGTGAACAGATACCTCAATTAGAAACATTTAAACGTACTCTGGACCTAACTATGCCTGAACATAACGTATATCTAGCCAGAATAGTGGACGTGTTAATCGAACTGCATCACAAAATAAACAAATTAATATCGAGAAGACCTTAAAAATTACTTCGATAAATATAAGCAGTCGAGCAATAGTGCTTAATTATAGAAATAGCAACAAGTTAATTCATACAAAAACTAGAATCTGACTCCGATATGAAAATAAAGCCGATCTACTTCGATCAAAGAAATAATAAATCCCCTGATCATTTTAGAAAAATTCAAAAGAATGTTGTCAGGCTGTCTTAGTTCATATTAGAATGCTTGGATCTTGAAGGCTAGGCTAGGTATAAAATTTAGCAGATTAAAGCACTTGTAGAAGTATTTTGGAATTTGTTATCTGGAGTTGAAGAATATTAAAGATAATGGATGATGTATAAAAATAGAGAAAATAAATCACCTGAAGAGTAGCAGATTATTCAACTTTTATAGTTATGCTTGAGATTTGTCAATGATCGTTGGGATAAGCAGAACGAAGAATTCGAGATGGAGAGACAAGCACTTATCGATGGAAACACAAAAAATATTCAGTTTTTATAATAAGACATTGCGAAAATGTCAAGATAAAATGATGAGTTAAGGGTACTTCTAGAATAGGAAGAGAGGTAGAATTAATAGCTCAGAGGAGATTTTGTTGATTTCGAAAAAAGATACAATGAATTAGCAAAAAAATATCAGAGTGATGTGAATGAGGCAAATTCAAAGAGTTCTACTCTTGAGAAAAAGTAGAAGAATTACAAAGATAGAATTTAATCTTTAGAATCATAAAACGAACAAAAAAAGGTCATGATTGCCAATATTACAAATGATTTAAAAAGAGCAATGAGATAACTAGAAAATTCTCAAAAATCATAAAATAAAAACAGGAATCTTCAATAAACCATCGATGGGTTAAATGCTAAAATCTAGGGTTTGGAACAAGGACTGAAATAATTAAACCAAGACTATCAAATAGTTAACCAATAAAAATAACAATTCTAGAAAAATAACGAACTAATAATTCATAAATTAGAAGAAGCAAATCGAAGAATCACTGACCTTTAGAACTAAATCGATACAATCAAACACAAAAACTAAAGATAAAAATCAAGTTTTAAATAATAATTCGAGTAACTGTAAAGAAAAAATAGAAAATTAAATCAATAACTTATTACTAATTCTGATTATCGTACAAAATAGAATTAAAAGAAAGATACATAATTCAAAAATGCTTTAAGTAGGAAAGATGACAAAATTTCATAGCTCAACAGTAAAATTTTGGAACTTAACAATAAATTAAATGAACTATTGGATAAGCATCGAGATTTTGACTTTGAACTTAAAAGAAAATAGAGAAATTTATAAGATTTACAAAACAGACTTCAAAAAACCTAGCAACAAAAGAATTTAGATTACGAACAATTATTAAAAAATTACTAGGTTAGCCAAAAATAACTCACTCTGGCATTAGAATAGATATAAAAAAGTAAGAGTATAATCTTACCCCAACTAGAATAATAACTCAAAAGAAGAGAAAATTTATTATAAGAGAGACAGAAAGTATTCTAACAATAATTCGAAGAGCAACGCCATCTAGCTAAAAGTAAATATGTGTATAATTATAGAATTAAAAAAGAAATTATAAGAAACTGAATAAAAATTGGAAAATAAGTAATAAGGGTTACAAAATAGAATAAATTAATTAGAAGCGTTACAGAAGTAAAAATAAATAAAAATAAGAGAATTGTAGTTTGCCTTAAGCATTAATAATAGTCGAATTAATCAACTTTAAACACAATTAAGAATAGGAAATTAATAAAAAAGTTAATTAGATCGATAACTCTCAACTAGGATTGATCAGATTTAAAATGATTTAAGGAGAATTAAATAGTTAGAATATCAACTTGAAAATTATGATAGGGATCTTCGTAGGATGGGAGAGCTTGAGGGCAAGTTATTGGAAAGTGATCGAGATAGACTTAGATTACAATAATTGTAAGGGAGATTAGCAGGGAGTGAATAGAATAAAAATAGATTGGTATAATTACAAATGAAAGCGGAAAGAGATAGGCTAAGAATTCAATAGCTTTAAGGTTAAATATTAACCAACGATAAAAATAAGCAGAGAATTTTATAATTATAGGGAAAATTGTCAGCTTATGATAAAGATAAGCAAAAACTATATGAGCTTTAGTCCAAATTATCAGCCAGCTAGAGAGAAAGACAAAGACTACAAGAGTAAGAAGCTAGGCTATCAGCAGGTTAGAGAGAAAGTAGACTCAAACTATAAAATCTATAGGCTCGGTTGGTTTAAGCCCAGAAGGATAAATAAAAACTACAATAATTAGAAGGTAAATTATCTGCCAATGAGAGAGAAATTTAACAGCTTATACAATTAGAAGGAATATTATAATCAAATGAAAGAGATCGACAAAGATTACATTAATAACTGATGATAGCAGAAAGAGAGAGATCGAGACTACACGAAGAACTCGTTTTAGGTTAAAGAGATATACAAAGACTACAAGAAGAATTTATAGCAGTCGAAAGAAAGAATCAAGTTCAGTTACAGTAGCTTTAAGCAAAGAATTTAGCCAATTCGAGGCAATTATAATCTAAATTATCTGCTGGTGAAAGAGAGAAGCAAAGATTAATGTAATTAGAACTAAAATTATCTGCATATGAGAAAGACAAACTCAGATTACAGGATTTATAAGCCAAACTATCTACAAGTTAAAGAGATCGACAGAGAGCACAAGAACTTTAAGGAAAACTATTGGTTAATGGACAAAGATTACAAGAGCTAGAATCAAGGCTATCTACTAGCTAACGTGAAAGACAGAGATTGCACGAATTATAAGCTAGATTATCTGGAAGTTAGAGAGATAAACAAAGACTATTGTAATTATAAGCGAAGTTATCAGCAAGCTAAAGAGATAGATTAAAATTACAAGATCTATAAGGGAAATTATATAGTAGCGGACAAAGATTGCAATAACTGGAATCCCTATTATCAACAAGTGATCGAGATCGGCAAAGATTAAATCAATAATTAGCTGCACGATAAAGGGATAACCAACTTAAATTACAATAGCTCGAAGCTAAATTATCTGCAAGTGATAGAGATAAACAAAAACTTAGATAGTTATAGCTTAAAACTGCAAACTATTAGCAGGAACTTCGAAATCAAAGAAATTCTGATAGCTAAAATCTAAGATTAAGAGGTGATTACGAACAAAGAATAAAATAACTAAATTTTTCACTGAATGATGCACTAGGAAAACTATAAAGATCTAGAAATCTGTAATAAAGATAAAGATTAGCACAAATAAAAGTATTATAACTCCAACAATAACTCAGAAATATTCAATCATAATTAATAAATCTTAGACAAGCTTAATCTGCTCGATTTGATCAAAATAGTAAGATAAACTCTCTCGAATCAGCCCTAAACTAAAAAAATCGAAAAATCGTATAACTTGAGAATAAAATAAGAAATCTTGAGTATCAAATCAGTCAACTTCAAAGATAATCAGATAAATTAACAAAATTATTAGAAGATCTACGTAATAAATAAAAATAACTTTCTTCATTAAGACAATAGATAAGTTCACTACAGTCCAACAAAGGGAATTAATTAAAATTATTATAGAATACGAAATAAATCGAATATCTGAAATAAAAAATAAGAAGTCTAGAAGATCTCATCGATATATTTACTGAATAACATGGAATTCTTGAAGCTAAAATAAAATAATATAGATTTAGATAACAAAATAATCAATATTCATCTGCAAACACATCATTAACAGCATCATCAGCCACTTATCAAAATCTCTCCCAAGAGTACAACAAACTTATAGCACAAAACCGATCAAAAGACGAATAAATATCAAAATTGAAAAATTAAATAAAATAATTAAATCAAAATTATTCACCAATTCGTGCAAATAATTTATTCTAAGATTCAGCATCCAAATCTAGAATAGATGAATCCTAGAGATAAATTAGACAACTTAAATAGAAAAATTAACAAGCTGAAAGAAAATACTAGAGATAATACAAGAATTGGATTAATCGTTAGAGATAATTTATAGAGTAGATTAATCGAGTTAAATCGGAGAATTAGTATTTGAATAATAAAATGAGATCTGATTTTAATGTAGATGGTGATAAATATTATCTAAGAGTATAGGGTCAAAAACTAGAAGAACTGATCAGAAGAATGGAAAATGGAAGTCTCAATATGAACATAAAAATAGATTAGATTTTATCAAATAGTCGAAGAAATGATAGTAGTGTGAATAGCTAGAATATCGATGTCCACGAAATTACATAACAAAATAAGATACTTATCCAATAAATACGAAATATTATGAGATAGAAGTAATAGTTATCATCAATAGTCAAAGATTATCCTAATCCAGATTTTATAACTGAATATGCATTTAGAATAGTGACATATTTCTCATAAATCCATCCAGAAAGTCCATAAGGAAAATGCATATGGTAATAATTACAAAGAATAAGAAAATTGAACATAGGTGAGCAATACTTCGTCATATTGGAATAATTCACAAAATATACTTTACAAGAGAGTGCAATAGAAATATATCGAAAATAGTTGAAGCATAAATCAAAAGAATTAGAATTAGTTAAATAAAGAATTGATTCTTTGTTTAATAGTTAATTTTCAAGTGAAAGGGCAGTGTTCTAGAAGACAGCTCTGACCTAGTCCAGAATTATGATGTTCAGGGAGAAATTTATGAATGTACTCAATGTTGAGAATGGGCATAGTTAGATTATAAATCATAACCAACATAGATGATTCCTGAATTTTTTATCCTTTATGATATTTATCTAGGAATTCAAGACCAATACATATTATATTTAATACTTCATAATAAGATGAGAAAAATAGAAATATAGAAAATATCAAGCCAGATATATTTTTTTCTTCCCAATTTTATTCCTCTTATTCGGCTGAGTTGTAAAAAACTGACATTCCTACTCCCCATTCATTTGTTATAATTAGATTGAAGTATTTGGTCTGTTTTTTGATTGGATAGCTTTTATTCCTGCTAAATTGCTTGTAGTTGTATCAACTTTATTCTTCAGAATGTCCTATTTTTTGTAATGGCTTATCGCAGATTTTCTGTAATTTGATTTTGTTGTTGATTTGTGATGTTATGATAACCCATGCTATTTGTTTGCTTTGTCTTTTGTATAGGATAGTATACTTTTGTTATCTTAGTTTTATCCGAAATATCGTTCAGATTTCAAGTAAACTTTACTCTAATCAGCACTATATTTCATGAGTCTATTCTTAATTTTCTGAGATTTTTAATAATCTTTCGCAAATATTTTTTGATTCAAAGATGATGACATATTCCTCATTCTGTTGCTTATCCTCATGTTCTATTTTTCTGTCTACAATAGTCTACTCTTTATTGATGGTTTAATAAAACTATAGCTATTTCTATGTCTTTCTTCAGATGTAGAGTGTCTTAACGAAGGTTTTACATTTTAAAGTTTACCAAACATCCTTTAGTTTTACTTAGCAATGATAGAATTCTGTTAATTAAACTTATGCATGAAAGATTTAGTCTTAAACTCACGAATTTGTTAAAAATTGCTAACACGATGACTATCATATCCTAAATGTGATTTACGATCTTAATAAATTTTCATTAGCTTTTTCTTATGATTTTAGTACTGACTGAATTAATATTATGTTTACTTTCTTTGGTTATAGATTTGCTACAATGCTGGTGTTGTTACTGTTGTAGGTTTCATCTTTTTATTCACAGTTTTAACTTTTTTAGTTATTAATTATATTTTTAATGATAATTTTTATGGGTTTTTTCTGTTTTTTTAAAGGTTTTGATAGTTTTATTGTATCTTTGTTATTGTTGGTTTAATTTTTTTTTTGTTATTTATGCATTGAAACTCAATAATATCCATCCGAAGAGTAAATATCATAAAATAGACATGAAAAATTAGGGAAAAGATCTTCTCAGATACTAAAAGAGAGATCACTAATCCCCCAAATCCACCTATAAAAATAAAAAAATAAATATTTTAAATCATTCATAAGTTTGTTAACCCAACATTATAAACATTTCAGAAAATTATGCTATATACAACTCGAGATTTCGGATAAGTCTCGCCAATAACAAAAAAATATATCAAATAGCTTGGAAATTAACATCATCATGATGTAGATCATAGCAATGTTTTCACATCTATGCTTAGCGATCATAATAATGGTATCCTCAATATGGCTAAAAGAGCTATTCAAGGTGCTATCATTGGGGGTGCTTGTGCTTTTGTGGGAGATTGGTGGAAAATTGCTGATAAGAAAATTATTGCTGATAGGTCCACTCTTGACCCAATGTACTTTCTTTCTTTATTTTTAGGTATTTTTTTAGGAGAGTGAGACCTATGGCTGTATATGGAGCACTTTTTGGTGTCACTTGGTTTTTTATTCATGATTATTTCTTATGTGGTCATGGTGAAAAAACCTTAGGCCGACATTTACTTGCTTATTCAATTGGTGGTTCATTACTCGTCATGACACTTTGGCAACCATCTGCAATAACAACTGGCAGCTTGATAGGATTAACATTTGGTACATAATGAATAATATAGGTCTTTTCAAGGAGCTAGATTACAGAAAAATATTTTATCCAAAAGGTTTTGAACTAGAACTACCAAATCATGACCCAAAATAAAGACAAAGAGCAATCCATGATGAAGATTAACTAAGATTAAGTAGAGCACAAAGATTAGCATAATTAAGAACACAAAAAGCAACATATATTTTGTGATAAATAAAAAATGGAAGATAATATTCATTCCCTTTTAGAAATATTAAAAATAATAAAAATTTTCGTCATATAAGTTTTTAGATATATCTGATAAGTTTATAATTAAATAAATATTCAACAATGAATAACTATACATGATGATAAAACAAGATTCCCCTACTTATCGCCTGATGATAAATAGATCCATAATCTGATCTTTTTTTACTTTTACTTTTAATTCTTAAGGGTTATTCAATAACTCATGTTTTTTCATTTTTTCCCATGATTAAATATAAATTTATGCTAACACTTCGTATTGAGGCATATTTTGCTAAGTTTGCACAAACTTTCAGGAAAACATTGCCACTTGATTATAAAAAAGGAGATAGGCATACACATAGAAATCCACATGCTCTTCCACTTAAAGTTAAGCATGATCTTATGAATGTATATTGTTTTTTTTATTCTAGACTAAAAGAGGTGGAGATTGGAAAAGAATACGTGAATATTAGAGAAATAGTTTAACACCTTTCGGTTAATTTAAAAGATCAGGTACATGGATATTAATAGTAAGGATTTCAATTTGATAAGGAGAGGCTTCCTTTTTATGATATTCCTAATATAGTTGGCTTCTAATTGAAACCTTATGTGTAATACACTGCACCTAACATTTCAAAAGAGTTAGTATCGCATCAAAGAAATATAAACAAACAAAAAATGTAAAAACTGATCTGAAATAACTAACATAATAATATAAAATTCTTTGTAAGCTCAAAAGAAAATGAATAAAATACACAACAAACTTAAATAATTCATGCTTTCTATACTTATTCTCTAACTTTGGCGAGGATCTACTTCTCGATCTATTACTTAAGTTTTTTTTTTCTTAACCACTTTATAGGACCATAAGATTCTACTTTTACTTATTAATTGATATGATTTTGATGGTACTGTTCTTAGGTTTAGATTGAGTTTGTTATTTTTTAGATCTCCCTCGCCAATTTTTCCAGATATTAATTTCGATTCTATTCATCTATGATCTATTCTCCTATTATTTTTCCATCCAACACCTTTAGGACTCGATTGCTATAGAATTTCAAGTTTACGTCATGTGTTACCATTATTAATGTTATTTTATCATGTCTGTTTAGTTTTGTTAAGATATCCAGTACAATTTTTGAGTTTTTTGAATCCAAATCTCCTGTGGGTTCGTCTAGTAACAACATCTTTGGTCGATTTGCTAATGATCTTGCTATTGCTACTCTTTGTTGTTATCCTCCTGATAATTGGTTTGGGTAATGGCCTAATCTATGTCCTAGACTGACTGATTTTAATAATTACTAAGCTCTTGCTACAATTTCTTATTTAGAAAGTTCTCCCTTAAATTATCATATCAATACTTTTAAGATCATAGGTAATTATACATTTTGTCTAGCAGTCAATGATCCAATTAAATTAAATGATTGAAATACAAACCCAAGATAATTTAATCTCAAAGCTGAGAGAATATTATCAGGAGTTGTAGATTTAATTCTCTCTCCAAAAAGTTACAAATTACCCTAAATTATAACTTCAATACTTTCGTAAGCTTATCAATAGTTCCAAGAATATTCAATAAACTAGTTTTACCTCCACCTGAGTTCCCCAAAATCATGACAAATTATCCTTGTCTAATTTTTAAAGAGACTCCTCTCAATGCAGCAACTCCCTCTAGACCAAACAAATAAGTTTTATGTATATTTTAGGCAACGACTATATAGTCCTATTATTTGTCGGGTTTTGATTATGATTTTTATATCATGCTGAAAATAATATCTGACATTATAAAAATATTTTAAAGTTATTCCAATCGTATAAAAGATAAGCCTTCTTTTTATAATTTAAGCACTAAATATTTAATAAAAAAGTATAAAAGAAATAAACTTATAAAAATTTGACAATAATGATAGATACTGTAAAATAATTGTGTAAGGAACATGTGAAGGGATTGGAGTCATCAGATCTAATAACAATCCATGAGACTTATTCCAATAATAGTGATTTTTTGATTGTCAGTTTCTTGTTGGATGCATTGGTGAAAGGTAGATAAGTTACTTTTTTGGCTGTCAGGGAGAATTATGGTCATTATTTGGCATTGTCTAAGAAAATGGGTAAATCTATTGAAGAGTTTGCTAAAAGTGGAAAATTGAAATATTACTAATCTTTTGTAAGTTAATATTGTTCATAATTACCACTCACATAGAGCTCGCCTCCATTTTATGTGAGACCTCCTAAATTTGTCATCGTACTACCAACAAACGAACTGAATAAAGTTTAGGCCAAACAGTAATCATTATTTATCATCGATGCCATATGTTTTCTAGAAGATAATCCTTCTGTATGTTACAAACTATACGAATAAGGAATAAATAAAAATTGTAAAATGATATTTGGAGGTTGTTCGATGAATGGAAACGTATCAAAAATATTACAAAATGAAGCAAGTCTGTGGATAAAATTAGAAAATGATGTAGGAAATCATGGAAAATTTAAAATATGTTAGGATAATTCTTCAACAAGTTTGTTATGGAAATGGAGTATAGGTAAATTTTAGATCTCCAAATATATGAAAATTTGATAAATAAACTCACTTAAATAATTTATATTTTATGTTATTAAATCAATGACCAAACAAAATTTTTTGCTTTTGTTTTATCATGTATTATTTTATTTGTTACTTTATCTATTTTCTGTATGTATATTTTTATCTTTATTAACTTTGTTCATAGATTACTGACCCCTTTAAAGGCACCTCAACATCTTTTTATATTTTACTTATGTTTTTTTTGGATTAATGAGGAGATAGTCTGACAACAGAGTTTGTGTTGGAAGTTTTGGAAAGCTTTGATATTATACTTTATTATCTTTGTTTTTGAGCTTCGTGGAGGATTTTTAACCTTTAATTTCTTAACTTTGATGCCTATTACTAAGTAAATTTCATGATTCGAACTTTTTAGTTCACCATATCTTATTTTTTCTTTCTTGTTGATTCGATTCTTTCTAAATGTTCTCCCATTCTATTCACTCTTTCCTGTTATATTTCCTTGTCTCTTGGATCTCTGGGCCGAAGCTATGACAGTGATAATTGCCTCTTTTTTAAATTTGGACCCTGGAATGCACTCTTTGACTACACCATTTTTTTTAATCTCGAATACTCATTTTATTAATTTTAGATTTTTCTTTTGTAATGTGGTTATTCAATGAGACTTATAGCTCTATTTATTCTATTGTAGCTTGGCCCATCTAACATTTACTTTTTATGTAGCTCAGATAGCTGATATTATATTTTTTACTTCTCTTCATTTTTTAATTTCGACAGTCTTTATTCAAATAATTGTTTACGATAACTTTTCTCAAGAGATTGCTTTTTTTATTTCGACTTTCTCTAATTCTCTCTTTTTTATTTGGATTTACTTAGCTTGTGCTCGATAAGTTTTTTCATGTTTTATCTTTTCTATATTTAAGTTTGTTATTGATTTTTTTGGATCATCTTACGTTTTAAATCTTTCAGTATACTTTATTACATTTTAGTCAAATTTTTTTCGATCTATTCATTTAGTTCTTCTTCAAATAATTACTTATTATACGAAGCATTCACTCGACTCCTTACAAATTTTTATACATCCCTCGGATTTAAACTCGCAGCTTATGTCATTATTTGCAAATACAATAATTTTAATAAAAATAAGTAATATCTAAAATTGATTAAAAAGATAGAT